>JGI24158J21664_10014942_pt1 | contig 10145 bp, 4 predicted proteins | sample Ectturendosymbi3_FD_21664 | JGI IMG/M metagenome (IMG submission 21664) | reverse complement strand
TTTTTTTTGTCGCAGCTGGTCCGCAGTTTTCTGCGCCGACTGAAGGTCGCTCAAAGTCGGCCGGGACGCAACAAAGCTCGAAGCAGATCAAGTCTAAGCAATCAGGTTCATCACACAGTAAAACTCCACCTGTTCCCACTCTGGTTCGTGGGTCGGGAAGCGGTCTGATTGGCAAGAAACCGACCTTTGTGCCTGAGGAAATTGTCAAGGTGTTATAATTTGTTCGCATTGGGTGTAGTAGCAGCTATGTTTGCAATTGCAATATATGTTGTTGCTATCCCGTTTTGCAGGTTCCCATGTTCATGTACTCATTAATTCCAATGCGTGATGTAAAATATCCAAGAAAGTATCTGTTGGTGCAGCATTGCTTTATGTAGACCAGCTATATCCAACTCAGATGGCTTACTGATCCAAAAATTATGTCACTATCTTAACCAGGGCAGCAATTGAAGCAGAGCCGTATAAGCCGCACTCCATACCCCCCAATTGGGGGAGGCCCACGCTGTCACAGGGGGCTCAAAATTCAGTCTCGTCACCACTTAGCCCCCCAGAGAAAGCTTCGATCCCCAAATTGAAATGTGAAGCACTAGAAACAGTGAAGTTAGGGGGCCCTTTGACAGAAAGTGCTTATGCATTACAGTTACTCTGGCCCCTTTGGAAGCAAAGTATTTACACATTGCAACTGCTGTTGGGGGCCCTTTAAAAGCAAAGTAGCCTGCTTATACATTACAGTTGCTGTTGGGCCCCTTTGAAAGCAAGGTACTTTACACATTACAGTTGCAAAGGGAGGGCCGAGGCAAGTGCCTCACTTGCCTTCCCTTAAACACATCACTGTATATAACCCTGACAATCATCTTATATGAGAATATGAAACCGATTAAACACGTTCTGCTTCATCCGATATGCCTACTTTCTCACCTGATGTGCGATCTTTATATTATTAAACTTGTTGAAGTTGCTGATGGGTTTTTCACTTAAACTAACACAGACTTCCCGCGATTTTTCATAATTAAACCTAGACCATCTGGGTGGAAAAACCCTCAGTGGGAGCCCTGGTCACATGCGGCAAAACGCCTGCTACTGTAACTTGAAGTTAACATTTGAAGATTTATTGCCGTGTTATTGTTACACAATAAAGACCAAGAGTACAACTATCCGCTAACAAGATTCGCAACCTGCCTTTGCAGGCAAAAGATCGGACCAGAACCGTCGCCAGAAATTCGTCAATAGGGGTGCTTTACCTTCGTGCAGGGGGATTGACATTCAAATTTGACAAAAATTCCACTAACTTACAGTGTTTCATATTTCAATTTGGGGGTTAAGCCCACCAAAGCCCCCGTGGCGACGGGACTGGATCGGATATGAGCGAACTGCGCTGTTGCGCTAAGCGTTTCCGGGGCCTCGCGGTCACGACTTTGCCCTGATGAGACTCGCGTTCATTTATCCGGCCCTGTCTACATGCCTAGTTGTATACGTCCAGAAGTCAGATTTCCACTTAATCAACGTGTTTTGTGTAGCCTAGTGATTGTTGTAAAAAATGTAGGCTACTATGTCTAGCCCAGGTAGTCTTTCCTTATTTTGTATTGCATAGCAGCAAGATACCTTTGGTGCTTACGATCAAAGTTACACATTTGCGCAGCCTGCTGTTTAAACAGCTAGATGGAGTTAATTGTGTAGTTAGAAGAGTCTATTTTGTGGGTTGTCCCCCAAGCAGAGTAGTGCAGTTAGTATAGTGGATTATGGATGTTAACCGTTGCGTCCACGTAGACCGTAGTCTATATTTGTTAACATTTATATGCGATTTGAGATACAAAATGTTATTAATCTAAACATGTGCCATGCATCAGGAGATTAACAGTCCAGACATCAGCAAGGTTTATGCATGCGTATGTCGGCCAGTAAAAAGCCCAATGCGCAAGTTTTATAAGCATATTTATTTCACTGAAGCTCATGGTAAAGTTTATCAATTTGTGCTAATGAAAGAAAACGTTCATCGCGGCGCACATTCTTTGACCGGCCTCAGGTTTGCTCCTTCGGCAATGATGTTTTGATAACTGGACGATAGGATTGATTCTGATTTCCTCCAATTTTTGTTGCATTTCATTACGACATCTCTAAATATACGCCGTCAATTAAATGACAATGATTTACGACCCAATTGCTTTTGTTAAGCTCGTTCAAAAATTTTAGTTCGAAACTACGAGCCTATTATGGGCATTTGCGGGAAAATATTTATAATTTGCACAATCTGCACATACTCTTCATGTTGTGAATTAAAAATAAATTTTCAGGATGTCTTGCCCCCTGCACAAACAATGTCTATCGCCCTGAACACACAACCCCTGCACAAACATGAAGGCTCCCAATGGAAGATTACTGGCGACATTCGGGGGCAGTTACCCTAAAGCTTTTTTGTGTCCCCAAAATGTTGTTGTGCTCAGAACGATTTGTTTTAAACATATGATAAAAACAAAATCTTCCCCCTAAATGTATTTTGTCCCTCCAAACCTTAAAACCTGGCTACGGGCCTGGTTCCGCCAAAATTGTGTCTGCAATTAGGATATTTTGTTTTGAAGACCATTCGGCCTCGAGATGTAGCATAACGTCGAAAACGTTTTTTTATGAATCACCATTAGAGGGCCCCTGTAAGCATTTTTTGGGGGGGCCAGGATTGGGCTGGCACTGCGTTAAAGGACATATAAATGAGGGCCCCACTTTGAATGGCTTACTTCCATCTTAGCAAACTAAATTTAATACTTAAAGCGTTGGAATCCTAACTGCAGTGGTAATAGACTATGCTTACTTCGATCTTAGCAAACTAAATTTAGCTTTAAGCTAGTGTACTTCAAGCGTTGAAATCCTACCTGCAGTGGTAATAGACAACCTGCATCAAAAATGTCAAATTCAAGATAATCAATATAAGGACTGGTTGTCAGTATGTAGGATACTTTCACTGCAGCTGAAACCTAAACTCGACCCGCGCGCGTTTGGACATAGCTGATCTAGATATTTTAAGTGTTGTGGAGAGTATTTGTTCTCTAATTGTTGGTTGGTGACTAGTTTCAAATGACAAACGTTTCAAACAAAACCATGGAATTAATTGGAGACGGGTGGCGCAGCTTTCAAACACCAAAATTTGTTCTTATTTAAACTTGAGATGACCGTAACCCAATTTATTAAGATTTGAAGATTCGTAAGTTCGCTTTTCCTTTGACTGTATTCTTTGGCGAAAAAACTGATCACCTTCAAAATCTGAATAAAAGGTGCGCTTTCGAATTGAGACGAGGTCTGCTCATTGGAAGCAAAGCTTTCCTACACCTTATTTTTTTAAATGTTGTTAATAACTTCTGCGGTCGCTTTATCAGACAACAAAAATACCGTGTTCTATTGTTTTGTTTCAGTCAAACCAAGCAAACGAAAGGGCAAACTTGCTTCAGTCGCTGTCGGATTTCTTCCCGGAGAAGTCTCAAAATAACGTAAGTTTTACGAGCGTTTTTATGCGTGCCATACGTTTCGGTAATGCAAAGTAAATAAAGCTGTGCAGTAGATACTCCTGGTCAATTATATGAACAGACGTGGACTCTGCCGATTTGTGTGTAGGACGTAAAGTCAGAAGAGAAAAAAACAGACTGGTCGACGCAAGTTGCTAACAGTGAACCACTTCCTCAGCGCAAGCCTGTGAGTTGTTGTGTTGACTTACGTTGTGGTATTTAGCTTGGGCGCATGATAGTTCAAGAGCAGATCGGAGATGTTCATGTTTTTGTAACGCTTGTCTCAGCTGAAGTGTTTTTGTAACGCCTGTCTCAGCTGAAGACGCAATTCCAGCAACGGTCTACTTTTCATATTACTAAATGCGCCGTGGTGGAGTTCTTGTTGAAGCGCTGTTCGCGCTATGACTGAAGTGTGCACGGCCAGTTTGGAGTTATTGGTTGCAATACAAGTGTTTGATTTGCAAATTTTACTCAACGTGTCTATTGCAGTCCGTACATCAGTGTTCCCTTTAAGAAAATTATACGTGATGGTACCGCGCAGTTGCGCACCATAGAGGGAAAACTGTCGTACACGCCCTTGCGATTAAGTTTTTCATTGGTTTTGTGCAGTACATCGATCGAGCCTCATACACCATAAGTTTTTTCGGTTGTTATGGTCACGTTGTTTCATATTCAGGGCATGCGGCATCCGGGAGTCGACAAAAAGAAGCTCGGCGGCAATCGCCGTGGCGACCGCAACGACGATCGCCTCAAACGTACTGGTCCGATCGGAGGCCAGAAAAGTCTGAAGCGGCTCCAGAAAAACGCCAAAAAAGAAGAAAAGGCGCAAACCTCAACCGAAGACATCACCTCCACCGCCAAGAAGCTGACCCTTGCTGACACGCGACCTAAAAAGGGGGAGGTGTCCAAGATAAAGTAAACACTTCGCTTGCGGTTCGCCGCGACGTGGACTGTATATCCTAATTGTACATAGAGTTCCAGTGGTTCGTCTCTCCGTTCGTGGTGTATAGCGTCGTTATGTTCGAGCCCCTCCCCGTGTTGCGTTGCCTCCGCGCGTGCGCGCTGCCGCCTCCGGTCGTCGTTGGTTGTGTTAGAACTTTGCGTTCGCGACAAAATGGCATCGTTTTTATTCCCGGTTTTGACGCTGTCTCACAGGATCTTGGACTGGTTGTCAGTCGCTAGAATTGTACCGAACGAAACCCACCTGACAGTGATTGCGACGAGCGGCAATTTCTGTCTCCCTGTTGATCCAGCGGATACTGGGTACGAGTCCCTCTGGCGCCGTTCTTATGCCGCAGTAACAGGCGCGGGCTCGCTACAGTATTAGCGCGCGTTCTACCTTCAGCGTCTTGCCTTCGTCTTTCAACGTAAACGCGATGCGATTGAGATCTAAACTCGGTTTTGGCGATATGTCTTTCGCCATTCTGCGGAACAGCATATCGTATATTTTGTCATCATACAATACAATTTCGGTCGGAACACGAGAGACCGTGAAGCGAGACGACGGTCGTTGTCGTGGTACCGATATTTTTTGTGGCGAAACCGCGGTGCTGCTCGGGTGCGTTTTTCTTTCATGTTAAGCCGCGCCGGTCTCGAAACAACGCATGCCTTGCTTCCTGTCACGGCATCGCACCTTGTTCCTTTTTTCTACTTCACTCAAAAGAAGCTACAGGCCTCGGTTGTCAAAACAACAACACGCAAATGCCACGGTGTTGCTGATTCTCGGCTTTGCTGGCGATAGGTCGTAAAGTTGCCGCGAGCGATGTGTGTGTGCAAAATTTCCACGCTCTCCCTTTTTACTGATCACTGTGCTCTGTATGATATTTGTACCCATTAGCGAAAAGTTTTGCATGCGCGCGCCCTACGTCGTGCGGATGAACTAGTAGTCAGGTTTGCGGACGCTGCTGTGTTGCTCCGCCCATCATTTTTTCATGACCAGAGAAAGACAGTAAAGTGACAGCTTCGGCGCTCGTCCGCACTGTCAAGTTGGAGTTAACAAAACGCACACTCACCGACGCGAACGCCGTTCTCTATCGACGCATCACCATCAGCACAGGCTTACATTCAACTTCATGAAATCGATTGCATCTGGGAAAATGTCTCTCGTCACACAATCATACGTTTGCAACAAGTCGGCACCCTTGTCCAGTCAACCGCTGTAACGACCGGCTTGAGTCGGCTTGGATTTTCCGTCATGCACGCGTTTTGCTCGCCGCAGTGAAACGTTTGGTAGTTTGACAGTTCTGCTCTGACTGAGCGGCGCACTTCACCGAGATCTCAACGAACTTTTTGCCTATTTTCGTCGCATGATTAGTCGCAAAACTGCGATATCGGGACGCCACAGCAGCGCACTGTCGCGTGAGCTAGCCACTGATCTTTACCGTGTGTCTACGTTGCTTTTACTAAGCGTGTGTGTTGTTCATTTAGACAGTAGCCTGCTTTAATGGACGGCAGTGTGAATTACGTTTGTCTGCCTCGTAAATAAGACCACACTTTCGTTGGACGTCATGGTGTCTTTTTAGCTAAATTGATCTATACAACAGTGCCGACAAGAAAAAATAACCCAACCTAGCCGTGAGTTTTTCAAAAATGATTTGGTTCGAGGAGCAGGCCTATTCCCCAGGGCTTAACCAAATGTTCCAATGATCCTAGTCCAAGAGAAAATTTGCCTAAACCAAAAAAATATGTAAGTGTTCATTAAAACAAGTCCTTACGTATATGTGTTTTTCAACCAATTTTCTGCAGTGAAACTCCCTGCAAAAGTTTGCGTTGCTCACGGAAGCCTACGCAACTATGAAACTGGTATTGCTACAAACGCATAGAACTGTGGTTCCAGATTTTGTCCTAGCAATTTCGGTCTCTTTCGTCGGAACCCTGAGGATCCGTGGAACCCCGGTTGAAAAACACTGCCATGCGTTCCTATTGAAAGGTATTGAGGCAAGCTGAAGTTAATTTTCATTGCTGCACTTTCTAACCATTGTACCCGAAACATGCATCTATTGCAGCGGTTCCCAAACTTCTGATCGCGTACCATTTGTGGGCCCTGCATTTTCACCACGTACCACCTTAAACACCTTGTTCCAGGAAAGCTGATTCTATCCAGTATCATTCTATCAAAAGTTTAGCAAACCACACATGACACAAATGCGGCATGAACAAAATGGCTGAGAAATTATAATGGCTCTTTTTCGAAACCAATAATGGAAGTACGCAAACACGCAGGAATTTATTAACAGAACCCGATAAGTGAGAACGATGTTTTCAATTTGTGTAGAAGGACAGAAGAGTCTCGCGTACCACAGTTCGGGAATCACTGATCTTAGGCACAGAGCTCGAAACTTTCGGTATTGTATTTCGCTAAAACGCTCCTTGGCAGACTTGTTGGTTCCTGCTGCATCTGACACACTGCCCAAGTTGTCGCATGGGTGGCTCGCCGTATTGCTCTCGATGGTGTGTTAAATCGTCGGTTTGCAGTTTGAAGCGAATCGTGTAGAATTAATCTCCGGTTGACCCACGCTGATTACGAAATCTGAAGAACTTAGGTTCCCAAGTTTGGTACTAAGGGCAGGAATGGCAAGCGTTCCCAAAAAACTTAGTCGCGTTGGTAGGTGAAGGAGCAGGCAAATATCTAAGAAGCTGCTTGTCACTAGAGCCAAAAACAAACTAGCTCTGATTACTAAGCGAATGATGAGTCACCCAACAGTAAGGAACTGCCCAACGCGCTGACGGCGGCCGTCAATCACCAAACTTGTTAAATTCAGTGCTTATAGGAATATATAGATTGTGGCAACCAAGCTCCAGTTACGGTGCAGCACCGTTGCATGAAGAAAAGAACTGCTCTTCCACTTCGGAAGTGCTTCCTCAGGAAAATATCAGACATTTAAGTGTGGCGTTGCTTAGGGTTCAGTGATGGGGGGTCCTTTTTATTTTTAATCTGTGTGGATGATCTTTCTAGTTTTCAAGCTTTCAAACTACACTTTTTGCAGAATAAATGAGAATATGAGATATAAAAAAGAGTTGATTTCCTCTTAACACCGTAGTACATCAATTTGCGCAGCAATATTTTGTGGTCAACAGTATCAAATTAGGTTAAGAGAAACAGGACATGTTCGTTTTACCCCGACCCATATTTTCCAGAAAACTGTCATAAATGGCGGATACAGCTAGTTCTGTTGATGAAGTGTTTCTAAGTCCGTATGGGAAGTTGGTAAGGTTATCTAATATTTTTGTTAAGAAAATTGCTTAGTGTGTCGTGAACAATTTTTTTTGATACTGTAGGCAAAATTGATTCGGTGATGACTGGGTATGGAAGGAGAGTAGGATTTTGGAACTAGTAGAATTTGTGAAATTTTTAAACAATCAGGATATTCACCAAATTTTATACTGTTATTGAACAAAGTTGCAAGGATTGGGGCAATTACTAGTGCCTTTGACCAATTTAATAATTTTAGTTGATATGTCATCAATTTCACTGGATTGCAACACTTCGCATTTGACTCAATAAATGTTTGTGCACAACCACATACAAAAATACCACATAATCATTGGCCTAATTAAACACAACTATTGGCAAAAATATTTAAAATCTTGCCTCCAGGCGTGCTCACACCAGTCCAGGGCCGTCGCCAGTGTGGGGCAAGTGGTGCCCGGCCCCCCAATTTGAAATCTGTGCCCCCGTTTCATGTTTGCCCTCGGTCGCTGCATACATCCAATATTGTATTTAAAAAATGTGCCCCCCCCCTTGTGGTTTTTGGCCTCCCCCTGCTGCAAAATCCTAGTGACGGGCCTGCAACAGACCCGTCATCACGGTAGGCTTAGCCGTCCAAACAAAACACCAAGCCCCCAAAATTGAAATATGAAACAATATAAATCAGGGGAGTTTTTATCGCATTTTCATGTCAAGCCCCCTGCACAAACGTAAAGCCCCCTTGTTGAAAATTTTCTGGCGACGGTTCTGGCTCACGCGCAAAATGCACTCGCCAGACGGCAGTTTGCTTCTAGTGAAAAAATGAGCATACGTGCTCGCTTTCAACAACGTGCCCTTTTTATTTGAAAAAGTCATAAATAAGCATTTAGCACAGTGTCNGCGGTTGCCTCCACCCCAAGTACACTTGAATCGAAACTGCACTATCCGTGTACCCCACAAGAATGCAGATTGCACACGCTAGAGAGCGCAATTGCACCAGTATTGCCAATTGTTATAGACTATATTTAATATCAAATTTGAAAATTTTGGTGTATTTTGAACAGGCCCGTCGCCAGGATTTAGCAGCAGGGGGAGCCAAAAACCAGAAGGAGGGGCAAGAATGGGGGGCCACATTTTTAAAATGCAGTATTGGATATATGCAGCAACCGGTGGGCCAAACGTGAAATAGGGGGGGGACTAATTTCAAATGGGGGGGCGGGCACCACTGACCCCCCGCTGGCGACGACCTGAATTTGAAAGTGCTTGGTATATAAATTTTTGATTTGGTGTATATGAAAAATTTGGTAGGGCCTATATATTTGGTATATTTTTGTTGGAGGATTTCGTAAGATTTGTTATATTGCAAAGCGTAAACAGAGAAAACATGGTGGTGTTAAGGCTACATTAAAAAAATTTAAGTGATTTTGTTTAGGCCTAACATGGGAGTAAGCGTGCACTTTGTGTAAACGGAGAATGAGAGTGGAAGAGAGCTGGGAGTTTTTNANAAAACAGAGCGTAGCTCTTGGTATACACATTTGGTCAGCTAATCACTGTTGCCAAGTCTAAACAGAACTTTCAAGCTAGAAAAATTGCAAAATTCCGCTAGAATCCGTTTGAATAAGATCAATTGTATAGGCCGCCAGAACAATTATTTTGCAAGTATACAGCAGAGATGAGCATGGATCAGGACTGGATAGGACTGGATCAGGACTGAAGCCAATTTTGGCCGGATCAGGACTGGATCGGACTGCAGTTTTTTTGAAAATTGGCGGACAGGACTGGATCGGACAGAGAAAATTTTTGTTGTTTTAATGTGAATATTCTGAAAATATCAAAAATTTTAGTTGTGATCCGATTTCACAGGTTTGCTAAATGGTAGTGTATATTTTGCCATCAAATGCAAAACTCTGCTGGGACTGCTTTGCCATTCGAACTGTATCCATCCACCTTTGTTCACATATAACGTTGAGTTCTATTCTGGTAGCAACGTGAACACAGTTGAGTGGTTAGTGTCTATACCTGGTATGCAATTGGTCCTTCGTTCTGCTCTCACTATTTCCTTTGGCTTAGCTTGTAGAGGTTACGCCTTTGATAGGAGGGCTTTTAATGCACTTTAGGTCAACATCTTCTTGACAACGCCCAATGTGCCTCACATTACAATGAGGACAAATTCTCTGTCCTCGCTCGAGCTCACACTTCATTTCATCTCTCTGCCCTGGAAGCGACTTTCATCAAATCTCTGAATCCTCTTCTCTGTAAACAAAAAGAATTCATTCACTCCTTGAAGATCTCCTAAACCTCTTGAACTTTACATTGGTTGACCGTTCCAACGTTTCGACGAGGTCCAACTTACATCTTCGACCAATGACAACTCGCCTTTTTTTATCTCCTAAACCCTTTCTTATTGGTCACTGCTTTAACCAATGAGATCTCTTCTTTTCTGTATATAAACCAGCTCGGTAGTATCT
>JGI24158J21664_10014941_pt1 | contig 10146 bp, 8 predicted proteins | sample Ectturendosymbi3_FD_21664 | JGI IMG/M metagenome (IMG submission 21664) | reverse complement strand
TAAAACGATTTGAGATAAGCATGTTGTCCTGCACGTGGCTATTGCAACAGACGGCTGCAATGTTATAGGCCGACACAATTTTGCGGCGCAGAAGTTGAAAGCGAAAATTGTAAGTTTGATATCTGTGCATAGTCATGCTGACCGCTTCCCTTCGGCCTCTTGCTATATTGTCGCAGATTTGTACAGTATGGTGTACGAAACTGCAAAAGCACTTTAATGCAATTATATTGGAAGTGTTTTACTGTTTCACCGTTTCGATCGACTTGCCTGGCGATGTATCAGACTGCGACGAAGACAAATGGGTTAACAGTTGCAGCGCGCATACAAAACACGGTGGTTGTCGAGTGAGGCGACAGTGAGAGCTAGGAGTGAGATTTTGGCTGTTGGGCCGCACTGAAGCAGATGTCAGGAAATAAAAATGATGCAATGAGCGTTGTTTTACTGCGACTTATAAAAACAAAAATTTCAACACGGTGCTTTCCTTTGTCAACGAACACTCTCACCTCGCCTGACAGAACTGAGCAACGTTTTTCAGGCGGGATGTTTTGACATTGCACAGGTGAAAGCTTCCTTAGAAATGTGCATTAATAAGCTCTTTGATGCCGTAGCTAAATCCAAGCTTTAAGCTAATTGAGAAAAGTTTGGTAGTGGATTAGGGGATCTTGGAACGCTGAATGATTTGTCTGGCTCGTGTGTGTCAAGTGGAGAAGGGTGCCGAAAGATTAGCAAATTGATTGCCCCCATATACGAAAGGGAGACAGGAGTGAACGAATCTACTACCTCGGCATCTTTTTGCTAAGGAAGAGTGTATGCCAAGATGCCGCAAAGATAATTGAGCCAAAGCTGGATGATAAGTAGGGTTTTTGTCGCGGCCGTAGCACTACAGAAGAAATTTCTACTCTCCAACAAAATTTCAAGAAATCCTGGGAGCCTGCCAAAGACGTACACACATGTTTCGTCGACCTCGGGAAAGTATACGACCGGGTTCCTTGCGAAAAGCTTTGGGGGATGTTGTGGGAATACGGTGTTGACAGGTGCCTATTGCTGGCCGTCAAGTGACCGTATTGCTGCTCAGAAGATTGTGTCCATGTCGACGGAGTTAAATCACAACCATTCAGCGTTGGTGTTGGACTCCTATGGGGCGTCGTTCGTAAAAATAGTATATCTCACAGAGTTAGCACAAAAACTGCCATCTCTGCACATATTTAGCTATCTCTGCTTTTCTCGGCGCGCAGAGATAGCTATATATGCGCAGAGATAGCAGTTTTTGTGCTAAATCTGTCAGATATAATATTTTTACGAACGGCGCCCCATAACTCCGACGATGGTGTGTGCTTTCACCATTCCGCTTCATATTCTATATCAGGGTTCTCCACACTACCGCCCGTGGGCCAAATCCGACATATGAAGCCATTTCACCGGCCGCAAAACACATTTTGCCAATAATGAAAAAACAATGCAGTGCATTTACGAAAAATGTGTTGATTTGGTAGAATGTAGCATATCCCGAAAAACGTACATTACGCAAGATATCTGGTCCTCGAACTGTTGTGCAATAGCTTTTGTGGTCTCTCCCAAAAAATTTGAAGCGTCCTGATCCATATGAACTGGATAGAGAGTCACATACGCGTAGACAAGGGTGTCACTGTTGGAAACTACAGGATGAACCGTTTGCTTTGTGCGGGCAAATTGGTGCTGCATGCCCTCGCAACGGGTCTTCAGCAGGCATTTGATCGGTTTTCTGCTGCGTGCGACCAAGAAGGAACGAAAATTAGCTATAAAAAGATTGAGGTATTATGTCTCTTAAGACGCCCAAAGCAGTGTTTCCTGCAAGTGAGCGGCAATACACTGCAGCAGGTGAAGACGTTCAAGTACCGTGGGGTGGTATTTGCGAGTGACGAAAGTCGGAACAAAGAGTTTGACACACGGATTGGTAAAGCAAACGTAGTTCTGCGCGAGCTTTATTGCTCCGTGGTGAAGAAACGGGAGCTTTCGAAGAACGCAAAGCTTTCAGTTTTTAAATCGGTCTTTGTTCCGATCCTCACCTGTGGTCAAGAATCTTAGGTGACGACTGAAAAAATACTGTCAAAAGAATAAGCGGCAGAGATGAGATATTTGCGAAGAGTTCTCCTTGAGACACTTCGTGACAAAGAGCGCAGGTCTGATATCCGTAAAGCCCAGCATGTCAAGTCACTTCTCCGAATCGAGAGATCCCAGCAATGTTAATTCGGCCATGTGTCTAAAATGTCCCAGGAAAGAATGGCGAACTAAGTCCATCAGGCTACTGTCTCCACCCACGGGAAAGCGGCCCAAAGTTTGTCCAAGGACCAGGTGGCGTGACTACATCTCCGACCTTGCTTGGTTCTGTCTTGGTGTGGAGCCAGCAGAACTATATGAGATTGCTGTTGATTGTGAGGTATAAAGGAAATGCGGGCACGAATATGAGTAAATGAATGGGTGTGTAGGCCTACAATGAACCTTTCTGTTTATGAAGTTGTCTTTGGTTTGTTTGCCAAAAGTGAATGTCGTATTCAAATAATTAAGCATATTCGGATGGAAACTTGCGTTTTTGTGAAAATGCATTAAAAGGATTAGACATAGAAGGGAAAATGGTATTGACATCCTAAAGCTCCACCTCGACACCCTTCCAAAAACCTTAAAAACACTGGGATAATAGTAAGGAATCCTCTTTTTGTCATCCATGCAGTATGACCTGCATTCTGAAATGTCCTTATTCGTCGAAAGCAGAACTAGCGTTTTCGTCGTACGGGTTTCAAACGTGGAAAAACGCCACTCAAGCTTTTCGCAAACACGAGTCATCAACAGCACACAGGGACAATGTGCGTGCTTGGTGGAATTACAGAAACAAGAGTCAGTTGCAGTGGAGTTGAAGACTCAGGATGAAGCTGAACAGCAGTGTGCTCAAAACAGTTTGTTCAAAATTATTTCCACTTTACAATTTCTGCCTATAAGCAAGGGTTACTTTGCTTTACAATATCTGGCTAATGAAGGCAGCAAAGTGGTTACAAAGAAAAAACAATTGGACCTCGCACGACATCCAAAATGAAATTATTAAAATCTTGACTCATTTTGTTTTGAGAAGTGTCGTGCACGACGTGAAAGTGAACAAGTAGTTTTCGCTTATTTTCGACGAGGGCACGGACTCCAGATTCACAGAGCAAGTGAGTATATGTTTGAGACGCGTAGATATCAAAACCAGGGTGTCTATGTCGAAAATGTTGGAAAGGTCCGAGTTAGAGTCGAAATTTACCTCCGACTCCGCCACCCTGATGAAAACTCTGGACGTTCATGAAGGTTTGGTCGGTCTTTATGAAACACGAAACACTAAGGAAGAGACAACCACAAAACTCAATAAAGTTTCTGTTTGCCGCTTAGGACTGGACTTAAATGACTGTAGAGGGCAAGGACATGATGGAGCCTCTAACATGAATCATGCATGCAGAATGGTCGCTTGTTTGGAGTTCAAGCACGAAAACACATCTAAAAAAACACCCAAAGCAATTTTATTCACTCCTTTTGTCATTCTTTGAACTTGGCTGTGCAAGACTGTTCAATGGAAATACTTATGATGAGAAACGCACTGGATGATGTTCAGCAGCTTTCAAACTTAATCAGTTTTCTTCAAAACGAAGAGATTTGTTCGAAAGATTGAGGCTCATTTTTGATCTTACAGGAGCCGCACTGCGTCTTTCGTGTCCTACGAGGTGGACTGCCCAAACGAAATTCTTCGAATCGGTTTTGCACAATTACAAAGCATTTCTGGAAACTTTACTTTTTATTGCTCTTGGTAACGACGGGGCAACGTGTTTGGAAGTTACAACCAAAGCAAGTGGAATTCATGCAGAGCTTGAGACGTTTGATTTGATTTTTGCCACAGCGGTTTGCACCAAGTTTTATTCATTAACAGATCAGCTGAGTGCAACCTTACAGTGTAAGCACATTACTGCAACTGAAGCCAAAAACAGCACTGAAGTGACATGCACTGCTGTTCATTTTCCTCACTTTGGGAGAAAACCGTGCAGCAAGCGCAGGAGTTACAACTAACGGATCCCGTATTCCGAGAGCGCGTAGACCTCAGAAAAAACTGCAATCTGGCTAAAGGCCATGTACATTCAGTTCACCGAAAGATTATTATCTTATGATATACTTCGACGTTGCCGACAGCATCAATGGTGAAACGCAAAAGAGATTCAACCAGGAAATTTTGGTCTTTATGCAAAATATCAGGAATTGCTGACATTGGCTGCAAGCAGAGCGTGCGTGATCGCAGAGAACTTGGAAGCCATGAAAAAGTACTTAGGTGTCGATGTGGTTGAGGATGCCTCAAGGTTGTCTATTCTAATTTGTTGGCTGTTTTGAGTGATGCAATATCAGATGTCATTGTGAAAATGAAAGACGTAGTTTCTAGTGCTCTTGCATTTACTTCGAATTGCAATATTTTTTCTGAAGTTGGGAAACTTCTGCAACTTATGCACGTGCTGCCAGTTACAACTGCTTCTGCAGAGCGTTCTTTTTCATCTCTTCGTTGTTTGAAAATGTACTTCCGAACAACCATGAGTACGCAAAGACTGAATCATCTAATGCCTTTGTGAGTTCATAGATGCTGCACAGAAAGTTTGAATGTGCAAAAGATAATTTCAGAATTTGTTTCAAGAAATCAGGAACTCTGAATTGTTTTTGGAAATGTGTGAAGTGTGTCTGATTATGTTTTTTTGTCTACTAATTCCACGACTCTGCTTCTGTTCAGTAAAAAAATTATGGTTGAACTTTGATGTTTGTCAAACACAGATCATTCACTTTTTTCTAGTAATTCTTAGCCGCTGGCCATACCAACCATTTTTGCCTTCCGCCGCCGTTGTGATTCCATCCACAGCCAGCTGTGAGGGTTGAACTTCAAAAACTCTACTTGACTTAATGTCAAGAAGCACTTGTCAAGAAGTTAACGCAGAAAACTGTCTACGGTTTTAACGCCAGCTGAACGTCAATTGTTCGGTCGTCAACTCTGTGTGCCGCATTGCAACGCACCACTTCGAGAACGGATAACCTCTAACAGGTTAGTTAAGAAAAGCAAGCTGGAGACAAGGCAGAGCGGAGGAATTTCTCAGGCAAAGAGGCTCCATTTGAAGGAACATAAGCTTCAGGTTATCGATGAAGACTGATTTGCGATTGATTTGAGTGATTTACCGGCAAGAAACAAACTATATAAAGCAGATAGATCCATCCAAACTGACAGAAGAGCCTTGCTTGTAAGAAAGAAAACTTTATTGTGTTCGAAAAATTGTCACAGCGCTTTTCTAGACATCGCTATTGTCAAATTAATTTTCGAGGCGTCATGTAGCCTACATTGGCTTGTTTGTCCTATTAGAAACAAATATTTAGATTAGTTGAAAGTTTTCCAAGCAAGTTGTTTTATTTCTTGCATGAAGATGTCATTTGAAATGATCATGTATTCCTTGTCCACTTGAATGACAATTTTTCAAACTTCAACGTATCGTCAAATACCTCATCAATCAACCATTAAAAGAAATGATGGATTTTAGACTTCGTTTCACAATTTGTTTTGAATTATTCCACTTATTCAGATAAGCCAAAATAGCATCATTCTTGTTGAAAATTTACGAATTATAACCACTTAATTAATTTATGTGGCCTTGGTTTTCAAAAATGTTTCACTTTTTCCCATAACCTTTTTGTGTTCCAAACAAAAATCGTGTCATTCTTTTTCGATGGACAGGATAGGCATTTCGTTAACAAAAGTACAGGCTTGAAAATGCGATACTAACGGCTGTTATATTAAACTTGTTGGTTGGTATTTCAACATTTACCGTATTTTCCGCCTAATAAGCCGAATTTCAGGACCTAATTTTTGGACCTGATTTTTGGGGTCGCCTTATTGGGCGGATCATCAGCTTTGGACCAGAAAAAAATATAAATTTCAATCTCAGAAATTTATTAAAATCCATCAATTTGATCATCTTCATCGTCAGAAGCATCGAATAATAGATTCCAATCCTCGGCAGATACCTGGTCGTCGTACGGGTCATTTTCTGGTATTATTAGCTGAGCAAGTACAATGTTGTCTTCCTCGTCGTCGTCCAACCACAACTTATCATCTTTCGTTCCATCCATTGCCACTTCTTAAAAATGGCCTCGGCTTATTGGGCGGTAATACGAAATAACCCTCATTTTCAGAGCTAAAAATTAGCCTCGGCTTATTCGACGATTCGGCTTGTTAGGCGGAAAATACGGTATGTCCAGTAAATCCATTCACCAGTTGCACGGTTGTACTGCTAGCGACTTCAAAGACAGGTGTGCCTGAGGGTCTGGACCACTGTTTCTCAAACTTTCTTGCTTCGTGCGCCACATGATTACTTAAAAATGGTTCGTGACTCACCATGCGCTGTTGCAGTTGTGTCCAAATTTGACGACAACTGTGCGCATTAGCGATTGATTAAAATTTGACAATACAGGGCAAATTGCTGCTCAACAATTTATTTTTCAACGACATTACGGTAGTACTTATATTTCAATGAGATGGGTCTTCCTGCGTTTCAGCTAATAACTTGGTGATTTTGGTTCTGTTGACGACAGAGCACAACGAATGTCATGCTTAACGTCAAGATTCTGACTTTGTTATATCACTTTGCTTATTGTTTAGCGTTTGTTACTAAATTATTCATATTTGTAGATATTAGGCATGATCAAATCGATTTCAGGTTGAAATCAATTTCATCACCGATAAGGTTTGTATCCAACGGAGACTTACACTTGTATTTCATGCATTTCAATGGACTACAATAAATGCGAAGAAAACATATGTATGGTGATGTTCATATTTAGAAATCGGCACAGCACATAGCTTGTTCAAAATAGCACTATGATCCACGGAACATGTCTTCGTGGCCCACAGTTTGAAAATCTTCGGACTAGACATATTGATGTTGCAAAAACGAAAAATGTTGAAAAAAATTATAGGTTATATAGAATTTCTGAAAAATATGTGGTGTTCTGAGGACTTCCAACGTGTTCGTGAAACTGCATAAAACATAAAAGACGTTTTCAAGGGAAGACTAAAGTGAGCGTTGTTTTTAAAGAAACCCGATGGCCCCTGTTCCATATCGTAGAGGAAGTCTAAGGTTTTTAGTTTTCTTCACATAAGTTTCGATCTACTAATGGATATCGCGCTCAGTAAGAGAAGTTTGACAGTTCGCACACTAGGTGAAAGCACAGACCGCTCTGCAACCATTCAGGCAGACACAAGCAACAAAAACAAATGCGCAAACAATAGAGACAAACAGATATGCCATTGTCTCAAACAATAGAGATAAACAGATATGCCATTGTCTCCGCGGGATCGTGTTTCAAAATGAAAAGGAGATAAAGGCTTGTTAGGTCACACAGGACTTATGACATGATTATGCGTTCAGTTGAAAAAAAGTGTGTAGTACTAGTGGCAAGGAAAACGTTTGACTTAAAGCGACCTAAGAGGCGAACTTATTGATTTTTGACTACGTCCTCATGAAAAGTGTTGCTAGTTCTGTCTCGCCAGAAACTCGATTAAATTATTGGTCAATATATTCGTAAAAATGAAATTGCTAAGATTTTCGAAAAAACAATTGGAGAGGGCCAGTGTTCCCTCTAAGAAAATTTTACACTGAGCAAGTGTTTGTTTTAGCGAGCATGAATATTTTAAGGTTGAGTTATCAGAGTTATAAATGAGTTATAAACTTTGTGAATTATTAGAATTAATATAAACTCTTGTCAAAATACGAGCAAAGTACACATTTCCTTCAAATTGCTTCTTGTTTTCTTACTTTTTCAATGTTTTGGAATGTTGTAACTTTACAAGCAGGGACGCCGGAAAGGGGGTGCATTACGGAGGCATTGCCCCCTGCCATTTAATAAGGGGTCAACGGGGGCAGAAGTGCCTTTACGTCGCTGACGCGAAATCGATTTCCTAGCAAAGCAATTTGCTATCAGATTCGGTTGCATCACCCTTGTGGTGTTTTGATGCTGAAAAGCGTGTCATAGGTGATTTCATGTTTTATAAAGATCGAACTGAAACAAATTTATTGCAGCTTTTCGCGCACCCGGAAACTTCAGAAATGGCTTCAGAAATGGATAATTTCTGGTATTATTTTTGAGGTCAATATCGTTGCTGAACAGAAACAAGTACAATTGGTAACGATTTTTTTGTTTTTTATAATTTGCATTGTCCTCAATTCTTTTTATGCCCCCCCTGTCCTACCGTTGTTCCGGCGTCCCTGCTTACAAATGCACGAGAATGAGATTTCACTGCGCAAATGGTCTGCTGGAACTGGGCAGTTGCGCTCCTTGGAGAGAACATTGGAGAGGGGATAACGCTTACTGCTTGCTTTAGAAAAGGAATACGTGTAACTTTATGGTAAAATCACCTTTAACTAAGGAACATCAAAGCTGGTTATTGCACCAACTGACAAAAGTATAACGTACACGTCGATGTCGAAATTCGCACAGCTTTGAAGTACCGGCATAAAATCCGTGCTTTTCAACTGCAAGCCATCTTCCTTAATTGAGTTTTACGACGAGAGGATGCCTCACACTGGACGAGTGAAGCATGTAACCAATAGATCTATACAGCCGTTGATTCGTTTGCTGCGAGGGTTGTTTAGATGGGTCTTGTGTATGTTATTCAAACTGAAATCTTTTGCTACGAAATCGATGAAAACGTGTTTTGCTTCACGTCATTGCGATTCAACAGCTGCGATTGCAAGCTGGTGACACTACCAAAAAGTTAGGCAAACGTTGTATAAAGATTTTGATTTTAACTGGCGCCTTTTTCTTAGGCAGTTGTTTTGTACGACTTGCAGTCTAACTGGATATAGTTGAAGTACGTAACAAATCCGTGCTGTTTGCCATAGTTTCTTGTAAAGGCATATCTCGGCATTTATTCACTACGCTACAGCATCGCCGTAAAAAGTTGGTGACAGTCTGGTCTGTGGGCAAAACATGAGTTCTAAGGTTGTGTCACGAATCCAGAGCGCTGCTTCCACCAGGACCAGCGGAAGTTCTGGTTCCTTCGATGCGACAACGAAACGCTACAACCACCCGTCGGACGCAAAGCCGACTGGGAGACGGATGATTTATACCGGTAGGTCTTAAGGTGATGACTGATGGTATATAAGTGTTGATATAAACATGCAGCCAAAGCATTTAGTTTAGTCACCTGCATAAACTGCAGTGGTGTAGTCACTGGAGTCCTGCGCGGGTTCAAATTTTTGCCCGCTCCCGCCCCGCACTTTTTCGGTCTTAAACCCGCAGCTGTCCGAAAACTACTCACAACTACGGCAAGTTTTTGTTGCAATAAAATCGTGAGAAGTATGCATTAATTTTAACAAAATTTGCAGTAAAAAGTTGTATTTGTGCACAAACATTTTAAACGACAGTGATTTACTCAAGCGATTTATTTACATACAATGCTAAATATTTCCAAACATCACCTACGGAGAAATGGCGATCTTTTACCAATAGTTTGCGTAGCATGCTAAAACTTGTGCATGAAGTTGCTTGGCAATTTGCTAAAAAACTTGTGCATGAAATTGTTTGGCAAGCTCCACAGTGCATGAAGTTGCTTGGCAATTTAACAATTTGGCGTGCAGTTGTGGAGTGATATTTGACCGGGTCATTTCTACAATTGCTTTTTGGTCACTATTCAGTTCGATTCGGTTATCATAGAGAACAGAGTTATACTGAAATAGTTCTAAATCATGTTTTTTAAATCAAACTTCTACACTTTGTAAAATACTTGATAGAAGTTGCAGGAAAAGTTGCATGTAAAAAAAAGACGCCATATAAAATTCCTGCAGCCAGCTTAAAACATCGTACTGCATAAATTCTGAGTACGTATTTAGGAAGCTGTAAAAAAGTTGCAAAAACTTGCCCTACTTATAACAACAACAATAATAACAACAACAATTTTATTTTTTTTACCTCAACGTAAGTACACTTGTCAATACAGACACAGCAAGGGGCGGCGAAAAGACACTTCAGTCATCCCGTCTGCCACCACCCAAATACATGTTGTCAAAGACCCTAAACGAACGCGCTCAAAGGCCCTGAGCTAACCAGCAGAAGCGAAAGCAAAGA
>JGI24158J21664_10014940_pt1 | contig 10146 bp, 6 predicted proteins | sample Ectturendosymbi3_FD_21664 | JGI IMG/M metagenome (IMG submission 21664) | reverse complement strand
CTTCCTTTAACTAGCATCCATGGCGTTCTTCATAGAAGGCCTAGTCTGCTAAGGTCAACGGTCGTTTTCTCGTTTTTTGTTGGTGGAAGCGGAAGCGCTAGGTGTGGAAGCGGTTAACGAATTAGCCGCTTCCACATCCCTGATTGTAATGTAATTGACAAATTTGAAGGCGTCATTGTAACTGAACTGAAATGGCGTCATTGTAATTGAACTGAATTGATCCAACTCTGCTACTTATGTACCAGTCGCATATCTCTATGTCAGTCCAAAGCCCAGATTTTTTCGCAGCCAAATAATCTCAAATTATGAACTTAAGATTGTTCAGAACGGTTAGGCTACTAGTCTGGCGATGTACCATTCTAAAGACATCAATAAATTCGTTATACTTCCGCGAAAGGCTGCTGTTGGGTCGTAAATGTGTTCAATTTAAGCAATTTTCACCAATATCTCAGTACTTAGATGCCGTCAGGCTAGAAACAACCTTCGGTTTATCCGGATCTTCGCCTAAACGGGATAAAATCGTCGGTCAAATCGAATCCGGCTTAATCGAGTTTTACTGTAGCTTCTTTCATCTTTTTCGTTTGGAAAGCAACACAAAAGTATCTCCTCTTGCCAATGTACCAGTGGATTCCTCATTTGTACGCCTGATCCATTTTTGTGTACAGTAAGTTTGCATACAGTGACCTTTCTTTCTGTAGAATCTTTCACGCTGCGAAGTGTTAACCCCATCTTCTCTGTGCAGAGGCACGCTTTTCCACCTCTTACTTGATGATGTCCTTTGTGACTAACTTCTGTCTGATGTTCATGTTATTGCGTTTTGCCACTTCATATTTCATCTTCATTTAAAAGCCCTGAATTTAGTATTGAATGACAGCAACATTGGTACTGGCTGAGTAGTTGAAACCCAAGATCTTCTGCTGTTTGGCTCAAATACGTGGTTTACACCAGAGATGAGCGCGGACCAGGCTGCAATTTATTTTAAATATGGCGGGTCAGGACCGAGAAAATTTTTGTTGTGCAAACGTGATTATTCTAACCATATCAAAATATTTAGCTGTGACCCGATTTTACAGATTTGATAAATTTTGGAAATGCCAAAAACGCAGTGTCTATTTTGCCTCAAGAAGCCAAAGCACTGCTGGAGCTATTTTGCCTCCAACCAATTGTGTTTGGTTAAAGGCAAATAGTTCCAGCAATACATTTGCCTCACGAGGCAAAGTAACTGCCTAAAAACATGATTTTACAATTGACATGGGCGGATCAGGACCGGACTGATGATTTTCAAAAAATTTGCAGCTCAGGACTGGACTCGAACTTGAAAATTCACAGTCCGCCATCTCTGGCTCACACCAATTTGCAGAAGCGCTAAGACCTCAAATGCTTTTCTAATTTTGTTTTTTATTAACATGCCGTCACTTTCTGACGGTACACGCACTTAAAAGAAAACGTTTCTTCCGACAAACAACTGCCATGTGCCCCGTGTCTCCCTTCATCTGAACTCATTCAGAACGTATACCATTTTACGCTTGGAAACTGATGCCGCTTTAATCACGGCTGTTCATGCTCCACCCTGCGAATACTTTTTCCAATCTCTCCAGGCTTTTAGCTTGTAAGGCATAACCGAGGAAACATAACACGGGTGATTAAAACGTTTTTGCTCCTGAAAAAGATTGACAGACTTTTAATTCCAAAGGTCACACTGAGAAAAGCAGCTTAATGTTCCACAATACTTGTGACTTAGCTGCAAGAAAAATTGTTTGTCTAGTTGATTGCGAACTGAGGCAGGCGGAAATTTATAGATACGTAAAAACAAAATATAGGTACACACCAACAAACCGGCTTCTGTACGGTTTTCCAAATGAGTAGTGCACCGACCATTCGAATTCAAAGGGTCGAACAAGATTTTTCAAAACAAAAAACGCTTTCTTATCACGCGTCCCCCTTATCCTAAAGCTCCACTTTGCGCTTACGGCGACCCGGCGATGAATAGGTAACTGGAAATTGGGTTCGCTGTCAGTGCGAAAAAAAAATAAAAACGTAAAATAAACGTTTGAACAGGAAATTTAATGATTCGATGAAAAGTTTGGTTTGATGAGAAAAAGAGTAACAGCAACAAGAAGTAGTTGTCCAGTGAGAAAGCGGCTGCAAGAAGTTGTTGCTCACATTCAGCTGACGCCACAGAGAGTCCCTCCAACTCGATGCCACAGCGAGTCCCGCCAACTCGTCAAAGCCAACGGTCTTCAAATACTATCCACCACTCGACTCGAGACTAAACCTTGAGCATTCGCGCGGGGAAGTTCTTTTGCGTCAAACAGCAGCGAGCGAACGCGCGTCCGCAGTTCGAGTCTCGCTTTGCTTCGATTTCGACGCGTTTTTAACCTTGGCCGGCTTCTCCGCCTCCCACTGCTTCTTGAACATCGTGTACAGCCTCATAGCGGCCTGGGCGTCTTGCACGGAGCTGTGCTCGCCTTTCTGGACTTGCACGCCCAAGATCTTCGAGCAGAGCACGCGCAGCGCGGGCGAATGGCCGGCCGTCATCGTTTTGAACGGTTTGTACCTGGAAGTTGTCGAGAACGCAAACTGTTAACCAGTTGATATGTGGCGTGAAAGCGAGGTCTCAAAAACGTAAACATCAACACATTCGCCATGGCAAACTGTGGGTGGTACCGCGTGCATTACCGCAACATAAATTCGTTCGGGTAAGCACAAGCCTTTTGACCAAGACAATACAATTTTCGCCCCGCGCATCGCCTGATAACCGACAAATTAGAAAGAAAGGACTTCTGTTGAATATTGAAACGCTTGCGTTGTTGCGTGAAATGTCCGAAAAACCAACGAAAGGTCCTCCATTACTCTTTCCCAACTTATGAGAAAATTCCGTCGTATGCTCGAGTTCAGCATTTGCCTAATTTGTCCTCACTTCATGCCTAACATAAGTGACTTTAGCCAGTTATGGGCATTACGCTCAAACCATAGCTTGCGTTCTGGCAGAGCTACGACTGCATGAATCGTCAAACTTGGTAAACTCGCTCCGCAAATCTGTAAAACGTTCAGCAACGCATAAAATGGGCCGAGTTGGTGTTGAACAGCAATCGCCTGTGAGCTCCTAGGTCGAACAACATTGCAAGGGTATTTTACCAACATTCACGTGTGACACTCTGTGATTTTACAGCTGCAAACCAGTTTGCAAAGAATGATCACGTTTGCGCCTCAATCGAAAATACCTTTGCCAATTTCAATTAAGGCATTTTTTTATTTAAGAGGTGTACTTTGAAACTTTACTCTCCTACGCCACGTCGCTTACATTCTCCAATACCGATGGCTAGAAGAATTTTTTCAAGGCTAAAACTGCAAGTTCCAGATTAGAACTGATATGAAATTGGTCGGTTGCGTCACAAACGGCATCTTCAATTTCTTGCGGGGTGTTTGCCTACTACTCAACCTAAAGTCGAAGTGTAAGGCACGACGTGCTTCTTGCTACCACAGTTCGGTACCGGCAACGTCATAACCTAAGTCCAGCAAATTCAGTTAAAGACCCGTGGACTGCTGCAAATCGTGCTTTTAGTTGAGTAGCAAGAACCAGTAAGACATTTTAACACGTCGTTCCTGCCGTAAGCAAACGCAAGTAGTATCTAGTGGTTTTAAATGCAAGATCCGCTGTCAACAAATTTGGTTGCTATCACAACAGAATTGCAACAAGCAAAAACAGTGACAATATAAGAGCAGCAAATTGTACTTGGCAGTGTCACGAATACATTTCTTCGGATGGTCCAGAAAGAGCACTTTCATGTCATTCCACAGCGCGTGGCCAACTAAGATNCTTCCTTGCAGAATATCGGCCACCTCTTTCTGAACTGTAGCGAACTCTTCCGCATTTTTCAAGTTCTCGGGTCTAATCCCACTAAAAAACGAAGATGAGGCGTGAACATTGCAGAAAATAAACAGCTCAGCATCCAGAAACAAGGTGCTGTTGAACCAACAAGCCTTACGGCCTTACTGTGTCTGTATTGTTAAGTGTACTTGCGTTGAGGTAAAAAAAGAATAAAATTGTTGTTGTTGTTTTGCTATCAATTTATTCTTGCACAAGTCAGCACAAAAACGCCAGACTGATTTACGAAATGCAAATCTAAAATTTTTCAATAAAAGTCATCTGCAATTGTTTTGTTGAACGATCTACTATGTTACAAAAAACACTTAGCAATCACCACCGTCTTAAAGTTTATTTTGTTCATCATTCATCAACTAATACCTGCTACCTGAAGATAAAACAGGCAACAATGCAAAAAATATGTAAATTGTGGATAAAATGCACATCACTTTGTATTAGCAAAGAACTCCCAACATGCCTAACAAATGTACGGTAGTCCGTGACTTCATCTGTGGGCTTGACGTATTTATCGTAAATGCACTTCCCAAATTGGTTCACAAGTGAAACCCGTGCTAAGACAGATTCTCGGCCTCTTTCACCAACACCAACCATCTCACAGTCCATTGCAACCGCCTAAACAAAAATATAATCGCTATGTTACAAGTCGATAACCTATTAAAGTAATGATGTGACTTGAATAGTGAGAACAGTTCAATTACTTTTTAACAATAGAAGTTTTCATCACAGCAACTTTTCTTTGTGCTACATCGCTTAGCCTTCAGGTATAAGCTGCTTCCTGACATTGCAATTATTAAAGTGCCCTAAGCAAGCTGGCACATTGTGCAAGTCAGGGGTAGAAAATCAGTGGCCCGAGGGCCACAGAACGGGTCAGTTCAGCGCCGCCGTTTCGGCGACGGACGTTTAGGCGATGAAATGTGTTTTCCTTTGGAATGTCACTAAAGTGCAAAAGTTCGCACTGCCGTCGTGAAGCGTGTAGGCGCAAGATTCGGTCTAGCACTTGACCCAGGCCGTTCCAGTCATGCTGTATTTAATGGGATTCATGATGCATACCATGGATTTGGAAGTGCCATTACTGCATATTCGTACACCGATAGGCAACCGATGGCAAGAAAGTACTATATATTCTTAGATTAGCTGTGAAATGCAATCAAAATGATACCTACGTGAAAGATCAAGCAATAGATGCTGTCGAAGCTCAACTTTTGTGCAAACTCACAAACTCTTCATGCCAGCAAAAATAAACGTCATAAGCCATATTTCTTTACACACGTGGTCAAGGTCGCACTAAGTTCTTCCAAAATCCTGGCGGACGGGAAACTACACTGGCCACCAGGATGACAACAAAAACACTTACGAAGCAAACATCCTTTGTAGTCTAACCTTTAAAGTATTTGAAAAACACACATTTTTTCGCATAAAACATTTGCGACCACCATCGTCGAAACGGCTCGTCGCCGAAACGGCGGTGCCGAGCTGTCCTAGACCGCGCGGGCCACATGTGGCCTGCCACAGCGTTTTCAGTGGCCCACAGAAGTATTCAGGAAGATCTTCAAATCTGTAATCTCCTCCAACTTATCAGTGCAGTAAATGTAAGTGTTGAGACTAACTTGAACCAAGATTGTCTCATTGAATTGCTTACGCTGGATACATTCTATCCGCACAAGAGCAATTATAAGAAAACCTTTTATGTGTGTACTGCTATTGTTTTATTCATTTATTTTACGATTAAATTATAAGGTACGGCCCTCCGGTAAACGTGGCCTTATCAAAGTGGCCCCGCCAAATTAATTGCCCACCCCTGGTGTAAGTTGTCTGCAGCAAGCACTTGGGTTGTAAACAGGGTTGGAGCAGCGATAGCTCAGTGGTAGAGTGTCTGCCTATCAAGTGGAAAGTTGGGTGTTTGATCCACGGGTAGGAGCATTCGCCTCAACCACCGCAACAAGACGCAAATTTCAGGCGTTACTGCTTGAAATGATCCAGCCGCATTGGTATTTACAATAAAACAGTCACATTGGTATTTTCAATATAAAAACTGGACTTTGACACTTTGTTCTTACAAAAAACATGGTGAAATGTTAGGTTCACATGGCCTACAACGTTTTTTAAATGCTTATCTCAGCTTGCAGGTCACAAAGCAGTAGCCTCACAAAATCTTGAAACATCTGGTGGTTGTCAGAGACCTTTGTTAACTGTACAACAAAGGAAAAAAATTCAGATGAAAAGTAAAGGCATATGACGAATTTATAGCAGACTTACAGAGTTTAGTTCGATGAAACCCGCATGTGTTTTCAAATTTTTTAAATAACGTCTAGCTGCTGTTTCAAAGTGAATTTATGCTTGGAAAAAACACAAACGTAATTATATGAGTTATTTAATGATTCCACAAATATATTTATTGTTTGAATTAGTATTATTGAGGACATGTTTTGTACGCACATATAGTCAAACAGGGTAAAAAAGGACAAAATTTTAAGTTTGTATTATCTCTGAAACAAGCTAGGTTATTTTCTTAGTCTGTTGATAGAAGGTAACCCCCATGCCAAAGTATATTGCCACAATGAAAAATTTTGGTTATCTTTTCCCAAAGAAAATTTATAATAAAAAACACTAATTTTTCTACCCTGGCAAAGGGGTAAAAATTTTTCTGGGAAAAAAAACTACAGCTCTTTCATCCATATTTGACTGTGTGCTGTACCCTAAAAGTAATACACATTTTTGCACAAGTATTTAACCATAATGTAGACTTGCTTATTTATTTACAGCATGCGTTCATACAAAAACAGTGGGTTACAATGATCACTTCAGTTCAAGCAGTCTTGAACAGGTCATCAGTATTCTTTTCCAAACTTTCAGAGGTTGCCAAACTTTTTGGACACAATGCTCTTGCTTAAAAATTAAACAAACCTTCTTTCTGCCTGCATCTGTCTGTAAGTATTGTCTGGTCTGGACCATTAAAACAATCTTAATGCAGAGAAGAGAATATCCATGTCTTTCACAGTGAGCCAATCCCACAAGCAACGTCGTATTAGTTGTACTCTCAATTTTGTGCATGAAGTTTGTTTCCATACTTGTTGGTGTTTCATCATTGACATCCTCAAAGAAGACTTTAAAGTTGTTCCCAGTAGTAGGCTTAAGGCTTGGTAAAAAAAACAACAAATTTTCCCATATTTACTCCTCACTGATTTTTACGTCTTCAGCTTTACTCTTATACGTGGTACTCAGGAAACCTTAACTGATTATTTAGTGGTGCATTGGTAACTGGTTCAACAAACAAGTTCTTTATCTGATTCAACTTTCTCTTTTAACATGCCTTTCTTCTTTATCTCACTTTGCACAAGTAAAAAAAAACTTTTTGTCTGTAATGAATTTTCCATGCATAAACACTTTCCTTTTATGAGGGTGAAATTTCAAGCTGGCCTGCCTCTGGACTTGAAAATAGCCTCAAGAGATGTTTCACTGTCTTGAGGTACATGTGTCAAAAATATTGTCTATCTGGTAAGGAAAACCTTTGCATGATTTTCATCTGACTAAATGTATCTGGCTCTATCAACTGCTGCATGAAACTAAATACTATTTTTCTGATCTGGCCCTCCCACAAACCTGCTGTAGTGTGATTCCAGCAAAAAGAGTCTTTTGAACCTACCATTATTTTTCTCCACACAACACTATTGTGAGTAGTTTAAAAAATGCAATATGTTGCAGCTTCATCACCACTGTTTTATACTTTCTGGACTAGACCCTGGGTTCTCAAACTGAGGGGCATGAAAGGTTTGCAAGGGTGGCACAGGTGTGGTAGTAACTCACTGAACTGAAAAACAGGATAATCGCAAATAAAGTTTTTTACAGTTTTTTCTGTGTTTGATTGCAAGGCAAGCTGAGACGGAAGTATTAATGACTAATGCCAAAGGAGATGCACCTAAAATAGTTTAAGAACCTCTGTTCTAAACTCAAAACAAGGTAATTGACAATTTGCTTGTGCAAAACTTGTGAGCTATTATTGTAATCAAATGCATTTACAAAACAGTTGAAACACCATACAACAAACCAAGGTTCTCGTTTTTTTTGCAGAGTAGTACTATAGACAAATTTACTTTATCTGTTTCACAGTAAGATCATACAAAAAATGCAAACATGGGGTAAAAAATCTTGTCTGGGGTAAAAAGTAACTAGTTTTTTGCCCAAGTCAATAGTCAATACATCCATTTGTAAAAATACGAACCGACCCATAAAACTCGAAATGTAAAGTTATCAAAATTTTTATTGGTATGGCTATGCAGAGACATGCATTACCAAACCAGTTGCCAACTTTGACATGTTTGTGCTAGTACTTGTAAAGCAGCATAAAAATTCATAAAATTTGTAACTTTTGGTCCTATTAACATCAATTTTCAAACTAATCTACTGACTGCAAAGGCTAAATTTGAAACTTCTTTTCTTTTAAATTATTTCTAAGGGGGTAGTTATTTTTTACCCCAACATTGAGAATTTTTTTACCCCACTTGACTATACATTTTTCCATTCTGTTTCTGAGACACCTATAAAAAAAAACAAAAGATCTGTGAAGATCACAGTGGAAGAACAGCACTGTAATAATACAGCATGCCGGAAGATGGCCTGATTGGACATTTAGTGAATAATGTTTTGGCTAATATTTTGGTAGAAAACCATTGCCAAGTGTGCAATTTTTGCAGCGCAAGTGGTCTGCTGATTTCATAGGTTGATGCATTGTTTGTTTGTATGTTGTCTATATGACACAGTTAACTTGAAGAAGAACCATGTTGAAAAAGCAAGTGAGCAAACACAGCTGCTGAGTTATGTCAGATATATAATAAAATGGGTAAAATAATGAAGCACTGAAACATTTATCATTTGAAACAAAAATGAAATCACACTTACTGTCTATTGAAAGGAATCATTGCACAGCCACAAATAAGACTTGTTTCTACACTCCATAGCATCTTTAACGGATACAGATGGACATTTTTAGTGCCATTGAGTTATACTTGACAGTCACCCCAAATGCATAACCCACCATTTGAAACATTTGTCAGTGCTTATTCAAGATACCAAGGAGTTTAAAAATCAATTAGTAATTGGTTTTGTCTAGCAACATTTTAGCTAACCCAACCCATTTTGCCACCTTTGTTCCACACCCTTGGCCATATGTACGAGTGCTGACTTGAAGGACACCTTATTTTGATGTATTGGAAAAAAAGCCAACATTCTTTTATGTGTAAAAACTGGTGAACTTTTCAGCTAACCAACCCTGACCTCCCAATCAAAAAATATGGTGAACAAATGGTCTACATTGGTAACAATGAAGAAATCAAGCATACAAATATTTTACACCAGGGAATCATATCACACCATATCTCATTTGCAAACAAAATGTAAACAATGATTACACTCCGTAACAAAGTTTTATGAAATTTTTGCTTGGCTGTATATTTCCATTGTTTCTGGATAATTTCGAGGCACTGATTCCAAAAATGTAATTATTTTTGTTCCATCATCGACCATTAACTGTCAGTAATGCCTTTTCCGCTTGTGGTTCCACTCTAAGCCAACCTGGTAAAATGAATTTGCCATTTGCAATTCCAAGAGTTTAGAGAGAGCCACAAAAATCATAACGACTGCAACTTCTGTACAATCAATATTGCAAAGTATTGCAAGGTCAAAGGAAGAAGAGCACTAACATATCCAAGTATACCTTCATCTATTGCAGCTGTTCCTCACAGTGAAACTTTACCGGTTCTACACCCACCTCCAAATGTAAGTAATTTTGCGTTTATAAAATACTGGTTGCTTAAATGCTGTAAGAATTTAATCCATTTCTACATCTTACGTTTTTGCCATTGTAGTTGGAACTTGATAATGAATGTGAAGTCTCAGCATCCAACAAAACTTTAGACACTGTTGTGTAACATGCTTCAGCAAGTAGTTCAAAACCTCATTTTCCATCTCAAAAGGAATTGGATGATTAAATACGCAAGCTCGGGCTGATAAAGTCTGCAGCAGAGTTACTAACATGAAGATTGAATGAGTGGAATTTGCTGGGTGATGGTTGCAAAATAACTACGTACAGGAAGAGGCACTTGGACTTCTCTGTTTACTTTGAGGTAGTTCAGGACCTTTGCTATTGCAATGATGTGAATGGTTTGTTTAACACTTTGAGAACCGGGGTACGATATATTCGTACTTTGATTTCACCTAAAACAGCAGTTTTCGGTTGCCTTACCAACGCCCTAGCTCCTCCG
>JGI24158J21664_10014939_pt1 | contig 10146 bp, 4 predicted proteins | sample Ectturendosymbi3_FD_21664 | JGI IMG/M metagenome (IMG submission 21664) | reverse complement strand
GACTTCTTAAAAATGATTAGAATATAAAATTTCATCTTTATTCTTTGAAAGTTTCTGCAAATGTCAAAATTGCTATGCAATGTTTTGAAAATTTCGGAGGGGGGGAAATGCCCCAAATGCCCCCCCCCCTGGTTGCGCGCCTGCTGGGATCTAGTTCATGGTGGCCACTTTAGCAATATGGATTTCTACCAATATGTTTTATTTTTACGTGGTAAAACCAATCTCTTTGCGTCAGTTGCATGGCGCTACTTTGTACTGGGGATGTCGCTTGGACATACGAAATAAGCATCCATTTTATTCATGTGTATTGTGCATTTTCGAGCCTTGCTATTATCAAAATTACGTTGCCATGGGTTTGTTTTATTGATAGTAGAACTGATGTAGTATTTGTAGCCTGCTTTATTCTTCAAATTTGCAAAAGTCGATGTCGAACTTCACTGATGATCAAGCACAGACATACAGAAAGACGTTTCACAGGGAGGAGGGCGTAAACCGTTTATGGTGATAATGCCATTGTCACGATTTCACTGGAAAATGCACATTTACCATTTGAAATTAGACATACGTTCCTCAGTGTTTTTCCAGAAACATGAAAAAAATGTCAATTTTCTGCAAGCAGATGCGTCAGCACCTCAGCTTTTTGCGTATCATCTACTACTTCCAGCATCTTTCCAAATTTACACCTTTCATTCCGTGACCGTCACAATATCCTGAATGCCCTAGTTGTTTTTTCGCATACAAAAACACACCTCTTATCATAAAAGTTAACAACGACGTTGCCCTGACTTGCCTGATTTTGACAATTTTCATTCCCAAAATTATGACGGAAGCATGAGATGACAATTTATTTTTTATTTTGAAGTTAACCACAAAAATCTTGCTTACGATGAGATGCACTCCGCAATAGTTTTTTGCATTAAATACAGAAAGTTTCAATTTAAACGTCGTTGCATGGGCAGAGTCAAAGAAGTGATGGTGTTTTCCTCTTCATAAAATAAAGGATGCGGAGCCATATTTAAGCTATCTGTTTCGGTAAATGTTATTGACGACTTCCGGTGTCACTTCTTTGCTCCCGTTAATTTTACTTGGCGCAAACCCTGGAACAATATAACTCTTGAACGGATATGAAAACGAACTGCGTCAACAAGTCACACACGATATCACAGTATCTAGCAAAATTCCCTTTCAATAAAGAAACGAATCTGCAGTGCCTAAGGATGCAATTCAGCATCTTACTTTGCTCTTTGAGTAAACATCCTTCTTGGCCTTTGCGTGGAAGAACCCGGCAAAAGAGCATGATCGCTTTGAGAAAAGTCCAGCGAGAACCGAGGCAAAGGTCACTGATTTTCCTAATCGTCAACACATCCCACTTCGCATTCCATGAGAGTACCAAGGAAAAAGTTGTTAATACGTTGGGACCAGGTTCAGTAGCAGGGGCTGCCAGAGAAATATTTCCCTCCTGCCTATCGGTGAATTGCTTTTCAGCAACGCAAGTTTATACCAACCACTTCAGCGATTAGTTTAGGTTTTAGGCTGCTCTTAACAGGGACTAATTCATGCCTAGCTGGAGTGTAACCACTTCGGACCAGAATGGTACTGGAAATAATAATAACCCGAGGGTATTCCAGTTTCGTGGAAACTTCGAAACTACAGTCCCATCACCGCTTGCAGTTTAGTGTTGCACCCACGACTCAACTCACGGGCCACGTCCTTGAATCTGTCAGCTCACAGCTCAGTTTGTGAGCAAACAATTGTATCTGCCCTTGCAACAAAGAACAGCATCTCTCGCGAACGCATGGTTCTTTTTGTATGCATAAGGGGTTAATAGCTTATGGTTCATATAATAAGATCAAGAAAACCAGCTTCTCTGCAATACATCTTGTTGACATTCAGGCATGTTTCAAGACATTAGCTGCGCGTGTGAATGAACAGCGACACACGCTGGCGCATCTGACGCTCTGAAACGTAGCGGCAAGCAAACTGTAATGAGGGAAATAAACTAATATTCCGTTGCATTGCAAGTCAAAAGATATTTTGAAAATGTTCAATAAACAGGATCCAGGCTTGAAAAACTAAAAAGTTTCGTAATTTTTTTCCAAAAACCTCAAAGTAGCTGCAAAAAACGTCGATTTTATGTGAACAAATACCAAATTCAGCTTTCTTGTCCATATCCTTCACAATCACGTTTTCCACGCTATGTGCGAGACATAGCACACAACCACACGCCGCTCAGTTGACGATTTTAAACGAATCCAGCGTTGTGAGCTGTCATTCCGGCTGCTTCACGTATTAATTACGAACTTCGAACCTGTTGATGTACGCGATGTATTCATCAAACAGTATCCGCAGACATAAAATTGCGCGTGTATACAGTATCTGCAGACATACAACTGTGCGTGCATAGTGTTGATCACAAAAATCTTGCTTACTGATATGCACACTAGCAGAATACAAAAAAAATGTTAAACGAAATAGAATCTAAGAACATTGTATATTTTTAAATACAACACTGCCAACTGCAGATCCAATGGAATCCTTAAAACAATTCCGCGCAATCGTAGAAAACAACCTTTCCAATAACATAAGTATAATTGTTGAAACATTGACGGAACAATGGCGCGTAATGAATGGCACAGTGGTACCCCGGACGAAATCGCGAGCAACTCATCCATTCTGAAGCAAAACGCTAAATCAAAGCATCACGTGATTCCGTCAGATAGCAATTAAAAGATGCGCAAAACGCTACCAAGGTTTGTCTCTGAGACTCGCAGATGTTAGCGTAATTTTGAAGAAACGTTCGTCAATTTCAGGAAGCCTGACCGCGCGTAGTGGGTTTTCAAGATTGAGCGAGACCTCTATGCAAATAAAAACACTACGACAACACCGCTGTTTGCCTGAGGACGGCGTTTTTTGCGAATAATTTCATTCAATCATCCACTTTCAATTGCTATCTGGCTTCGATGCCAAGAAGACCAGCCGATACGAGTTTCTGAATGTCAGCCCGCATTCTGGGGCTGCAAGAATGTAGCATTGCCTGTGCTCGGTTAGGCTCAGTTCTAAGCAGAGTGAAAAGGTTTTGAATGTCAGGCTTGCTCAGTATTTCCCTTATTTCAGGATCGGAGATAATTTTATTCATGGCTTCTTCGTCTTCCTTGTTAGAAAAATGCTGGGAAGTGACGGTTTCAGACGCAGAACTTGGCTGGTTTTGCTGTTTATCAGCCAAACCCATAAAATGACCACCTAAAATTTTACAGAATTCTTTAAAAAATTCTGTAATGTCTTTGTCATTTTTGTAGTATTCCATGGCCTTTTGTGGTTCTTTCTGCATCCACTCTACAGCAGTAGAAAACCGTGGGTCTGACAACTGCCGCATCAACTTTTTATTTCCTTCCAGCTGCTTCATCAAATCCTCAGTCAACCACTCCTGATTTCCCAGAACATTGGAATAGTTCTGTTTCATTGCCTGCTGCACATCATCTAGTACCAAACTACTGTTATGTGATGCATTTACCACATAATCTACCTTCTTTGTTGACTCCTTTGCAGGAGTGGTATCATTTATTTTTTTTCTTTCTTTGAACAGAAAACCTTTTTTCATTCCACCAAAAGGTTTTTCACTAGGTTTTGGCACTGCATTTGATTTTGTGTTTATCTCCGATGGTTCAGTGAACTTTGAAGATGGGGGTTGCAGCTGATTTTTGCCAGCACTTAATTCTTTAATTCGGCCAACCAGCTCTTCCATGTCTTCAAGGGGTGGAACATCGTCATTACTGTCCATCTTTATTGCCAGGAAGTAACCTACACAACACCTAAAACATCTAAAAAACAAAAAAAAAACTAACAACGCAGCATGACATAAGTTGTACAAAATTTTTAGGATAATTGTATTCAAAATATCAAAAATAAATTGCAATTACAGACTATGTTTTGCAGTTGCAGCAGTATTGGGAGATGTCAGCTATTTTTTGCATGCAAGACATCATAACACTCTTTACAAAAACCTGTGTGGAAAACAAAGACAATCTATCTGCAAAACACGAAAAAGCATATTACTGTATAAGGTACACAGGGACACAACTGCTACATACTACCAACTTTTTCTGACTGTGTTGCATCATGAATTCACTACAAATGTACGTCAGTAACTTCTGTTTTTCTGTAATCGTAAACATACATTTAAACTTTCTAAAAAATGTAAAAAACAAAAATTCAACAAAATATATAAGTTGCAAAGATTGTTATTACAAGTATGAGCTACTGATGAAATGGAGAATTTTTCTATTCACATTAAGACCACTATATCATGCGTTTGAAATTTAAGACTATGAGACTTACATTACATGAATAGGAGAAATGCTAGACCAGGGTTTCTCAATCAGGGCCCACGAGCCACATTTGGGGCCATGGAGAGGTTCTCTGTGGGCCACAAGCAGAAGCCTTTACCAAAGAGCTCTGTGGTGATATTGCAAAACCCTATTGATGAGCAGGGGACCACAACTCTTGAGAGTCTTCGGAGGGGTGCCACAAAACATGAAAGGTTGAGAAACACTGTGCTAGAACCTCCAAAACAAGTTGTCAAAGTCATTTGAATTTGGGATTTGATGTAGATATGTCACATTTTCACACAAACGTTGTAGTAATGCATAAGCTTTGCTGAAGCAGCCAAAAAAGTTATAATGCCTGCATGCATGTGAACTAATTTTGAACCAAATGCATTTACCTTTGGATTTAACATGCAAGAAAAACAAATCCAACTGGGGAACTATTTAATTTCATAGCAAATAAGGTTTAGCTAAAGAACCTCTAAGTTGCAGTGGATGTGCATGTTTTGCATGTTTATCATGCAGCAACCTTGAAGCCATGCATGATGCATGAACTACAAATGCAAGGGTGGATGTTTGGAATGATACACACATCATGATTCATTTTACAGGCTGTTGATGGTTTATTGCCATACAAAATTTACTTTCACAAACAACTTTTTCTTATTAATTCCAGGGTTGTGGAGTCGGAGCTGGAGTCATAAGGAGTCAGAAGTTTTTGGGAGGAGTCAGATTCCTAACAATACTGGGAATCGGACTTTTTGGTCTGACTTCAGAAGCCCAATTGGATCATTTTTTACATCACACTCCTAAATTGGGAATTCTTGTTGAAGTGGTACAATTTCTTTTGAAACTATGATACAATTTCTTTTGAAACAGAGATTTCTTGCTGTGCACCACGATTTCAATTGATTTTAACAGCCAAATTTTATTCCCTTTATGTAAGGAGTTGGAGTCCAAAATTTTAGAAAGTCAAAATTCGAGTTGGATATTTTACCTCCGACTCTGCAACCCTGATTAATTCTAACTACAATGAGTTTTGTAATGCCGCTACAAGCTCTGAAACAATGATAAACTTTGCTTTCATTTGGAATGATACTTGCTCTTAAAGAATTGTGTTGGTTTTACCAAACTAATGATACAATTTATTGAATTTTACCCGGTTTCATTATCTACAGGAAAGTAGAATCTAATCGTCATACAAAGCTACTAAATAAACTACAAAGAATTTAATAACATAAAAACCCTGCCACAGGCTCAACACCAATGTAGCATTCACTATGGAGGTAGCAAAGTTTTCCCCAGCATAAGTGAAGATGGGTGCCACCAACTACTGCAGACCTACTGAAAGGAGTACAAAAGCGAGTATAATCAACATGAAATGAACAAACTAAATACTGATGCCAAGGCTAAGCTATTGAACTGAGACAATAGCTGAGTAAGTTAATGCTTATGGTGTATGTCAAAAATTTAAGTGCAACACAAAACAACAAACAGACCAACCGACTATTCCATGACAACCAATGCTGACCAGCCCTACACACCATGGTAAAGTTATCACCATAAAAGTTTACTACACAGATAGCTTGAGGCTGTGTCAAGCAAAGGCATGCTATTGCTGGTTAAATCAAAGACATGCTGAGATTATGTAGGGAAGTAAAGCATATGCACATCTTGCATTTAAGAAAGAGCAACAAATGATATGTAGCATCAAAATGTCAGCTGTTCTTTTTGATGTTAAAACATTCACTTACACACAGATTGAGTATTCAGTCATCCTAACCTCACATACAGGGGTTGCACATTTTATTTGCGCAGTCATACACAACTCATTCTGGAAACGATATAGATTATTTTCACCATGTCCCATAAAGAAATGTTCAGTTTTGTTAATACTCAGTTTCTGTACTCCTTTTAGAATATCAAGAGTGGTCTGTGGCACCCATTTCTGCTTGCTTGAGCTGTGGGCCACGCAGATGATTTTGCAGTAAATGCTTCCCTGGTGGCGAGTCAATGGCAGCACCAATGAACTGTTCCCTTGCACCCACCCATCAATACCAAGCACAAGGCTGGACAGGCTGCAAGCACCTACCAGCTTTGGTGATGCGCGCAGAACCAACTGTACCATCTAGCTCAGCTATGTCCAACCTGTGGCCCATGGGCTGTATGCAGCCCAGCTGAAAGTTTTGCAAGGCCCAGTTTAAGTTTTCGCTGTAGTAAAAGTAGCTTACCCACTAAAAACGTGTCCTTATTTTTAAAACCCTAAATTTGACATTTTTGATATAAGTAGTCCTCAGTGCAACTTTATCACATCTGTATTGTGTGGTGGGAGATGTCCATGTGTCTACTGACACATTTGCACATAGGCGCAAAACTTTTTACTAGTTTCCAGATTTCTACCTTTATTCCATTAGCACAGAACTTGCGCTTAATGAAATCACACTTATGTTGCGTTTAAACGCAAAATTGCCAAACACTGAACAGTCATTGCCATTGCAGTTAGGATTCAAATGCTTTCAGTACATCAGCTTAAAATAAATTTAGTTTGATAAGATCAAAGTAAATCACCCAATGTGCTGCCTTCATTAATATATCATTAAAACTTGTGGCCTTGGTTAAGATAGTGACATAATTTTTGGCTCAGTAAGCAATTTCAGTTGAACATAGCTGATCTAGCCACTTAAACAAAAAAGCGATTGTGTAAAAAATAGGCATAAATCACATTTATATTACACACTTATATATACAATAGAATAGTCTTATAGAAGCATCAGCAATGCACTTACATGCATTCTCATATAAACACACAATTATGTATATGTTTATGGTCAAACATGTACAAACTGATTATGTTAAAAAGGCACTAATGCACTGCAGCAAACGCTTTATAAACTTTTTTGTTACAGCCACTAGCAGTTTACTGTTAAAACAACATATGATATAAATAATAGGCCTAGGCACTAACTAAGCTTATGATCAGAGTTAGTTTATAATAAAAACAATAAAGATTTACATAACCATAACAAAATGGAATGTATGCGATGCATTTGGCTAAACCAAAACTGAATTCTATTTTTTCATTTGAAAAACATTCAAAGAAAAGCGTTAAAACAAAATCGCTAGCCTAATTTCCTTTGCTTGCAAGAACTGAAGAAGCTGGAATCGTATCCTGGTTTACATGGCAACTACTGCAAACAATGAAATGAAACTAAACAGCAGAGTTCTATTTGAATAAGAGCTGATGATGCCTACTTCACAGGGAAATATCTACTCTGTAAGATGTCAGTGTCTGATTATTTGCTGAGAAAGGATTTCTTTCCACAGACAGCAAACAGCAAAGTATAGTATTTGAACAGGTAAAAAAAACGGGCAGGTTCCTAAACACATTTTGACGGGCCACGCTTGGCTGACGTTTAGCGCCTGATCAATGACCGTGAATGCTTCATCAATGACCAGTCACTTCTTTAATTTTTTTATGTATTTGCCGCAGACTCGTGGTCCATATCACAAGGGTAATAAAATAACGCAAGAGCATAAAATCTAGGCCGTAGCTACATTGAGGAAAATGAGGCACTTACCTTAGTAAACTTTCAGTAATGCTGCCACAAAACATTTTTGTAACGCTAAATCATATTATATTGTGACTGTGTGACTGTTTTAAAAAGAGCAGCACTGCAGCTACACTGTTGCAACCACCAGGGATACTAGCACCACCAGCATAGATTAAATGAGGGCAGGATTTTAGGTCTCCATAAACTACTTCAACAACGTACCAAACCAGTGACGTATTTAACATATTCGCCCCGGTAAAACTTTTACCCTGACTACGGCCATGAAAATAGTTAGTCATAGCGCATTACAGAGTAGGTGTTAGTACACAATCAACGTTGAAACTGATTTATTGATTAGAGGAGCGACGCGCTTTAACAGCACCGCACCTATGACTTCATTCCATCATTCACTCAAAATTATTGTGGAGATGATGTGGCCAGTTTGGACCAAACTTTGGCAATCGAGCATCTTCATCGCCTAATCAGATGAAGATGACTCGGATGTAGGTAGGGAAGCACTGTCTTGATTGCAGAAGCACGAAAAACGAGCTGCGTTCATGTTTGTTGTATGTGGTTGTGTAAAGCAGGGCTTCTCAAACTGTGAGTCGCGACCCCAAAGCCCAAATGGAGTCGAGAAATGTAAATTTGGAGGACGCGAAACAAATAGGCTTGACAATTCAGAAAAAAAGATGAAAGTAGGCTTGCAGTGCAATAATTTGTTTATTTCTAATGCATTTTTAGGGGCAACGCTGTGTTTCAAAGTGTCAGCTGTTTACTAGGACGTCTGCCTGAGTTATCGAGTGATAAAAGGCTAATCAACTAAGCACAAACACGTCATGAGTTGTTACGTCATCATTGTTGTAAGGTACTGACCGGTATCGACCTTATTGCATTCATTCCGACATAAGGGCAACTGGAATTTTCAAAACAGAGTTAATGTGAATTTTGAATTAAAACAAGAAATGAATACATAGCCATTTCTGAATTAGCTTTAATAAATCCGTGCCTTTTGTTCAACATATTTATGTGAAGCAGCATTTTCAAAATCGACAATCATCAAGTGCAAAAAGCGATATTTTTTGAAAAGTATTGAGAATGTTCTTCGTCCTACGTTTTCTACGAAAGGATGATCAGTGAAAAAATCATGAACTGCATCCATTGCGTTAGTTGTGCGTGATAACTTTTTTAAACTAAATTGTTGTTTGTCAATTTTTTATTCGCTTTACTGTTTCCATTACGGGGTTCTTTATTACTTAATATTTTCTTTCTTGGACTGTGTGCATTTTTTTTATTTCGCCATAGACAAAAATGGCACTTGAGATTTGAAATGGGACGTTTACACCTACCATTAACGTCTTGACTCTGTGTTATCCATCAAAGGGGCCGCATCGAAAATTCATTTTTGAAGTGGTGTCGCAGAACAAAAAAGTTTGACAAGCCCTGGAGTAAAGTACTGACCGCTGAACTGTTACGCAAGTTGTGTGACATGAAGTTTTCTTTTCTTCCTTAAGTTTTTCTCACGATTGTCTGCAGTAGATGTAACCGTTCTCGGTTCAGCTTGACCTTGTTTCGCTAAAATGATGCGACATCACCAGTCTGTTACGAAATTGTAGTCGACGCCGATGACATGAAAAAGAGATTAGCCTGAAACCTAACATGTCCGGGCGTGTCTTTTGTCCGCAATGAATTACAAGCTGTATAAACTTGAAACCAAGTTATAGTCACAACAAGGTCCATAAACTCGAAACAGATGAGAATATAAAAACGCGAAACTATAAAATTTATTTTAAACATCATCTATCGAAAGGAATCCTTTCTCAGCAAAGAATCAGACTAGACTTCGCTTACTAGGTAGGCATGATCAGCTCTTATCAAATAGAACCAACCAATCCGAAACATGAAATAATATAAAAAAAACTGAAATATATGGAAAAATACCAAAAACATTAAGATCATCAAAAACTCGAAAATATTTAAAAAATTTTGTATCAAATATGAAAAAAATATTTTGGGCTGGGTGGAACCCCACCTGATCTTCCTGATCAGATCACCCGTAAAATATCTCTATGCTTCACCAGGCCTGTAACAAGGGGGGTGCAGTGGGCCTTCCCCTCCCCTACAAATTTGTTCGCCACCCATGGAAAAAATGTATTAGATGTAGTTTAAAACTATTGGACGTAGTTTAAAAAATTTGGGCCCCTCTCCAGGGGCGCAACCAGCTTTTCATTTCGGGGGGGGGGGCAATTTTCATGAAATTTCATTTGATGACGTCA
>JGI24158J21664_10014938_pt1 | contig 10148 bp, 3 predicted proteins | sample Ectturendosymbi3_FD_21664 | JGI IMG/M metagenome (IMG submission 21664) | reverse complement strand
ATTTTTGAGCAAATTGTGCTTGCCCTGAAAACAGAGTTTGCCCTGAAATTTTTCAAGTCAGGGGGNCGGCCGCCCCCCCTGCCCCCCCGNCTCGTACGCCTATGGTGAAAGCTGAAGTGCATGTCTGAAGCAAAACAATGACTCTAAGCCATAATTCGTNACTCCAGCTAACATATTTGATACAGAATGACGCAACACTAAAATATCATCANACAACAATTCATAGTGTTCAAGAACATTGCTTAATTCCTCACTAGTTCGTACACTCGTATGTGAGAAGCTTCAAAGGGAACAACTCGCAAATCAACTCTTTGTTGTTGTAATTTATCTGGCACAGTGGAGTTATTTTTGTATTGTTATTTGTACGTTTTGAAATACATCCGGAATATGTTCTCAGTAAATCATTTACGACTTGGAATACTGTAGTTGGGAAAAATCGTCATCATTGGCCTTTGAAATCCCGAATCAGAGACAATGGAATATGGTTGCAAGTGTAACATTCGTTTCTCCAAGTAGATAATGTTATCTTTATAATGCTGAATCTCCCATAACCTTTTTTTCATTATTTCTTGTGGAGTAGTTTGTACTAGAGGAGGATACTTCAATTATGCTGATCCTGGCGATCATCTAGCACCTTCATTTTTCTCTTCATTTTACCACATTGTTTTGTCAAGTGATCAGGATAGGAGTTTGCAATACGATTCATCACATTAAAGATTGTGGAAAGTTTAGCTCTTGATATGGAGGAATTACACAAAGTGCACTTGCAGAAACCAACATCAATTTTATAAAAACTTTGAAAAATTGCCTCACAGTGCTTCTTTGAACCTTGAGGGATTTGAACGTAGAAGCTCTGGTCTATACTTTTATTTATGAAATAAGTGGTTACTCTGAAGCATGAAATAATTTGTTATTAATTATTAAGTCTTTTGTTTATAAAAGAAAATTAAGTCTTGTTTATGTTAAGCACTCCCAAACAGTCATCTGACAGACATGTACAATTGACAATATATTGAATTAACAATAGGGCCTACGCATTATCAAATCAGTATGTCACTGTACATAAGCACTTTGAAAATAATTAATCGGCCGATTAATCGGTGTTGACCAATATAACAAGGCTGATTAATCGGTAATCGGCATATTGCTTGTCGGTGCATCCCTACTTTCCACTAACGGTGTGGAAACCATTGCTGAAATAATTTGACAATCATTTTACGTGTCAATAAAATTAACAATAAAAATTCCAGCAAAAATTGCAAAGCAACTAAAGTGTCAAAATGATAAAAAGCCATCCTTCTTCTGGGACGATGACTTATCTAGTGCAAGAGTTACCTTTGCTTTACAAAAGCAGGGCCTCAGTGGGAAACTAAGGCCCTGATTAGAAACTAAGGCCCTGGCTAGTCAGAAAGGGAGAACAGTTTGATGTTGGAACAGTCCAAAAACGTATGTAAGTCTGCATTAGTGCTGGTTTATGCTTTTAAGTTGGTGAAAGAAAGAAGCCACGAAAAACGCAGGAAAAGTACAAAATTGGATCATAAAGAACAAACAAACCGCCGATCGCGTTTGAATTCAGCTAGCTTTTGAACACCGTTTTAATATGAACCGCGACGCGTCGAAGTGCTCTAAACTTTGCGAACTGCTTCTGCCAGTCGCTTTTGGAAAAAAGTATATGAATAGCAACAAATACAGGTTATGAATGAAAATATATACGCATTTTCATCGAAGATGATAAGTTTCTTTGCTTTCCGCGGTTTCGTAAATTTACTTTTTTGGGCTCTTTTTACATAGGAAATGTGCAATTTATAGAGCTAAAGAAAATTATTAACAGCACTCTTTTTAGCGACAATCAAAAGCTCTATAGGTTTTCTGTAAACTTTCGAGGAATCAGCCGACTGACCTCTGCTTTTATTTTTTGCGATGATTCAAATTGCACACGTCTGTATTCAAGTAACTACTGTCTACATGTGAGACAAACGAGGAATCTATCTGCAAAATTAGGAAATCGGTTTCACGTAACACTCTATGCATCGTCAGTCTTTGAATCATTTTAACGAATTTGTTGTTTAAACTGAATGTGATCATGCATTGAAATGTAAAGCTTCGAGCTAGGTCTTGCTTACATCCAAAATTTCGATTTGTATGTTGTGATTTGTGCGATTTAATGCGCAATTAAAAATATTTTGGCTCAAGCCCTAAAAACTTCGTCAACCTCTGTTCACTTGAACGGACCCGTAGTCAGGGCCGGATTAATCATTGGGCAAACCGGGCAAATGCCCGAGGCCTCGCGGTTTTGGGGGACTTGCGCTTGAATATCAAAACATTCCTTTAATGGTTTTTCATATTTTTAGGCTGTTCACTACGCGTCAATATTGTAGGGCGTTTTGATTACTGAGTTTAGTATATAGGTTAAGGAAACTGGCAACTTTTCCATTTATCGTTTTTGACCGACTTACAAGAATTGAATTAAACAGCACCACGCTTTAAGACCCAAGAATTAGATCGAAATCAGTGCATCCATGAGCGTCCGCAGAAATTTTCCAGGGGGGAAACGCCGAAATTTTACTTATCTTTTTCAGGTTGCTGACGATGCAATGCATCTATTAGAGGTTTAATGCAAAGACTGCTGAGGGTCTAACAAAGGGTGCTTGGGAGCAAGGGTGGATCCAGGGGGGCGACCACCCCTCCTAAAATCTACCCAAGTAACTTTATTCACTATGATTTTGTACAATTTGGAGAAAACATTCGCGATTAAAGGCCATTTTGTCGTCCACTGTTTTGTCACAGCAGCGTTGTGAAGTACACTTCAACTCTCTTACAGCAGCGAAGCCGTTATGAAACTTGAATACCAAATATTACTGAAATCGCCGCCTAAAATTACTGGCTGGATCCGTCCCTGCTTGGAAACTGCATGCGTTTCTCAGAACAATGGTTGAGAACCACTGGTGTAGACATATCTTTCCTCAATACAAATGTGAATCGACGATTTGTGCAGTGAAGATGGTTAGAGAGTCTGTGACAAAAACGATTGTCATGTAGTGTCACTGTAGCAAAAAGAGCGTTTTTTGTGATCCAACTTTCTGGTTGAACAAATTAACCACATGCGAATCGCCGTACATGGTCTCCCCTAATTGTCTCTGAAGTGTAGGCTGCTAAATCGTATCAGTTTTGACGTTTCTGACCGGTGCTTTTGCAAAGTTGAAACGAGGACATGTGAAACGCTACGCACTTGCGCTAAGCGTTTAGGGTGCCTCGCGGTCACGACTTTGCCCGGGGCCTCGCGTCCATTTAATCCTGCCCTGCCCGTAGACAATTTTTCGTTCGAAGAACATAATGCAAATATAAATTCGCGCTGAATTTTAAAGAAGTCAAAGAAATAAAATCTGAAATGAAAAAAATTTATAGCAAATAGCCTTGCAACATTCACAAAAATATGCATGGCTTATCGAAACCATTTTAGATCACACAGCGTGCAGAACGTCATAAAAGTTAGATCAATTGCAGTTTTCCAATCAGATACATGCTCTTCTGCACAATGAAAATGGTCTTATTTTCTCTATTTTGTGACACGATAACTACCTGTAGAAACTGCCGCGTTTTCCTCCCAGCTTTAATGTGAACATAAAGTAATTAAGTTCGTCGTTGCTTTAATAATTTCCTACCAAACCTGAAAGAAGTTCATTTGGCTGATATATCGCAACATCAACATTGCAACACATTTCTGAAAAACTTTGAAAGACATACTTCCGAATCTCAAACAAAGTTGAAAGCAGAAGTCAAGTGAACTTCGCTCGTGCTTTTTATAAGCGAGCGTTTGATGTATACAGAACAAAGACTGAAAAAGTTACAGTAGTTATGCTCCTTCCTATCTCAAATTGAAGTGTTTTATTTTATTTGCAAACACATAGCCTGAAAGTTGGTAAAATGTAGGCCTAACTCCCATATCTCACATGTCTACCGATTTCTTCCGGATCCTCGAAAACACAACAATTTTTAGTCATTTGCAACCTGGTTGGACGAACGCGAATTTTATATAGTCATCCACTCTAAGAAGCTGAGGCGTGAGGAAAAAGATTGGTGAAGATATTGAGAACAACAACCTGTCATGACGGTCCTGTTTGACTGCATGCTCCAAAATGTTAGCTGCAATTGCAACAAACTTTATTGAAGAACGTTTTGCAACTTTGGATACGTTTTGCGAAATTACGAAATTTATCGCGGACAGAAATCCTCACACTACTAAATACGGAAAATAAAGGGAAACACGTTCTCTTAGCAAATCCCGTGGCTATAACCCGGAAGTAGACAGAACAATTTTGCAGACTCCAACTATTCCCTACCACCCGTTTTTGATTTTTATAAGACAATGATCCTCATGACACTGCGCAAAGGAATCATGTGTAGGTGTTGCGTGCCAATTGGGAAAAAAAAATTTTAAGACCAGATTTTGCGGCGCTGCGTCTTGTTGGAAAATTCTCAACACAAGAATAGTTTTCTATCAGTTGGGGTAAAAATGATGTAAAGGGTTTCCACGAAATTCATCGACAGGTTTCGGATTGCCAGATGCCGATTGGCTGCAGGATTTATAAAGCGAATGCGAAGCTTTTTGTTACCGCAACAAAACAGTTTTTATCTTTGAAAGTTTAGGCAATTTTTAAAGGAATTATTTAACATTTTATTGAAAGCGGATTTTCAATTCTTGGGAAGAATTATTTTCTGCCAAAGGTCAACCGGACGATGGTTTCTTATACATTCCAAGTGGCAACGAATCCGATAGTTATCGCCAACGTTCCAAGAAGAACTGGTTCAAAGAAACTTATTAAGCTTTGACTTATCATCGCGAATATATTTTGACCCTGGATTTGTAATTTCTTATTAGAATTTATATTTTTGAGAATAGCCTTGCTTGCTTAAATTGACCCAAATCTGTAACAGTTGACCTCTGTGTCTTCGAGTAGAAAGTGGAATCTGCAAGAAAATCGGATTATCCCATCAGCTTGAGAACGCACATTCCTGTTCTAACAAGCGTGATTAACACTACGCACTTCAAATGCGAAGAGATATTGAGTTACTTTTCAGGCGAGCAGCTTCTAGAAAGTGATTCAACATGAAGAGCTACTGCGTGTCCAAACAGGCTCTAAAACGATGTTGATGCAAATTAGTATCTGAAGCTGCACGATATTTTGCTGCGAGTGCAATCTTCATACTATGATTGCTTTTGGGAAACGTTTGTATATACATGAACTCGCGTAGCCAGCTTTACTCCACAGACAATCTAAATGACATACACTTGTAAAACGACAATACAGGTTTTCGCAATAAGCAGCGAAATCGTACTCAAACATTTTTGAGAGACCCGGACTTAGGCAATATTTATTCTAGTTCAGTTTATTCATTTGTATATCTAACTTTCACGGTTCATATCACATGGATTAGTACAATCATGGATTTATCCATGAATTTTTATGATGCACAACACGAAATAACATTAATGTAACAAAAAGCAAAACTGAAAGACTGATGAGCTGCATGATGATAAAAATTAAAAACTTCATTATTAACAAGTATTGCTGTACGGGTTACATTTTGAGGCACAAAGGGTTGGCAGATCTTATGGATAAACTACTCAGCTGGCCCCACAAATTCAAATTTAATTGAAGAAGTGTAAAATGAAGACAAAAACGAATAGACAAAGTGAATTAATGCATGTCAAACAGAAGAACAACAAAAACAAGAAACCCACGGAGAGTAAAAAGCGTACCTATGTATGGGTGTGGCGGTAGAGAATTTCTGTTTTAGTTTTACAATATGTAGGGATTCTAACTGCTTTATGCTGGAATCCAAGTATAGTAAATGGTTTCATTAAATTTTCAACACTTAAAATTAAATATCCTAGGTAAGAATGAAAATGACCAAACCAATAAGATTTGAGAATTCACTAGTTGGTGCAGTTTTTCATTTGCATAAAATCTCAAAACCTTTGGAAAGTTGTTTGAATTGAGGATTACAAGTGGGTTTATTGCCAGGCATACCGCCAAATTATTTTAAGCTATTTTCTTTTGCTTTGTGGCGGTTTTTCATACAATCGTAAAATAATTAATTTGGAGTAATTCATGGGCGTGGAATTATTTTTGAGTAACCCATACATATTTAGTTAGCTCAAACCCAGTGGGAAATTTTTTTGAGCTTGCCATTAACCAGTTTTTAATTGTTACAGGAGCACGGGTTAGTCTCCCAACTAGAGCAAACTGACGTCTTGAGGTTGCCAAGCAAATGCAAGGCGATTAAAGGCTCTTACCACTTTGTGCGTTAATAACTCTCCAATAACAACCTAAATTGGTTGCCTTCTTTGTATTTGATTATATACATACAACAAACAGTGGTGTGTTTAGGGTTGGGGGGGCCCGAGGCAAGACTAAAAAGGGAGGCCCTCTGAAGACGTCATCATACTCAGCCAACCGTGATAATCACTTTTGATTTGCCTAAGATACGGCCACCCAAGGGTATGTTCCTGAGACTACAGAATAACTGAAATAGCAGGTGAAAATGCAAAAGGGTGTTCATGATACACAACTTTGAAAATACTGAAAGTTGGGAAGACAAGGCTGGCAACACATAAAGGTTAGTCAATAGCAATTTGGCATTGCCCCACTTAATTTTCGCGCCCCATTTCTCTGCATTTACCAAACTAAAAAGTTTACCCCTTTGAAAGTTGCACACCTTCCCCCATTGAAAAAATGCTTGGTAGTTGGTATCCTGAATTTGTTCACATTCATGTCTTTGTGTGAATCCATGAAACTACAAAAAACAACCACGAAGATTTGAAACACTAAATTTGTTTTAAATTTCATCCTTTTAACTGCAAGAACATAGCATACAAAAGCATCCAATTAGAGACTTGTTCTGGAAAGCTTTGAGGCTGGATGAGTCAAGGCTGCCTCATCTTGCATTGACACTAGTTGTTTGAAAAATGGGCAAAAGCCGGAAATAATTCATCATCGTGTACCTTATCAAAAACATTTCTACTGCAGCAAGTTGCCTACACAATTGATAAAATCTATGCTAAAGAAAAAACGGTTAAAGTTACACTGGCTAAGAACTGGCAAAAGAGCGTAAACATCACCTACCAAGTCTACCTTAAACCAACCATTTACTAGTCAAGCTTCAAACAACCTGTGACTTCAAGCATATAGGCTAAATTCAAACCATCTAAAATACCTGAAATATCTGTAGAAAAAATGAGTATTCATGATAATCAAAATCTGCCATTTCTGCTACGTGATAAGAAGCATGAATGTAGCCTTGCTTATTAACAGTCTTTGCAGCACAACAGTAATAATACAAAATTACTTTGTAAACTAAGAAAAAAATGTCCTATCAATCAAAAGATGTAGTGTGGTCCCTTCTACATCAATTGCATGTTGTCTTATTTTCTGATGGAAATGTTCACTGAGGTACAATTTTCATAAAATTATCAATACAGCAAATACTTCAATCTCTAAAAATCATCATTTGGTATAAAAAATTGCCATTCGTTATAAAAAGTTATCATTTGGTATAAGTAGGCCTATTTGCTCTTATTTGATAGGGTCTTTTCAGAACTTTTTGGAAGAAATTAACCGATGTTCTACAATATTTTTAGGTATAGAAGTTGTTTTGAAGCTTTTCTTTATTTGCTCATTGGAGATGGTGGTGTGGTCGCTTTGAAAGGACGGTACTTACACATTACAGCTGCTGTTCGGGGCCCCTTTGACAGTATAGTAGCCTACTTGCACATTGCAAGTGTTGTTTGGATCCCTTTTGAAAGCATATTAGTTACAATTACCGTTGCTGTGTGGTGGACACTCTGAAAGCAAGGTACTTAAACATTCCAATTGCTGTTGGGGCCTTTTCGAAAGCATGGAATTTTACATTATAATTGCTGTTGGGGGCTCCTTCGGAAGCAAGGTGTTTACACATTACAGTTGCTGTTGGGGGTCCCTTTCCAAGCAGAGTACTTACACATTACAGTTTCTTTAAGGCCCCTTTAATGAAGTTTAAAAGCAGAGTACTTACACATTTCAGTGGCTGTCGGAGGCCCCCTTGAAAGCAGCTTACCTTCAAATTGCAGTTGCTGTTGGGGCCCCTTTAAAAGCAAAGTACCTGAACATTACAGTTTCTGTAGGGGGCTCTTTGAAAGCAGAGTACCAACACATTACAGGTTCTTTTAGGGGCCCCTTCAAGGAAGTTTAAAAGCAGAGTACTTACACATTTCAGTGGCTGTTGGGGGCCCCTTTGAAAGCAAATTACCTTTAAATTGCAGTTGCTCTTGGGGCCCCTTTAAAAGCACAGTACCTGCACATTACTGTTTCTGTAGGGGGCCCGTTTGAAAGCAGAGTACTTTTACTAATGATCTGCTTTGTAGTACATTACATGCGTGAATAAGAAGTTTTTCATAAAAAATTCGGAAAATTTACGCGCGTAACACCTCAAGGGGGGGGGCCAAAAAGGGGGGGCCGAGGCAAGTGCCTCGCTCGCTTCCCCTTAAACACACCACTGACAACAAAAAATGTTCAATACACTAGAATGTGACCTCAGAATAACGTGACATTAAACGATTTCGGTAACGGTGAACAAGAGTGTTGTGCCGCTTCAACTAACGGTGAACAAGAGCGTTGTGCCGTTCACAGGAGTGACCGGAAACAGCGACCAATTGCCGTAGTGTATGTTGGCAGGCCACCATGTCAACTGTTAGATTGTTCGCAAACAAGTAGGCTACATTGCATTGAATCACGAATAGAATATTGGTTGAAATCACGCAATAAGAATGCACAAAACATTAAAGCACAAATGTATCCACTATAAATGTAAAGATCGTGATACACATATAGCCTGTTTACATGGCGCATTTCATTGTGGCCAAATTGTGGCTTTTGGTCGATTGTGGCTTTTATTTTCTGAGTCACGTTGAAGAATGTGGCTTTCTTAAGTGTGACTCAGCAAATAAAAAGCCACAATCGACCAAAGGCCACAATTAGGCCACAATGAAATACGCCATGTAAACAGGCTAATAATATGTAAGTTGATTTATAGTTTGTACTATACTTTGGTGTACTGAATCGTCATGTTCTTGTAGGTGGCAAGAGGTCTCGGAGAAATACACCATATTCGATGGTTAACACAAATGCTTTAATTAGCTTTAGAAACAATATGCACGTTATTCGTTTGTAATCTGTATTACAAATCATGTCATCATGAATGGATCGGGTTCGGTTTCATTTATGCTCGCTTTTTGTACACCTTTTGGAGTGTCACGAGTGGTCAGAGGCCCATTTCAGTTGCCTGCACCAGGGTCTACGCCAGAGATGTAAACGGATCTCATTTTGAAGTCCGATCCCGCCCCGAGATTTATTTTTGAAGCCCAATTTAGGCCCAGCCGGAGCAGTTTCATTTTTACGAAGGCTCCGCAGCCCTAAAGTCTTTCAAAACATAAAATCACAATTTTTGCACACAACTTGAAAATATAGTAATCGTTCCTTTATTCATATCGGTAAAACAACAGCGCAATTCTGTTTACAGAAACTCTAAGTTGTGAAATGCATTACCAAAAAGACTTGTCAAGTGGACCATAGCGTACTTTTATGAAATTATATAAGCAGCCGCTCTTACAAATATAGTTATAATACTGCTTGATATACATGTATCTACACACATCCTCCTATGTGTTCCACTCTCGTTATTGTCAGGCAGTTGCCGTTTCTGAATGTAATCAGTTCGACGCCAACTGACCATGGGCGCAATTTGGTGGGGTCACAGGGGAAGTGTCCCCCCACTTTTTCAGACGGGGGTGACATAATACGCCATGTCCCCCCACTTTTTTCTCTTTAGGTTTTGAATTTGGTGAGGTTTCAAAAATAAAAGCGATGTTTGTCACGTTTTGTGTGATGAGCTTTTCATGTTAGGTGGTAGGCCACACATAGCCATGTTGATGTTGAAACAGAAGTTTGATGTGGTATCACTGATTCTTTTAGTTTATAAATTGTTAGCTTCGATAAAATATTTTTTTAGCATTTTTCGAGTTTCTAGAGACCGTGAAAGAAGTTTAACTGCTTCTGTCCGACATTTTATCCTGTGTGGTATACTGTTAGAAAGGTTATTTCCTTATAACA
>JGI24158J21664_10014937_pt1 | contig 10148 bp, 10 predicted proteins | sample Ectturendosymbi3_FD_21664 | JGI IMG/M metagenome (IMG submission 21664) | reverse complement strand
CGTTTCGAGCAAATATTTTTGGGGCGATATGCGAAGTGCGGGAATGAAAATGTTGTATTATTGCTCTTGTTTCAAGGTTTCAGCGTTTTTGATGATGATAAAGTAATTTTCCGCTTTCGTTAAACAATTGAGTTTCATTTTTGCATCTTATAATTCAAATACAAGGTTTCTAGTTTAGCAGCAAAGTCTTTGCATAACCATTAGTTCATGCGCTGCTTGAGTCTCCTGCAAACATTAATCTATTCCTGAAGCTCTAAACCTCATCACTGGATGTTTTTGTTGCTGAGCTGACCAAATATTTTGAGACGAACAGTAACGAACGTGAAGTGGTCATGAGGTGTTCAACTGATTAGGCAAAGAACACTGAAATTTATTGAATTTAGTTGTGGCTTTGCGATTGAAATATTCTTCATGTTGTCTATTTTCTCTCCAAAGTCTAAAATGGTTCAGAAGTGAACTCGAATAAAAGTGAACTTATTTTTATGAAACTCACTCAAAAAAGTTTCTGTTTTCACTTAATTTATTTTAAAAACTCTCAGCGCATGTTTGGTACAACGTTGGGAACTCGTCAGGGGGTCAAGGCTCCCCTAACTTCGTTCCCGCCGCCCTGAGGTCCACAACTGTTGGGGGCGTTGGAGCGTTTCAAAAATTCCGCATCTTGGAAGGAAGGTTACCCCCCGGGGTGAAGCACATCCTCCCAGGTATGTATGGGGCCCTGATGGGCCCATTTCTTGGCATATTTCATAGATTCACAAAAATTCTCTGGTCGACCCTGTAGGGATGAGTAGTTTGAAGATCCCCTGAAATTTACCCCTGACTTTGACGTCACATCTTCTCCCACAAGAGGGCAGTAGATTTTTCGAAGATTTGGGAATGAAGTTTCACGCATGAGTGCGGATGGTTTTGTTGATTAAACTTTTTGCGAAATTCCATCAAACAACAAAGTTAAGGTTTCTAAACACGAGGGGAATCACCTATGCACTGTTGCACATTCATACGTCATAAAGCAATAAATTACCGAATCCTAATAATTCAGTAAACAAGTTAAATGCGATGATGTTTTTCTGCTATTTTTGTTGATATTCACTGAACTCGTTTCACTCCATTCAGCTCCGTCAACAAACTCTTCAACGTCGACATCAGTCGGGTTAGCGAGTACTGGACTCGCATCGAGTTTGTCTTCTTGCAACGAGTTCAAGGAACCCGACCCGCCCAGTCAGGTTGGTGTGGGGGAGAATATATTGATGATCAACTTCAAGACTTTTTATTCGGTTTTGTTTTAAACTTGACTTTCACCGTGACCCCGCAATGACCTCGTGACCTCGATTTCAAAGTTCAAATTTATTTGCGCTCAGGGAAGATGGCGCACATTTCAAACAGTTTATAAATAAGTTAATTTTTATTACGATGTCTCAATTTTCACACTGTTGGATAAATGGATAATTACACAAAAATAAGAATAATTTCATTCGTTACATTAAACTTTTCAATCAATGTTCAGTCGAAAATGAAAAGTGTCTTCTTCATTCCTCTCTTCATCAATGGTTGGAACTGAAGTTCATCGTTCATCGCCGTAGTGACGTAACAACGGTTTGCGTTGTGTTCAGAAAATTTCGTTTATGGGGGTGCTGGACCTTGTTCCGAACGACAAAGCGGACAAGATCCGGAGTCGCAGGTATGGCCGCCGGCGATCCGCCGCTAACCCCGTGTACAGCGGAGGAATATATGTCTCGTCGGCCGAACCTGACAACACCAAACGACTCCTCCCCCCCGAGCTTCTTGGCTTTGTTGACATCCCCACCAAGCGACCAAGAGGTGATAAGTTTTGTTTTCGTTTAAAAAAAATGAAACATTTTCCGGTTATGAAAAGACATTTTCTTGGTTTTTGCATCAAACGAGTCGATCTCATGTTTTTATCATTTTCACCCCGTGACCCTCAAATGACGTCATCACGCAGGTCGACCCAGGGGTTCAGGAAAAAACTCAAACTCGTCATTTCAAAATACACCACAAGTGGGCAGCACTGAGGTGCGCGAAGAAGTTGCGAAGATATTGGAAAGCAGTCGACCGTCAACGTCACGTGACCTTCCGTCTCCAGCGAAGCGTGTCAAGCGTCGCACCAGCAATGGTCAGGTTGGTTCGTTTGAAAGTAAATGACACGAAACTTTTAACAGAATTGATAAAATTTTACTGCAAATGGAACTTCGATGCTTCAATCATCAATATTAAGAGACATTTCCACTTTCCGGTGTTTTTCTCTCAAAATTTTTCCAACAGTTCCTCAAAACACAGTAGAAATTCTCTGCATAACCACCATTAAAATACACTAAAATCTTTACTTTGCTTCGTGACCATCCCGATATTCAGATGAAGTACTTGCAGTTTTTCAAAATGTCTCACCAAATGTTGAACCTCATAAATCCTTCAACCTGGAATCATCTCCAGTTGTTATTTCCAGATACTTCACGACGAAGACCACTGCGCTGTCTGTGGGGAGGAGGGGGAAGTACTGATGTGCGATACCTGTTCCCTCGTTTATCACTTGAAGTGTTTAGAACCACCCCTGAAATTTGTCCCCACAGGAATGTGGATTTGTCCGAGATGCAAGAAGCAGGTATGTATTCATCCGCGATTACGAATGACGTCATCGATGATGATGAACTTTCGGAAGTGATTCGACTTCGTCACCAGTGAGGAATGGCTGTTTATTGTTTTGTTTTCTCCTGTGTGGGATGTCGACCTGGTGCGGCAGATGATTTAGGGGGGCAGACGCAACTTGGGTCCCCTTGTTTCACTTTCAAACAACGCATCAATGACCATCGATGTCGAACTGACCGTTTATTGCATCACAATGCGGTGCCTCTTACGTCATTAGTGTTGAATTCAATCAACAGATGAAGTTGACTCTGAAAATTGTTCTTCCGATAACTTGTTTGCGTGGTGCGAGTGAATGGGGGGAGACGGATATCCGGTCCAAGTGTTGGGAGGATTGTATCAGACAGTGGAATCGCAAGAAAAGCTATTCACATCATCCTTGAATTCAAATTATTCCGAGATTCCACATGGTTCGATATGTTGAATCTGGGAATAATTTTAATTGGAGTTGTTAAAATTCCGTTCGCCTCCATTTTGTTCTTGTTCAACATGCACTTTACGTTTTCTACTAGTTCAGCGACAGGGCAGTTGCGCCCAGATGGCCCGGATTGATGTCCATTGTCCATTCCTACTTCGCTTTCGATAATCAGCGGCAGGAGGCGCTAGAGGAGGCCCGTGGGAAAGCGGTGGAACTTCAAACCCGGAAGTCGGAATTGCAACAAAAAGTCAACAATCTCGCGAACGAAATCCTGGTGCGAAGTTGATTTTACTTTTTTGTAAATCCTGCTACAATTTATAACTTTTGCCAATTTTTGTCACACTGTGGAAAGTTGCACGGCGCTAAAATGGCGTTAAAACGGTTCTAACCATTTCGTTGATGCGATATATGAGAAATATACAATATAAGAAATGAATATCGTCAAACAGACCCCCCAAATAATATCTGGAGAGGTTTGAAATTTATGTTCTGGGGGATAGGCTTCTGCTGACGTCACGAAACTGACAGATGCTGTGATGGTTCACTTTTCCAGTCTCCCCGTCACTTTGCACAAAGGATTGTTGCAACTTCTCGGCGTTGCGTTGAATGCGTGATGCACCACAAACGGGAAGTGCGCTAAGAATAACACCTAGATGTAAGTGGCGCGAGCAAGCAACAACAAAGTGAGCACGACGCATGATCTCTATTGTTGCTTGCTGCCACAGTGCGAAGCTTTGCGCACATGCCGCTCGGGATTTCCGATCGCAACAAAATGGTGCTGTGACCAGCATTTCGTGAAGATGGAAATACTAATCATTTATATTCAAATGAAGGCCCGTTAACAGCAATGTATGATGGGGGTGAACGTTTCTATGCCACCCAAGTTTTTTAAGCAACTAACCGCGGTTGCGGTTGTGACGCAAAAAATACTTCGTATTTTGATTGTAATACCGTTCATCAGCAGTTTATCGTTCAGGCACGATGCAAATGGAGTTTTTTTGCTTCACAAAAATATTAAGCCTCATTTTCTGTTTCCAAGTTCTACAAAAGTTGTTCACAACCAAGTTCGTCATTTCACAGATGGTGTTTTTGTTTTGCTTTTCATATCTGCATTTGTTTATCTTTTCACGAAGTCATTTTTCATTGTTAATAGTCTTCATTGTTTGATATCACGAGCAAATCACGTGATCTTTTATTTCATTTTTAGAGGAAAGTCGCCGAAAAGAACCGTTCACGTGACGTGGGCATGTCGACGTCACGCAAGTTGATAACGTTGACGGATAAAGTTCGTCGTTTGAAGGAGATTGTTGAACAGAAAACTTTGAATGAACGAAAATTGTGAAGATGGATTTCCCAGGAAGACACTTCCTGGATCCATTCTTCAGTAAATCATGAAAAGCGGTGGAGGCGAGACTTGTTTCATGTTTGGTTGCTCAGTGACGATGGCATATGACGTCATTTTTCGGCGAAATGACGTTTTGAAGCAGCAGGTGACGTATCATGTGGATCAGACCTAAACCTGCAAGTCGTGACTGGTCACTGGAGGTCGCTGTTATTTAGTTGGTTTTAAACAAAAAGTGGATGAACGATTGTTTCGCTACTTTTGAATTTTGAACAATCGCCATTTGAAGTCTTGTTTCTTTTGCTGAATATTCAGCTTTTTCTGTGTCGCAAACACTCTGCCAACGTTTTTCACTGGAAGTTGCTGCTGATTATTTGCAAAGTGTCAATCTTTGCTTCAAATGTGAGTATTTTGCTGACTCAGAATCAAGTGACAACAAAACGTAAAAATCAAATTTAAGGTTGAGATCCACCAATGTTTGTTTAAGAAGAGCAGTGCTTGTGGCAAAGTTGTTTCAAGATATTTGATTTTGTAGGGAGTTGGTATTTGGTGGTTACGAATTTTAGTTAAGCTTAACGTAACTTTCACATTGTTATCCATCATTCCATGTAACGTGTTCTTCCAGGAACGCTTGAGTGCAATACGTTGTTGAGGAAAGTCAATTCAGAAAGAAGTTTGAAATTCTGTCTCATTTTTCTTTGTTGTTCGTAGAACTTGAATGGTTCATGTTCCGCTCTCGTGCATTTGTTGAAAATCCTGAAAGTTGAGATTTCTGTAATTATCGGTAAACTTAACCACGTCGCTGTTACGTCACAACCCTGCAAAAGTTTGCATTGACGTCACGTAATGCAGTGTCCGTGACGGATGAGGGAAGCTGCTCGAGTGTATTTACGAAAAAACATGGACAGCTAACGGAAAACAACCATATTTTGCTTGTTTATGAAGTGGGAGGGAGGCCGGTGTTCTGGGTTGTAACCTTTTTATCCAAACGACTGTGGTCATCCTACTCAACAACTTTTCACAGCTACGTTTATAAAGGGGATTCCCTCTAACAGATCCTCCAGCCGTGGTGGTTATTTCCACTTTGCTCACTAGCGAGTGAACTAAATCATTCGATCTCCACCTGTTTTCCCCAAAACTATTTGCTTTTGTCAATTTCGACGTTTCTACCAAAAATGTGCCTTCGAGCAGCCACTGAAAAATGTCATGGAATTTACCAAAATTAATACTTTTCTATCGTGGTTTTCGTGACAAGCGAAAATCTTTGAAACACCAGATCAAAGAAACTATTTTAGATTCATGTCACGAATCTTCAAAGTGAAAGCAACACTTTTGTAATGAGCTTAAAGTTTTTCATTCAGCTGCAAGATTAGCTTGGTTGGCTAAGTGTCGAATTGGTCTTCTTCTCGTCCCATAACCAGGGGTGTAGTGTGGCGGAAATGCATAGGAACGGCGTTCCCACACCTTTTTCATGTTTTACTTTAAAATGAGTTCGAAGCTGTTTAAAATTGCTTGTTTTTTGGGGTTCGTTCCCACACCTCTTTTGTTAGCACCACATCCCTGCCCATAACCCAGTTTTTAACGGCGCCACTGTCAAAGACTGTTGCACCAGTTGCGTCCACGATAGCTGACGGTTGTGAGCAGCTGCCTGGGTTTCTACAAAGGTTTTCTTTGTCCTCGCTGATATTATGAATATGTACCCCTGGGCGTAACGAGGGGAGGAAAGGGGTGCACAAGTTCCCAGGCGCCGAATCAATATGGGGACGCCGAAAAGTCTCAACGATGTCACAAGTACTTTCTTCAATACAATACATTTGCTTCCGAAAGACCTCAGGTTCGAACATGGGGACGCTAAACTTGCTTTTTGCCCCGGACGCCATCTAACCTTGTTTCGCCCCTGTGTGTACCCAGAACTGAGGGGTGAATAGAGCAGACAATACTGTGGAAAACATTCTGTTCTTGCCTGACTTTGTTATTGCTGGACCTTGGTGCGGTGCGTTTTTGCTGACATTCTTCACGCTGTGCAACTGTGCGTGCAAGGAATGCTCTGTGGTCTTGTGGTTTGTTTCGGATTCTAGACTTTGCTTCTTATTTTTTGTTGTTGCCTTTTTTGGAGTAAACATTCGATGTTTCTGATTCGTTTTCTCTCACGTCATGATTATGTTTAAAACTAGCTCGACGTGTACGTCACTGCTCAGAGATGATTGACAGGTTGGGAGGAGCTGTCTACGCAGGGTGATGAAAATGGGTGGTTGTTCAACCTGAAAGACGTGTTTGCTTGCAATCCGCAGCTTCAATCAATTGCCACTGGTGACAATCAATTGCCACTGGTGACAATCAATTGCCACTGGTGACAGTCAATTGCCACTGGTGATAATGGTTTGCCACTGGTGACAAGAGCCTTGGATTCCATTAAATTGGGGCAGAAATTAGTAAAATGCAAAATGTGTTGGTTACTTCTCAGCAACTTAATTGGTTGGAACATTACTTGCTGGTTTCACTGACGTCGCCCAGTAATCTAATTCTAAACCCATCTTTATCTATTCGCGCAGCATTTTTTTCGTTTCGTGCAGTGTTCTCGCATCACCTCCAACCAGAAAACTCCAAAACTCACAAATAAGCAACAAAAGGCATGAACGTTCAATGAATGGCACTGATTTAGGTTGCCAGATACCTGCCAGAGATTGAAAACCTCAAAATTAAACAAAAAAATTGACGAAAGAGGACCTCACAACTTTAATGAGATAAATGAAATTGCTTTTTCGAGGCCAGTTTGTCAATACGAGAACTCAATTTGATGGCAATCATTTATATATTTTTTGTTGGCCAAATGCGAGAAATCACATGGCAGATCGGAAATTATTCTCGGGCCCAGTGAGGCGCATCCAGCGCCGGTACACCAGTGAAGTAAGAGCAATCCAAGACATCGATGCACTAACGCAGGTGTCTCCGAACTTTATTGTCCAAGGACCACATAAGCTATCACACAAAAGTCCGAGGGCCGGAGATCTTACATAACTTATTTTTTCGGGATATGTTACATTCTACCAAATCAAAAAATTTTCCGGAAATATATTATTTTTTTGTTATTCACAAAATGTCTCCGCGGGCCGGATGAATTGGCTTCGCGGGCCGGATTTGGCCCGCGGGCCGTAGTTTGGAGACCCCTGCACTAACGAAATGGAGTGTTGTCTTTCACACTCAACTTAATGGGTGTGAATTAAAATAACGTCTGCGGCGCTGACTAGACCATTTACATTCATTTATTCTTATTGTGCTTGATTTATAGTCAACCCTTAATAAGTTGCTCGCGTACCACCTGGAAGAACTTCGCATACCACAAATAGTGGTTCGCGTGACGTAGTTTGGGAACCACTGATCTAAACAACAGGTATTTTGTCACCAACAGAATATATATCATCTTCAAACAAAGTCGACGTTGTGTTTGACCCCCAATGAGCGCTCGCCCACATTGACTTATGTTGCAAAACGAGCAATTCCGTTGCCATGTGACCCGCGCATGGCCATGGCAGATCAACCTTTTATTTCCTATTGTTTGTTTTGTAATTTAGAATGTTACAAAGTTATAATGTGCGTTATTTAAATGCTACTTATCACTGTGATTTAAATAAGTTGCAGCACTCATTCAACAAACCATTTCTACAATATAAGGTCCTATGCTAAATAAAGCACAGTTCACTCTATAACGGGATAGGATTGCAATCCGGGAGTTATGCTATTGTGGGGTCACTGGAATACTCTTCAGCCATCATTATTGCAAAGTACACTCTGGCTTGCAATGATGGCATTTGACAGGGCTCCAGCTATGGGTCTAGTAGTCACTTTGAAGGGAAGACTGATATCAAGAACGTGAAACTCAGGCGACCTGAGCGAAGACTTGGCCTTGTTGTGTCACGATCGTGATTGGACGAACGCAAGGATCGCGGAAAGGACCGAAGACCAGGGGAATTACCATATGGGTAATCACCATTGACAAAGAGTCCAAAGTTACTATGGTTGAATATTGGAACTGATACCACAGCTGGTAGCGCAATTCTTCGGATGAGTGAGTTGGAGAGCTGCAAAGTTTGAAGAAGTAGAGAAAGTTAATGGTTCGGTTCCTAACTTCGATCTACCTTTTCAAATAGAGATGTTATGCAGAGTTTTTGCGAAACCTGATACCCGTCTGCGTCGTTTTGTGGCAATTTTATGAGTAGACACACTATTTTCATAGGAAAGACGTTTACACAAAAATTAAGCACGATCTGTGTTTACGAGAAAACTTAATTTCTCTTAGGGATGATCATTACAGCCAATACAGGGTGGTTAGAAAAAATTCACCATTAAAAGTTGGAAAATTTATCAACAGTTAAGTTGTAGTGCATATGCTACAGTACAAGTATCACAAAAGATTTTGCACTATTCCTGCAAGCATTCTTGCGAAAACTGACCTAATAAGTGGAAAACACTATACTGTAAAATTGACAAGTTAGTAGAATTAATCGGCTCCAATTTGTAGAAATGCTCAACTTCTTTGTGTGGTTTGTAAACTGAAGGAGCCACTTTGCGTAGTTTCAAAAACAAATACTCTCAAAGTGACGTCAGCGATTGCGGATGACATAGCTCCCATCGTACGGACAGGCCGTGATGATTGTCTGTGATGTCACTTCCGCATATCATCCTTTCTGTCGCAAAGGTTCCTCTTTTCAGTCTCATCGGAGGAGTTCCATGTTTCTGCGGAAACCCATCATTGTTTTCAGCTTCTTTGTATGCGACGCAGGCAGCCTTGTCCTGTGCTTTTCACCATATTTATGCCCTTGCCGTTTCAAGAAATCGATTGCCACAAGCATATATAGGTTTGCTTTTCCTCAGCAGTGTCTTCTGGTATTCTTAAATTGTAAGCTTCCATCAGCTTGATATGTGAAATACTAACCGCCTTGTACCCATTGCAAATTTGGTGCTCAGGTTTGCTCTTTTGTCGATTTACCCGTTTCATTTTTACCATTTTGTTATGGCAACTTTGTTAACGACAACTGCTCTCAATCTGATGCTTTGCTTTTCGATACTGGCCAGATAACTGCAAAAAAAATAATCACAGGATGCATGAAGACTACTACAGCTTATGAATCTGTTTTGCAGGACGTTTCTTTTGTAAGGCTCCGTAGTAGAAGGGAAAAATAAATTCTACTTCACTACTATAAAGTAATGCTTCGCGTGGCGTCACCAACCCTGCAGCCTCATTTGTTGCCGCACATGCTTTGTGGCAGTTTTACTGTAATGACCAGGCTCCCCTTGGCTAAAAAGAACTTGCATTTAATTGATTTTTCCGGAAAGCTACCGGCTTTTGGAACGCATTGCCTGGCAGTGATATGTTGAGCCGAAGCCGGGAATTTGGTTTCCGATTCCACAACCCTGGTTTGTGTAGATCAGGGCTTCTAAAACGTTTTTGCACATGCCACACTATCCATGAGATGTATCATTTCCTCGACGCCTCACCTATGCTGATGTAATGATACAACTGTACAAAACATACAATGGTTTTCAGTTTGCACTGCAACAAACCATATTTGAGCCGGAAATCTAGGTTCCGGTTCGACTGCTCTGAGACCACAGTGTCCTGAGCTTCAATAAGCGCACTTATTGTTCACGGTCATCTGGCGTCACTGAACCTAAAGATTGTTGCAACCTCTCCGCTGGCGTTGCGTTGGATGTGCGATTCACCACGAACGGGAT
>JGI24158J21664_10014935_pt1 | contig 10149 bp, 6 predicted proteins | sample Ectturendosymbi3_FD_21664 | JGI IMG/M metagenome (IMG submission 21664) | reverse complement strand
ACTGCAAAGTTTGTTCCTTGCGAAAACCAAACCTACCAATTTTGTAAATGAAGCTGCCTTTTTGTGAGATGCTTTTTCTTTCCAATTTGTATCCTACCAACCGCTTCAGGGTTGCCAAGTTTCATGCGCAAATAAGCACAAAGTTGAAAAAACAAACAAAGACATTGGTTCAATGCTTATAGCTTGAAAAGTTTTCAAACCCTTTAGGGACCGATAAAGCTGATTTATCATCTTGCTTCGCGGTTTTCAAGCAATAACTAGTGAACCTCTGAAGGCATGTCGACAGGTAAAACATTGCAAGAACTAACAGCAATGTTATGTTTGCATGTGAAATTTTTTTGAAAATCTGCTTTTTTGCTTTGATTCTTGCCTTTTTGGGAAAGTTCTGGATGATTTGCAAGATGTCAGTTGTATCGTTTGCTTTGGCCGTGATATTTATTATAAGGCTAGTCAGCACTTCCGTTTTTCGTGTACCAAAGTTCTTGATGATTTTCAAATAAAATTCTTGCCTCTATTTTTAGCTTTTTTGCAAGGACTATACCTGAACTCGAGTTCTTTCAAGGACTATAGCAAGACACTTACCATGGTTTCAGAAAAACAATGTTGTGACAAAAAAGCAAATTGGGTCAAAAAAGTAATTTCAAAAAAGTCATTTCTTAGGTTTTACGTCATAATCGCTGCCAATACTGGATTTCGGAGTGCAGCATTGGAACAATGCAAAAATACAACCAATAGCAAACCAATAGCTAACCAATTTTTGTGTTCTTGTGTCTGTGATATGGACCATGAGTCCGCAATAAAATATCATTATTATTATAATTAATGTATGAAAAGTGTGTGAGCGTTGTAACATGTCGAGAAGTGCTTGAATATCATGAAACATTGCACTTTGGTGAGTACCATTTTATATTATTTGAACTTATATGTCATAACAACTAAAAGCCATAAGACTAAGAATTGTGTATTTATGATTTCATTGGTGTGTATTTTCTGGTGTGAATCGTTTAGAAGTAATTAGTAATCGGGTAGTTAATTGGGCTTGTCAACCAGACTTAGTTTCTGCGAGAACGGACCTAGATTCAGTAATGAGAACCCATGCATGATTGATAACTACTGAATCTGAATTACATTTTTATGTCACCCTATAGGGGTCGCATCTTGTGTTATACAGATGTCACAGTCAACTAAGAAGGACATGCGTTCCAAACTTGTCATGTGACTACTACAGCCAATCGTGTTCAGCTAAAGGCAAAATTACTTCAGTTATTTTGCCTCAAAAGACAAAACAGACACGACACAAAAATGTATGTTGTGCATCATAATACACTCTCGGATAGTTTTTGGATACGGATGGGATGATTTTAACCAAAACAGGATTCGGATCGGATACGGATATTGTTTTTCAAAAACAGGATAGTATCGGATAGTAAAAATCCACTATCCGATCATCCCTGGTACACATATAAGGTTGAGTTCTAATAGCAATGTGAACATATTTGAGTGGTTAGTGTCTATGCCTGCTGTGCGATTGTTCGTTGGTTCTGCTCTCACCATTTCCTGTGGCTTAGCTTGTAGAGGTTACACCTTTGATGGAGTACTTTTAATGAACTTTTTCAAAAAGTTTAGAGTTTAAATATGAGATGCACGTTTAAGTTTGGGGTTCACCTTCAGGATTTAGGTTTGCGGATTAGGTTTGAGGTTTAGGTTCAGCTTTGGCTTTAAGTTTTGGGTTTAGGTTTTGGGTTTAAGGTTTGGGCTTAGGTTTTGGGTTCTGTTTTAGGTTTAGGGATTTAGGTCATGTAACAAGGACCTTACGTTAATCCAAGTTTAGTGTATCGTTCTTGTCACTTGACCAATCCAAGCAATCAGATTCTCATAATGGCAAAATAACTCCAGCACTGCTTTTCCTTCTGATGCCTAATAGGCACTTCCTTGTTAAAGTTTGGAAATGCCAAAACACTGTGTCTATTTTGCCTCATGAGGCAAAAACATCGCTGAACTATTTTGCCTTGAACCAATCGTAATTGTCTAAAGGCAAAATAGCTTCAGTAGTTCTTTTGCCTCATGAGGCAGAATAAAAATACACGATTTTACATTGGCGGATCAGGACTGGATTGGACTGATTTTTTAAAATTTTGTGGGTCATGGCTGGATCGGATTCAATTTTATTAGATCAGGACTGGATTCGGAATGAAAAATTTCATAGTCTGCTCATCTCTGCTGCCCGGCCCTCCAATTAGTGTTATCCGACATCCAGAGACAAGTAAAATCGCTATACTTTGCAGCAAACAGGCATGCTATTATATTATTATTACTGAGCATCCTCAGCTGATTTTTTGCAGCCTGTTTAGACTACTCTTGAGCCTGAAGTTACAAGTATACTCATAATGTCTTCATTTTTTCCCACTGCTGGATTCTTATTTGATGATAAGTGTATGCAATTATAATGGCAGTGTCTATTTTGCCGCCAGGATGGCAGCAGCAAAAGGCTTGGTGGAAAGGAAGTAAATGTAACTAAAAGATTCACCTACAACCCTAACCGTAGCCCTAACCTAACACTAAGCTAACCTAATGCTAAGCTAACAGTAACACAACCCTAACCTAACACTAAGCTAACCTAACCCTAATTTTAACCCAATCCTAACCTAACTCTAACCTAACAACACTAACCCCTAAACGTAACACCTTAGCAGAGCCTGTAAAAAGCAAAGAAAAAAACGAAAGTCGGCAAGGTAAGAGTCAAACCGAAAATCATTAGCATAGCAGCCATAACACATTTTAACCATTATACCACGAACAGGACAGCAATTGTAACCCTAACCTAACAACACTAACCCCTAAACGTAACACCTCAGCGGAGCCTGAAAAGAAGCAAAGAAAAAAAACAAAAGTTGGCAAGGTGAGAGTCGAACCGAAAACCATTATTGGCGTAGCAGCCGTAACACATAACCATTACACCAGGAGCAGGACAGCATTTTCCTGACAATGTGACCCTTTTGTTGGTATAGCATCATGCCACGAGACCGAATCTTTGACTGTCGGCAAAATAGCTCTATCTGATCTGTTGCCGCCAGAATAATCCGGTAAAATAGACACTACCAATTATAAATGGTGCACTGGTTTAGTGTTTTACTTTTCTCTGTGTTTACCAACTATCACCTGCTCTGTAGTAAACTCAGGGGCGCATCCAGGGGGTCTGTTTGGCTGTCATGACAGGTCCCTTTGACTTTGTACTGCAGGTAGGCTACTCAGTATTAAAGCCGATGATAAAGTATCAAGCACTGTCGCTGCAGATCTCTAATGCAGTTGGTTTGGAACAAACAACAGCCTGCATTTTCCTTTCTAACATTGTATAGTACTGTTATGAAACAACAACGTCCCTGCCTTCTCTAAATTGTGCCTGCACAATGACCTGAAATAATTCACGTTTTTGAACACTGTAAATTAATATTGCATCGAACATACGTGTTTTGGAATTTGCTCCTTTGGCAGAGCCAACTCCAATGCAAGCAAAGCTGTCAGAAACTCGTACACTGCCACGCACACACAGAGCTGTTCTGTAATATTTCGCTTCATGGTGAGATGGCAGTGTCTGAGTATGGGAAGCGGTGTCGGTACCACAAGTAGGGATGTACCACTAGCATAGGGGTTGATTTAGAAAGCAACTGTTTGTACCTCCAGAGTAGGGAGTTGAGAACTGTTTGTAGTTCCAGCATGGGCATGATGTCAGCAGCTTAATTCCAATTAATTGATTTATTTTTTGCAATAACAGTTTATTTGCCGTTGACAGTCACTGCAAACAAGTCAGGTTCATTCACTGTTCAGGTGTCTTTCAGTGTGGCGACAAGATGGGTTTGTTGTTTGCATCAGCTTATGGCATCCCTCTGGAGGCACAAACAGTTGCTTTTTAAATCAACTCCCTACACTGGCGGTACAAACAGTGGCTTTCTATATCAACTCCCTACGCTAGTGGTACAACCCTACACTGGTGGTCCTGATGCTGCCAACTTGTCATCCAGTGCCCAGTCGCAATCATTTTGTTTCGCAGTTTTGGCCTAAATTTTGTCTGCTGTTTACACCTGCTAGGTTACCACTAAATCAAATAAGTTTTGGCCTTCCTCAATGTCACGCCAAGAATGCCAGTTTGTTTCAACTTCAACTATGTTTTTACAAGGGATTTCTAAAAATGAAAGATGCGGCAGCTAGCCTTAGAAATTGTGGTCGCATTATCTGAACAAAATATCAGTCTAAAGTGTTATGTTTTGAAAATAGCTTTTTCAGAATTGAGCAGTTGATGATGTTGTTTTTTGTGCAAAATGTCCTATATTGATTTCAAGTAAGTCACTTCTACATTATGATGTAAAATCATCAGAGCATTTGCAACTCATTCGCAGTGATTTCGCATGTATATTAATAACACCGCCATCTTTGATAGACAGCACTCAATAGACGCAGTTGTGCAGCTGATGGTCAGCTTTGATTTTTTAAGGATTTTATAAGTGTATGTATGAAAACTGCTGGTTTTAGGTTGAAATCTAGGTACAATATATTCATACGCCGGCTCTCAAAGTGTTCAGCTGGTGATTCCTAATGTGTTTTTTTTAATAGAGCTTGTCTACAGATACTGCAGATACAATAATCATACCTGCTTCTTGTAACTGACTTTCATTCTGAATTCTCAACCAGAATATTTGTTTTGAGCTTTTGGTAAAAACTCCTACATTGAACTTTTTTGCAGTTAAATGAATAAATGTGTGTGGCATCTAGAGCCTGACCAATAAGGTTTTTCTAGACCGGTACCAATGTTTTTCATTGCCGATATCTGATACTGATATTTTGGCATTATTCAAACTATAGCTGAAAGGCATTACAGTACATTTTTTCTCCAGTCCACATAAAAAAAAATAATCACACAAGCTACAACAATGAAAAAGAAGATTGTGATAAGTTAAGAACAAGCAGTGTCTATTTTGCCCTGTTGGGCAAAATATACACTCCTGGAGCTAATTTGCCACCAGCCGAATATGATTCCGGCTGAACTGGTCACAGGACAAGTTTGGACAGCAAGACTCTCTTAGTTGACTGTTATATCTGAAAATGGCTCACTCTGATAAACAAGTAATGTCATGGTTTCAGTGCTGGCAAGCTGTCAGCAGCTTCTTGTTGGCATTATGTGAACTGTAGGCTAAACCTAAACCCTTCTCTCTTTATGTATTGTAGCCTAATTGTCACATGACCACTTCACCCAGCTGTGTTTGACTAAAAGTTAAATGTACTCTAATAGCATGGTTTCATCCACTGCGCCTACTGCAGTCCATAGCAATTCCTGGGGCTAACTACAGATCGACAAATGCACAAACAGGCCAACATGTGTTGCATATAAGTGGGCCTACTCCCTATGTAGAAGTCAATAAAACTGTCAAACTATGTAGACATATGTGCCTACGTTCAGATGTCATGAGTAAGCGAAAAACAATGCGCGATGCATTAAAACCATCACTTCACTGCAATGAAGAACCATACAACATCTAATTCTGCGTAAACCTGGGACAACTTCCTGCTGTGACGTAGGCACTTGTTTGATGCATGCTGAACGCAAGGCTGCTTAGTCTAGAGAGTTTGATAAAACAGCCAACCAACACAAGAGCACATAACCTAGTTTGTTCGCAGACAATCATTTGCTTAATGCACCAAAATGTGCAAGCGAATGTTACATCATAGAGCATTTTGTCAGGACTAATGCACAATGGTCTGATATGCTTGAAGGTTCACTAGCAACAGGACAGAGCATTTGCGTTAATCAGTCAGGGTCAGAGACGAAGTAGCAACTTGGGTTTCCAGACTTTCCATGCAGAACAACAGTGTAACACTTTTATGAGCAAATATTGCTGATATATATCGGCAGAATTTTGTCGATATGATACATTGGCAACATCGTCATATCGCCTGATATATATCGGCATGCCGATATATCGGTCGAGCTCTAGTGGCATCATGAACTAACCCAAGCATACCAGATGCAATTACAGATTAATCCAGTTAATCATGTAGCCAATTTGTTAAGCTTTTTCATGCGTTTAACTGGAATATGCAATTGTCAGACAAATATCTGTATGTTTACCACCTTACACCACTTCTGTCCACATGTTTTCTACCTTACACTGCTAATATCTGTTAGCTTAACACCGAACATAGATATTTCCAGAACTGTGGGATATAAAAGTGGTTCTAGATGTTCTGAAAACCTGTTGGTTCTGGTATTTTAAATTTTGAAATCTTGCAGTATTTAGCAATCCAACAGAAATGTAAACTCAAAGCTGTTGTGGCGCCGTGCATTGTATCGTATCTTTAATAAAACGCCTAAAGGCACGTGGCTTTGCGTGGGAATACCTCCGCTCCTGTTTGGGTTATGGACCTGGTCGGCGGCAAGTCTTCTAGTCTGCACTCAAAAAAATTATTTTGATTGGGGGTACTGTTTTTTTGTGAGTGACGTCATACGTGGAGGACTTTTAGGCCACCTTGGCTCACTTTGCCTGGTCTTGGGCGCCAACCATTATGTGGTAGTATTTGGCTGAAGCTTTTACTGGATCCGAGTCTTTTGATACTTTGGATGACCTGCTGGGGTTTCGGATTCAAAAGTTATGATGTAAGTTAAAATATTTGACTAATTAGTTAATTAATTAATTTGTTTATTTTAGATCATAACTTTTGAACCAGGAATGCTAGAAAGTCGATCAAAGGCTCAAAAGACTCGGACTCGAGCCTAGTTTCCAATGAAAACTTTGGCAAAACACTTTGGCCTAGCGGTTGGGCCCTATGCCAGGCAACATGAGCGAAAATGACCCCAAAACTACTTCACTTATGATGTCAGTCACAAAATATCTGCATGCTCCATCCAAAAAAATTTTTTTCAAGTGCAATCTACTAGACTGGCTGATCCGTTTGAGCCCTTGAACAGCTCTCTAGCGCAATCGGCGGAGGAGCTAGGGCAATGGTAAGGCAACCGAAAACTGCTGTTTTTTAGGCCGAAATCGAAGTACGAATATATTGTACGCTGGCTCTCAAAGTGTTAATGGCACTGCAACTTTCCTATGCGCAGCACACTTTATACTTCTTTGAAGTGAAATGTGCAATTGAAAGTGATATAAATCTACAATAAAAGCAACAATTCTATGCAGATACCCGGTTTTTGCAATTAACACATTCCATTCCGGGATACAAGATACTCGTACTTTATTGCCAACGCTTTGCCTACTGGTGTACGAGTATATTCGTACTTGCAATCCCATGCCAGGAGTTTCCTCCCGGAGCTCGAACTTCTGGTTGCACAGTGGGGTGCCAGCAGTTGCCTCAAGCAAACGCGAATTCGCGTCTGGCAGAGAGGGATGCCAGAGCTTGATCAAAATCTCAAATCACAAACATAACCTTCATCACTGGTATTCATAGCCAAAGTGGCCAATAAAAGTAAACTTGGCCAAAGATGTCCATGCAAAACGAAACTTTTACCATTGGTAACCTTGACCAAAAATGACCAAGATAAAACAAAAGCTTTCACTGTTGATATCCTTGGCCAAAAATGAACAAGACCGACCAAAACTTTCACTGTTGGTATCCTTGGCCAAAATTGACCAAGAAAAACAAAAAGCTTCACCGTTGGTAACCTTGACCAAAAATGACCAAGAAAAAATAAAGCTTTCACCGTTGGTATCCTTGGCCAAAAATGACCAAGAAAAAACAAAAGCTTTCACCATTGGTATCCTTGGCCGAAAATGCTAAAAAATCAAAAACTTTCACTGTTGTTATCCTTGGCAAAAAGTGACCTAAAAAAAAAAAAGCTTTCGCCATTGTTATCCTTGCCCAAAAATGACAAAGAAAAAACAAAAACTTTCACCATTGGTATTGTTGGCCAAAAATGACAAGAAAAAACAAAAGCTTTCACCGTTGGTATCCTTGGCCAAAAAGGCTAAAAAAACAAAAACTTTCACCTTTGGTAACCTTGGCCAAAATTAGCCAAGATTATTTTTTCGAAAACGAGTGAAATTTGCATTGGGTCAGTCTTCGTGTGACATACCAACACCGTTAGCATTCCAGGGTAACTTTTCAACAATGAACATTGCACGAATATTTTTATTTGCTTTGAGTTGTTGCTTGTGCGCATAAGAAATTTGGCAATGGAAAACGAAAAAAACATGGTGTAAAGAGGCGGCTCCACTGAGATCATTAGTATTTTTACTCTCGCAAGAAACTGTTTAGGGACCACAGAAGCTGATAAACTGACATTACTGCACGATTTTTACGATAATTCGCAAACCGCTAAAGTTACATCCACCAGGAAGGTACTGTAAGAAAAGTTTTTTCACTGTGCATATTTTGAGGTATTGGCAATAGCTTTGAGGTGTCATTGGCGAACTCAAACAGGGAAAAACGGAAAAAGCAAAGTAGTCAAAACAAAAGTAGTGGGTATGTTCAAAATCTACAAACACGTTAGTAAGGTTCATTCGACGCAGTAAATGTCGGCCAGAACCCAAAGTTTGTAAAAATATTTATAAAAGAATTGTGCAAATTTTTTGGAAAGTACAAAAATAAATTTTTTGAATTTTTAGGAGAGTTTTGGTCATTTTTCACAAGTAAAATATCATATCTCCGATATCAAACACAAAAGAATTTGAAAGTTGCATTATACTTCCACATTTGCGTCCTGCAACATCCTACCAAATGTGAAGCAGAAGTAATGAGAATAAAAAAAGTTATACCAATGATCCAAAAAATTTCTGACAAGTGTCCAAATATTGAAGAAAAGTTGACAAAAAGTTTAATAAAATGTTTTGAAAAGTTTCGACTTTTTGCTATTGGTTGTATTTTTACGTTGTTCCAATGCTGCACTCCAAAATCCAGTATCGGCAGCGATTATGACGTAAAACCTAAAAAATTGCATTTTTTGAAATTGCTTTTTTTGACCCGATTTGCTTTTCGTGTCGCAACATTGTTTTTCTCCAACCACCAAACAATTGTAAGTGTCTTGGTATAGTCCTTGAAAGAACTTGAGACCAGGTATATTCCTTGCAATAAAGCTAAAACGGTGGCAAGAAATTTTTTTGAAAATCTTTAACTTTCCCAAAAAGACAAGAAACAAAGCAAAAAAGCGGATTTTCTTAGAAATTTCAAATGCAAACAAACTTGCTGTTAGTTCTTGCAATGTTTTACCTGTCGACATACATTCAGTGGTTCGAGAGTTATTGCTGAAAAACCGCGAAGCAAGACAATAAATCGGCTTTTGCGGTCCCTAAAGGGTTTGAAAACTTTTCAAGCTATAAGCATTGAACCAATAAATGTCTTTGTTTTTTCAACTTTGTGCTTGTTTGAAATCAGCGGTTGGTAGGATAAAAATTGGAAAGAAAAAGCATCTCACAAAAAGGTAGCTTCATTTACAAAATTGGTAGGTTTGATTTTGATGACATTTCCAATGTACAAAATTGGAAGTTTGAAGACGTTGATGGGTTTATATCTTTCCAAACAATGAAGATTGTATCAATGTTTGTAGTTTTTCAAATTGTTGCTTGTTTGCACACGAAATTTGGCAATGTTGAAGCAGTTGATAGGCTACAAATTTGAAAGAAAAAATATCTTACAAAAAGGCACCTCCATCGAGAACATTGGTAGGTTTGAATTCTGAAAGGAACAAAAAACACAGTGAATACAGCAGAAACCAAGGTGTTGATGGGTTGGAAACTTTCCAAGCAAAGAACAATACACCAATTACTTTAGATTTTCAACTTGTTGATTATTTGCACATGAAATCTGGCAAAATTGATGTGGTTGGGAGGCCACAAATTGAAAGAAAAAAGCTCACGAAAAAGCAACTCCACTGAGACCATTCTTAGGTTTGGTTTTTGCATGTATCATGGATCACAATGAATACAGCGTAATTGGAAAGAATGTTATATTTAAAGCTTTTGTGAATATTTGAAGCACTGTGGATTGCATGAGGGAAGGGTGTAGGCAAATCGGCAAGTCGTCGTTTGATCTGCGACAAGTGCTAGACCGACTCTTGCGCTCACACGCGCTTCAGACGACAGTGGTGCGAATTTTTGTTCTGTGGCGACTTTTCAAAGGTGTCCTGTGAAGGTGCGAAACTTCTGAGGACAATTG
>JGI24158J21664_10014933_pt1 | contig 10150 bp, 4 predicted proteins | sample Ectturendosymbi3_FD_21664 | JGI IMG/M metagenome (IMG submission 21664) | reverse complement strand
TTTTGTCAACTTTTACAATGTCAAGCCCCCCCCCCCCCGCAGAAACGCTGGCGACGGTTCTGATGCAGAACTGAGTAAATAACACCGGTGGTGCTGCGAAAACTCACGCAAAGGAAGCAACTGTAAAGTTTCGCGGTGGCTTGGTTAGTAGCTTCTAGCTTCTAACTGCAAATAGGGACATGTCGAATTCACAACAACAGCAACAACAATTTTATTTTTGGCCACGGTAGGAAACTTCTCAACATCTAAGCATAAACTCGTCGGGTATGTGTTAGTACTGTCGGGAAAAGAAAGCGCAGTGTTTGGCTGAAGGGGCGTTTCCAACCTTTGCCAAGTGACTCCTCAAATGTCCGATCTTGTACGTGGCGGTGGATTCGAGACGTCACTTCCCGCCCTAAAGCAGGGGCACTTGACCTGGGGTCCGCGAACCCCTCAGGATCCAATAATGTGTTTCAGGGGCTCCGTAAACCAAAATCCAATCAAGAAAATCCGCCACTTGGACACTTATTCAGCTTAACACCTTTGTAGCTGAAATGCGCAAGGTGCGGAACGACGCATATATGCGTCATTGAATTGAATATGCCCGGTGCGGATTGATGTGTACAGTATAAACGCCAACGCGGTAACTTTTCGCGTAGTTGTTTGTTTGCAACGAAATTTTCCATAAATGTTCTTCATAGCAAGACACGCTAATCCTGAAAATTTCATACAAATTGACCAAAAACTTTTTGAGTTATTAAGTTTGGTAGCAAACCATCTGACTAGGCCTAGGCTACAACAAGACATTTTCAAAAAAGTTAGGTGCGAACAGTTGTTTGGTAACGCACAATAACATTTTTTGTACTCATTTGGTTGCAATGAAAATGTACAATAATGTTCTCCATACTTACTTGCATAATCTCTGAAAATTTCAAGTAGTATCGGCAAGAACGTTTTTAGTTATGCTGTTTGGTATCAAGCAACAGTTTGCTAGGCTTAGGCTGCAACACTTTTTAGAAAACGCTTAGGTCATGACAGTTGTTGCGTGTATAAGGATAACATTGTTTTTAGTTGTGTTGGTGCACAGAAAGCTTCCACATATAATATTCATACCTATTTGCATCATCTCTGAAAATTTGAAGTAATTCTAACGAAAAGCTTCGGAGTTAGGTACTTTCGTTTTGTAACTACAGACGCGCGTAGGCTACAAAACTTTATCCTATTCAGCAGGGTTGAGCAGTTGTTCTGTGAAGCACAATAACTTTATTAAAACTAAAGTTTTTGCAATCAAGATTTACAAGAATTATTTTCGAATTGTTATGAATTTCGTCTGAAAATCTGAATCCAGTACATCAACAACTTGCGAGTTAATATTTCTTGAATCGAGCAACCGGACTCTGTTCCCGAGCATCAGAATGATTGTTTGTGCGCGTGGCTGGCAACGCGCTAATGTGGGTTCAGTAGTTGTTGGGTAGGGCGCAGTAACTTTTAACATGCTTCGTCTTTTGCAACCAAATTTTAGATGAATATTCTTCGCGTGAGAATGCTTCTTACCTGAAAATTTGAGGTCAATCGGGCGAGTACTTTTTGAGTTATTCAATTTTGTGTATAGCTGTTGGATGAAAACAAGCCAAACACCGTCCCGCACCAGCTGAATAATCGCGTGGAATTCACGCCGCACCGAAGGTGTTAATCGCACCACAACTGTAGTCTGACAAATTGTTCATGTTGCAAGTCGACTGACCTTTTTCATTTGATTTTGTGTGACGGCAATTGGCAGCAGGACAAAGCCTGTTGCTTCTTGCCGAAGCGGTTGAAGGGCTCACGCTAATTGGTGACCAAATATAATTTCGAAAAATAATATTCGAAAAAACGTTGACAAAACGAAGGGGTCCGCAGCGATTTTGACTGCAGTGAAAAGGGTCCGCGCGACAAAAAGTTTGAGAACCAATGCTTTAAAATCGATCGAGTCGGTCTTGCGAGCGCCATCTGCTGATCGGCTCATACCAACGTGATGCCCGCGCGATGACGCTACGTCTTCGGTTGCAGCATGATCACCGCTTGCCAGACTGGTGCGTGCTGGACGTGATGCACCCGGAGAAGTTGCCCGAGCGGCCAGCGACTCTGCTCACCGGGAAAAGCTTGATGACGTCGTCGCTGGCGTCACGAGTCGGAGCGCTGTCCATGATGAAAAAGGACAAAGCCTAAGTCGCAGTTCACTCAAGTCCTACCTTGAAATGCTTTCTCGTTTGACACCAGCCGTGTGCTGTGCACCTCATCGTACAAAATACACAGATGTCGGTAATCGTGTACACTTTGGCTAGTAGTTCTGATCAGTTGGGTGCTTGCTGAGCAAAACATAGTTTTGCAACTCAACGGAAATTACAACCAAAATCATGCTTCTGGGACCTCCCTGCACGTAATTTGCTTTCCGTCGTTAATATAAAAGACTATAGTGGTTTTTCTTTATCGTGCTACATGCGCTTTTATTTTCGAATCAATTGTTTTGTTTGTCGAACTGTGTTGTTTAATAAACGTTAAACTATTGACGTAATCGCGCGATGAACCACCGGTGCAGGGTAAGCAAGGATTCATTTAAGAGTTACTCGACAAAGCTCGGCGAGAAATTCGTGGACCATTGTAAGACTTGTACGTGAGGAAAGAAACACTAAGTCAGCTGAAGTCAAGTACAATATATTTTCTTACAATGACTCGAACGTAAATTGATAAAAAGCGCCAATTGTAGCTGTTTCTTGTTTGGCTTAAAACCAGTAATGTAGCGATGTGAAAACAACTAAGCTGTCATCAGTAGGGGTATAATATCCATAGCATTTGTAGTTGTGTGGTCATGCTGATGGTGTTAGCAGAGTATCATTCAGATGAGATCATTGCAGGCCTAAGGTTGAAATGCACGGCACGCCATTAGAAAGTAGGATTTTTTGTTAGAAACCATTGGGCTTACTAAATCAATGGCAAAGTAGGAACTATTACGTTTATTAGCACAGCATGATAGGCGATTTATAGCTAGTTGGCAGCATACTAACATTGTTTTACATGGCAGCACATTTAACGAGGGTAGAAAAATGCTATGTAAAACGTGGACTTTCATTTGTGGAGAAAATTTTGTTTGCAGCACGGTGACCAGTCCTATTTTTCTCCCAAGTTTTGCAGGTTAAATTGTGCTTTACTTTGCGATTGATCACTGTTTGTCATGAGTGCAAAAGATAAGAATCGGAAGTTTTCAGCCAATTTAGGAAAGTCCAAGTTGAATTTCTCTGTCAGCAGAAGAAAATGATGTTTGTGGAGCTTGACTGTCAGCTAAAACTTCAAATTTGAAACGCCACCTGGAAAGACATGTTGACATTTTCAAACATGTAGAAATAGCTAAGACCAGTCAAACACGACTGCAAGTAGTGCTGTATGTAAACAAGAAACGCTGTATTTTTCACTGAAAACCGAGTGTGTCGTTAGAACGAGAAAACAAGAAAGCTCCACGAATATGACTTTATGTGAAGCGTATTCTCAAAAAAACAAGCTAAAGAAGAATTGCGAGATGAACTTGTTCTTGAAAATGGATGCTTGTACAAGGCAAAAAATTGTTATTTTGCTGTGAATGCACAATTTGTCAATTCCCACAATAACTCGTCTATGTGCACTAATATGTCCCATCCCGTCGTTGACGACGATGAGCTCGACAGGGCCGCAACCAGCTCAAATTTTCGGGGGGGTGATTATGATTGCAAGTTGTTGTCTTTCCTAATAACTACAAAAAGTTCTTGGCGCTTTGAAAAATTCCGGGGAGGAGAAATTGCTGGTTGCCCCCTCCCGTGGTTGCGGGCCTGAAATCCGTCACTCAGGAAGGCATGATGCCATACCATCTGTTGTGGTAGGCAGCAAGTGTTTCCCAGCTGGGGCGTAACGAGGTTAGATGGCGCCCGGGGCAAGAAGAAAGTTTGGCGCCCCCATGTGCGAATCAGATCTTTCTGAAGCAAATGTACAGTATTGAAGAAAGTACTAGTGACACTGTTGGGACTTTTCGGCGCCCCCCGGGGTATTGTACCCCCCTTGTGACGCCCCTGTTTCCCAGAACTGTGGAGAAATGTGAAAGCCAGCATGTCACGCTTGATGACGTCTTTACAGCGCAGCATGGGTCTACCAGTTCTACGAGGCGCGTTATACGAGTAGAACTCGCCGTAAAGGATATCCTTGGGTAGGCGACCACCTTCCATACGATCAACGTGGCCCAGTCGGCGCATTCGTCGCTGCCGCATGATGGTGATGAGCAGGGCAGCCAAAAGTCAAATTTTCTACCTGTTTTTGAAGTTTATGAAACGCCCACAAACAAAATTTCACACTCATCATGAGCGACTCCCAAGTCATTAGGTCAAAAAAGTCAAAATTTATTATAAGTTCAAAATTTACCGTTAGGTCAAACTTATTTTTCAGCACAGTTTTTCTCTTCATCTATATTTTATTGAAACTACAACCCGGGACGGATTTAGGGAGCGCGGGGCCCTAGGCCAGCTTAGTTTCTAGGGCCCCGCGCAGGTGTGACATATCTGGCCGTTTGTCTGAAAAGCATGATGGTATGCCCCTCTTATGTGTAGGGCCCCGTCAAAAATCTATCTTTTGTGGTGCCGACTTTGGTTCTGCGATTGCTTTAAATCAAGGCTGTCCAACCCGGGGGCCGCATGCGGCCCGCGACGTTTCAAGTGGCCAGCGATGTAAGATGTTCGTAACCAGACTTTAAATTTTCAGTGTTTTTATAGGCTCAAGTATATTTGCCATCATAACACACCAAAATTACACCTGTTTTTCTGTTATGGGCCTACCACCCAAAAACTTGTATAACAAACGCTTCGAAAATACGTCAATTTTTTAGATTTGGTTTACATCCATAGAAGCTGGCAACACTGCGTGCAACTATAGGACTCATTCACCTCGTGTTATCGCATAAAACTTATCAAAATCGAGGGATTTGTTACGTCACAAAAACGTTTGTGGCATGCAATAAATTTCCTCATGTGAAAGTGACCCGCAACACTAAAAAGGTTGTGCAGGCCTTCCTTAGATCTACAACAGAAATTAAAGCCTTTCCTACATTCTTCTCTGGAACAAATGGCAATGTGATCTTTTCTTGGAATTCATAGCTCTTTCGTGTAGTTCAGAAGTCCTCTTCGTTAAATTTCCAAGATTTCTAGCGTTTTTTGTAGGTTTATTTTTCGGACACTGTATATACATTTTCCATGGACGTCTGCAGGGGGGCAAAACGGGCATTTGCTCCCCCCCTTGAAATCGGGTCAAAGAACCAAAATTTTCCAGAAAGCATGAAGTGAGCAGTTCAATTTCGATTGATTGATCTAATTCTTGTATGACAGTTTATTTGCCGGTAAGGCACTCATACTGCACTGCACAAGAGCCAGGTTCACGGTCCTGGTGTCATGCTGTAGTGAGCTTGCGGTTCACGTATGCCCCATTGCGTGCTGAACTTGGGAGCGGGTTCTTTTGAGGTTGGTCTTTCAAGTTACGATAGTAGGCGTCTTGCTGCATTTTACTGATTGCTATTGAACGCAAATATCATGGCAGATAATGCAGCGAGGCAGTAACTGCTGATAACGGTAAGCACGTAGTTCGATACTGTGTGAAAAAAAGCCAGAATTAATCTATATAGGAATACAACCACAAGTTTTAAAAATCCATTGCTAGTTTGGGACTGAGTGTGACCAATGTGCCTGAGTGAATAGCTTAATCCAGTGCGGGCCAACTGCTTTTCACCTACGACTACGGTCCATTTTACCAAAACGTGACAACTTGCGGGCCACTTCCAATAAAATGACGTATAAAACAACAGATCCACTATATTTAAAACTAAAAAAGGGAAGATACGTGAGAGCATCATTGAAATTATTACACGATATAGCAAGGGCGTACGCAAGGGGTTGGGGTTAAAGCCCCCGTTGAACTTGATATTTTACAAATATTTTATTACCTGCGCAAATGAGATGATTGTTTTCGCGTACATTTTGCTTGTTAATTTGTCGACTTAATGCAAATACCACGGAATGAATTTGCATGCAAATTTCAAGGAACATTGTAAACAGTGGCGTAGCCAGCCCAAAAATTGGGGGGGGCAAATGTTTGATTTTAGGCGAATAACACTATTTTGTTTAGAAAAACGCCTATCAAAGCACAAAATGACTATATTTTCTAAACATTTGGGGGGACATGGCCCCTTTGGCCCCCTTGGCTACGCCTATGATTGAAACGGGCCAAAAAGTAATAATTGTAGGTTTTTCTGAGAATCTGGGTTATCTTCTGCATCCAGAAACCATCTCACCACGTTTCGCAGACCTTTCGTCCACTACGCATGTTGAAGATTGTGTTCCGCGATATAGTCCACTTTATCCGAAACAATGGTCTTAATTTTTCTGCTATGTTTGATCATCGCAAGCGCTGACTGCACTGGCTAAGTTACCAATTTCTGTAGCGTGATAGAACTGTTGCATGAACTCAAAAATAGCAGTTGTTAACATAGAAGCATTCAGGCTTTTGATAATGTCTCAGCAGGGAATAGGTAAAAGTTTGCTGGACTTCTATACCAGGGACGCCGGAACAGGGGTGCATTACAGGGGCACTGCCCCCACTACCCTTTGAAAGGGGGGAGCAACGGGGGCACAGGTGCCCTTACATAACAGTATCATGAATAATGTCATGATTTATCAAGATCGACTTGAAACAAATTTATTGCAGCTATTCGCGTCCACATACAGTTCAGAATGGTTTTCTATAATTTCTGTTATTTGTTTTGAGGTCAGCATCGTTTCTGAACATGTAAATACGAAAAGAATGCCTGTTCTGGGTGCGCTTTTACACGGAACTCAAGCAAACAGTATTGAACTCGTGGTAGTTGAAAATCGTGGGCATTTGCCCCTCAATATAAATTTACGACTAAGAACCAAAATTTTCAAGAAAACCTGACCAAAATTTTCAAGAAAACCCTGACCGAGACCTCTTAAACTTGCTTGTTCAAAGTAGGATTTTGAGTAAGAACTCTTCATGTTTTGATGGTGACCATGGGCGTCCGCAGAGAGGAACAAAACGGACATTTGTGGCTAAACCAGAATGTTCTAGGAAACTGGAAATCAGCAGCTCGATTCCGATTTCTTCCAATGAAGGTTTGTTATACGGTATGACACTGACAATGCACAAGAGCCAGGTTCACTGTTCAGGTATCATGCAGTGGTGAGCTTGCAGTTCACTCGTGTACACTCTTTGCCTGCAGGGGCAGGTCAGAGTTGCCAGATTGGCTTTTCTTAGGCCAAATTTCGGAAAGCTGGCTTTGTTTCAAGTTGGTTGGCCTACAAATTTTGTTTGGTAGTTTTGTTTTGGTAGTGCCAACAAATTTTGTTTGGTACCAACTTCCGTAGTACTCAATAGCAATCTGATTTCTGAATAAAAGTTTCTTGAAGAAAATTAAAATGGAAAGAATCACATCTAAAAATACCAATCAAGTTTACCTCGCAGAAACGCTGACAAAAATACTGTATTGTTCAGAAGAAGCAACTATGTTTAGTTTATGATACTGCTGCTAGCCCTAAACAATCTTATCTGCAAGAGTCAGGGGGGAAACTTAGCTGAAAAAAGCCACTGGCCAGCCCAACACTCTAAAAAAAGTAGAGAGATAATTGTGAATCCGGATGTGGATGGCTATACTTAAACCTGAAATCACCTGAAAACACTCCGAAAAACGCAAAAAAACAACGTACTGAAAACCAAACGAAACTAAATACCAAAATACAAGCTTGGTGGGGGTTCAGTTTTTACATTTAGCTTGCCAGGGGAGCGGTTCGCACCCCTCCCCCAGTGGCGTAGCCAGCCCAGAAATTTTGGGGGGGCCAAAACGTTTGATTTTAGGCGAATAACACTATTTTGTTTGGAAAAACGCCTCTCGAAGCACAAAATGACTATATTTTCTAAATATTTGGGAGGGCATGGCCCCTTTGGCACCCTTGGCTATGCCTATGCCCTGCCCCCGTTAGTTACGCCACTTATCAGGTGCATTTGAAACACGAACAGTCACAAGTTCTTTCGCCTGATTCACTCGTAACAATCCGTACGATTAAGAGAGGCGTGGTAAAGAAAAGGTTAAGAACCACTGCTATAGAAGAATGAGCGCGAAGGATTGAAGTGAACGACGATGAGCATTCTCTTTTTATGACATTGAGAATTGGTTATTGTTACTTATAATGTGTGGAACAAAACGCCTGAATCCATTTTTCAGATTACACGAGGCCAGTGAGGTACTCAACAAATACGTAATGGGATTGTGGTCAGGTAACTTCACCGCTACCTTTTTCCGGAACAGGACTTTTCGGTCTGGCCAATCCGGTCACGGGACATTTCGGTCTGGGGACATTTCGTTCACGACATTTCTGTACATAAATAACTGATTACATTTGTTTATTGAAATGATTATACAGGCAGGCGAAATGTCACACTAGCTGGTGTTATACCAACTGCTTTCGAGGAGTCATAATTGCGATTAAATCTGAATTGTAATTATGACTTTGAAATATTTGAATTTAATTGCAAAATGTCGATAATGATTTAATTTGCTTGCTGATGATAATAAAATCATATGTTGATGCTGATTAACTGTTGGATCTTGGATCATGTTTGCAGTTTTTTTAAATTAAGCCTTTCGTTGATTTGAGTAAGTTTACATTAAAAAGTGAACATGTAAGATTTCTGCAAGATTTCATATTCTGACCGAAATGTCTCGAGACCGAAAGCACTAAGACCAAAATGTCCCGTGACCGAAAAGGCTCAGACTGAAACGGCCAGACCAAAACGGCCACGCCAAAACGGCCAGACAGAAAAGTAGCTCACCCGCCTTTTTCGTTTATTTCATTGTGGCTGTTTTTGTTCCAGATATCGAGGAAATTCAAAATAAAGTAATATCCTTATGAATTGGAAAAACTTGTTCAGTGAATGTAACGAGCACGTGTAGTGTTAATTCGTATGACATCAACTGTCGCCAACCTTCCAGAAGGACCCCCAATTTGCAAAAGCCTAGGGCCTCGAAAATGAAAATTCGCCTCTGGTTGTAGGAACCAATGCTGGACGAGTTCTAACAACATTGCTTTGAATGATACACTCACATCGAACACGGATTATAACTTGGGCGCGGAAGTGCTTTACGCGTTTTAAATGCAGCCCTTGTACTTGTTTTTCAATTGAGCAAAGCTTTTATACAAAATTTTTCATGAAGTTGTAAGGGCAACTGTTCCGTAATATATGCATTATGACATCATCATCGAGTTGTTATAGCTCCGTTTGTGTATATGGCATTAATTTGTTGTATGTAGAAGAGAAGGATTATTGCGGTTAAAAATAAAGAGGTATTGGAGTTGTAGTAGTGGTCATGTCGATAGAAAGAAGTCTTTCAAGGATTTCCTACTTGCCTTTCGTAGGCTTTACAAGCGCTTATGGTGTTTACAATGCGTCATTGAAAATACTCAGTGACGAAAATGCTGCCTGGAATGAGCTTGGTGTGGAGCAAGCACTCAAGCAGAATTTCAGATGTTCCTTGCTGGTGGTGATCTTGGAGATGGCAATATTCTTTGCGTTCTTCAGGGCTGGCGCCGTATATTATGCATGGTGAGTTTCAGTGTTTGCTCAAATGCTAGACAGATCTCATCGTCTGCTGCGCTTGTAAAATGAAAGGAACGTTACAAATTCTGGTAGGCTACCGTAGTTAACGAAAAGTTAACATTTCTGGTCTGTTGATAGAGGCACGCACCAGTTGCAAGAAAAACTGACCGTAGCTTAACAAGATCCACGAATTCCCTGAAAGTTTTTTTTATTATTCAGGATGTGGCTGAGAGATAACGAAGACATTCAACGTGGCATACAGGTACGCGGTCAAAATATCTTCCTTTGTCGTTATTATAGCAACGTATTTAACGGTCTAACACAGGGGTTCCCAACCTTTCTCTTGCCATGTACCCCTTCAGCATTCCGACAGATGAATATGTACCCCTTCAGCATTTCACCAGATAAGCATGTAGCCCTTCATCATTTTGACAGATGAACATGTACCCCTACAATTTCTTATGACAAAATATTTTGTCATGATTATTCACGGATATATTTAACAATAAGCATATAA
>JGI24158J21664_10014932_pt1 | contig 10151 bp, 5 predicted proteins | sample Ectturendosymbi3_FD_21664 | JGI IMG/M metagenome (IMG submission 21664) | reverse complement strand
CTTCCTTGTTGTTGACATGGAAGACTGCCGACACCGTTTTCGTGGTGCTGAGCATTAGCTTCCAAGTCTGGAAGCATTCACCTAGTGTTGCCATGTCCTTGCTCATGGCAACACTAGGTGAATACCTCCAGACTTGAGCTCAGCACCACGAAGCTAAAGCTCAGCACCACAAAGCTCAGCATTTTGCGATGATTTGGACTTACAGCAATGCTCACTGGTGAAATGATGATGGGCTAAAGCAAGGGCAGACAAAGCAAGCAAACTGAGGACTAAATTGATTATATCTAAACACAAGCTGTTGCAAGTAAAGACTAGAAAATACGCAGTTCTAAAATAACTGCTTTCACTAATGCTAATAAACTATCTGATGAAATTAAAGAACAACAAAAACACAGTTGCGCGCAATGCGGCAGCGACTCAACACAAAGCCGGCAGTGGAGTGCGCACAAACATGAAAGCGCTCACGAGGTCGTGAGGATGACAGGCGTACTCTAGGAGAGTCTTTATAATACGTTGGGAAGGGAGGCAAAAATTAGGTAAAAAATACAAGCGTGGTTTGAAATTCAGAAAAGGTATCAAAAAAAGAGACGAAGCAGAATGGAAAAAGAATCAATGAATACGGCAAAGGGGTGTAAAAATCATTTTACACGTGGGAGGTCATGCTTTGAACATTAATTTGTGCTTTTAGTTACCAGGACATTTATCTTCGCAGGTATCCAGAGAGAGTGAAAACTGAGTTGTTCTACAAAAGTAACAACGTANAAGTCACAAGTAGNTGGTTTAGCTGTGAGGTCATGGGCCACTNACTGAATAGTGCCNCGATAAGGCCATAAGTCGCAGCCATCTCTATCCAGGGGCTGATCCAAAGGGGGGGCGATCAAACCCCCACTAAAACCGACGAAAGAAACTTTNTTCACCATGATTTTGCACAATTAGGAAAACAATATATCAAAATTAATTCCGAGCAAGTCTTTCCTCATGTTAGCATTGTCCCATCNTTCGCGAAATAAGGCCATTCCGTCGTTCATTGTTTTGCCACGGTAGCGATGTGAAGTGTACTTCATCTCTCTTACAGTAGCGAAGCCGTTATGAGATTTGACTACCAAATTACTGAAATCGCCCCACCCTAACGTTACTATCTAGATCCGCCCATGTCTCCATGGTTTAGTTTGTTCCAAGTATTTTGGTTCGCTGACCATCTCGTGGAAAATGTGTTCACTGTTTGACCAACTAACGTTGATAGCATATCGCGCAAGTTGGTACATAAATAACATAGTTTGCATGTCCGGTTTTGATTCAGCGGGAATGCTTTAATTTTTTCGAGGTAGTTTTAGACTTTTGCAGCTTTACATTTTAACAACTTTACTTACCTGATGATTGTGTTAATGCGTAAAACCATAAAAGCTTCTCAACATAATAATGCTGAATATTTTCCGTAAGTTTATGTAACTTTTCATATAATAATAAAACCATTCGCTTTCACAGTCACCATTTTCCTGTCTTGCAGGTGATATTCGCCTGATGGAAGAGCTATTTTCAAAAAACATGGTTGAATTCATCAACCCGGTCATATTTGATTTTTTTAAACCAGTATCACATTGCATTATTTGCCTTCAAGTGAGAGGATTTCAGACGAAAAATGTAATATTTGATATTAAATTCGTCTTTGAAAAATCGTTTCAAATTTTGTTGTGCAAACTTTTAGCGCTTCGAAAAGCTGAGTCGCACTGCTTTCGCATCAACATTTTTTCGAAATATATTGCCAACTGTGAGCGGACGTTTTGGCTTAGCCGACTGTGTACGCGGTTTTACTGGATGTTTTTTAGCATCAAAAAGATACCTTCTTTCAAAACATCCGCTTCTTCCTGAAACTTTTTCCAAAGATATGGTTAAAATCTTAAATTGCATTTGCACTTTTGAAAATGCAAGTGCTGAAACGTCTTAGTTGTCTTTGATTTTATGTAGGCCCAGGTGTGATCACTGCAAAAGTCAGTATAACGTGTATCTGTATCTTTACGAAACAAGCAAAAATATGTTTCTCAGCAAAATTGTTGAAGATAAATCCAGCTCCTATATGTTGCAATGCGTAATTGCTGCAGCAACACCTTCTTGGTTTGCACAGATATTTAATTAGTATGTAGTATGCACGGTTTGCTCTGAGAGAGAAGAACCTATTTGTGGAAAAGCAAGGGTCTCAAACGTGTTGGTTGGTCGTCAAAGCGATGATAATCATGGATTTGTGTCTGAATTAACTCACACGCAGAGTATTTTTGTTAAAAATTCTCAGAAAACTCGGGTAGAGTTTATTTACTGCAACTGCGAAAAGCAAGTTCGCCGTAAAAGTTGCGCCGTAAACACTCTTCCCAAAAACAAAGTTTGAAAAACGGAATTGGCAAAAAAGCTTCAAACAAAGCTTTTTGGGCGCTAAAGAAGTTTACAATACAACACTGCAAGACTTGTCTGCAATCGGGCAATATACTAAAATGTGTCCGCGATAAACAAACACCTGCCAACAAGCACTCCTCTACACCATCGCAAAATAATCGGCAAAAATTTGTAGATAGAGCCATTTTTCAGTTTGAAAAGATTTGCTTCGCAAGTGACTTTTATATAAGGGCATTAAAATCAGACGCTTGTTGTGACACAAGTATTTCATAAAAGACAAACTGTATTAAATAAAAAAGAAAGTTTTTACTTTTGTAGACAGGATACCCTGGTCTAGAAGGTTATTTTTTTCTCGTGCAGTTTTGTTAGAAGCTTTGCTTCTACAAAACTACGGAGTGTTAACAGAACAGTAGTTTTGTTTTGTTTTCTAGGCATTTGTAAGCTGTTGGCGTTCGTACGCGAGACACATTTGGCAAGCTGTCTGCAAGGATTACGCCATCGGCGGCACACGACCATAAATCTAAAAGTAGAATTAAACCGCCTGCACGGTGTCCAAAAATATATCAAAACCAACACATTCATTCGTGATTACTGCATGATGTTGAAACGTGGCCACATGAACCTTAAGTAATCTTTCCAAAAAAGCAACATATGTCGTAACAGAACTTTATACAAACCCTTGTGCCGCAATGTTGCATAACTGGTAGCGAAAGTCGTTTCTGTAAGTTAGTCCAAGCTCTTTCACCAAGTTTGTTGCTGCCCTGCTTTTAAAGTGACAAGCGTCCGCGTAAACAAAGATTAGATGATAACAACTTTTAAAGATTATATTTTATGCATAGTGTCCTACTAACTGCAAGCAGAGGAGCATACGGTATTCCGATTTATTATGATTCGCACTGGTGAAGGCAAGTTTAACTGCTGTGCATCAGTGGAAATGCTTCATTTCATCATACGTAGAATGAAACACAACATATCAACAGAACATCGACTTTATTTAAATATCACAGTGATGAACGGCCATAGTTCGTTTATGGACCGCTCTTACGTCCGCCAGCACGTTCCCGTTAACTCTCAGTAGCAGAGTTGCGGAGTCGGAGGTACAATGTCCGACCTTTTCAAGATTTCAGACTCTGACTCCTTAACATAAAGTAAATGAAGTTTGGCTGTCAAGAAATTTGTAGCAACTAACACTCAATGGAAATCGTGGTACACAGCAAGAACTCTCTATTTCAACAAAAGTTTCATGAGAAATTGTACCATTTCAACACGAATTCTCTACTTAGCAGTGTGATGTGAAAAATGATCCACTTGAACTGTCGGAGTCCGACAAAAAAATTTGACTCAGACTCCTAGTGTTGTTAGGAATCCGATTCCGACTCCGCAATCCTGCTCAGTAGTGTTGCCAGTTCCGATGTTTTATCATCAGATGTGAAGTTTGGAAAGAAATTTGTAATATATGATGTTTTGGCGAGAAATCTGATGTCACCTGTGGTTATATTTTGTGTTTCACGTTTCCTTTCGTTTTAAGATGAAAAGAAGTTAGATTCATAATAATGAAGTTCCTTTCATCAGTCTTTCACCCTCATGTGTGTTTGCTCAATTAGTATCGTTCCAAACTGAAGGAGCTCTCTTCGCTGCGTTTGGATTAACATTTTACATTAGCAATCGAAGCATTTAGCTTATAAGAAACTGTNATGTAAAAGTCTGATGTTATCTGATGTTGAAGAAGGCAACAATCTGATGCTAACGAGACTGTCACATAGGGGCANCACTGCTCCGTACGCCCTGTATAGCTTGTAAGTGGGATATTTCGTTTCTGGACAAGCGTGCTTCGCGATCTTACGAGCATGCACATAGCGCATTCATAAAAATATGATCGCGTCTCTTCCCAACAGTCCAGCTAATTAACCTGTATTAGAAATTACTGAAGGTTAACTTGGCCGTATTGTCTTTTGCCCCAAATTAGTTATTTTTTCTTCACTTTTCAGTACGGAGATCCAGGTGCAGCTTCTGCATGACTTCATTTGGCTTGCAACAGCGTCCACTGGCGATTTTCAGGAATCCTTTGTTGGTCATAGGCTGTCCACGCCCTCCATAGCAGTTCCACGATGCGTTGCTACAGATATGTGTAAAAGTGGTCCGTTGACAATGTTGCGGACGTAAAGAAAGATAGTTCCACGGAAAAACAAAAAGCACAACAAAAATAAATTACTTTTCTTGCTTTTAATAATGTGTTAAAAACTCAAACTAAACAACGTTTTCAAGAAACAGAAGTAGAACTTCATTCTAAAAGTGTGTTTTTTCTTGAATGAAGTTGTGGTTCATTTTTAAATAAAATCGCTTCAGCAAAAGAGCTCTCTGTCGATTTAAGATGTTTCATGATGATTAATCAGGAATAGGATTGGCTAATTAAATTAATTTGCATTAGCTTGAAGTTTCCTTAAATTTTGAACAAAAATTGCGCGTCTATTTTATTTGGTCATTTGCTATTTACTCTTTCACGCAAAAGCTGGCTTAGGATTCTAAACCTTTCGTTAAATATTTTCAAAGCAGCCAGAAAACGTTTACTTGAAAGCAGACTGATAAAATTACACCCAAGTACTGCAAGAGAATAACGTACTGGAGGCCTGCACCGGCCGACTTTTTACCTCCCGGCCCGACATAAATCAGCCCAAACCGACCCATTTAATTTAATTTAAAAAAAACTTAAAATCGGCCCGACCGAAAAGTTGCTTACCCGCCCTCAAGTACTGTATGTCATTCAATTAGTTCTGCTAAAGTCATTCACGGGCCGACATTCTTACAGCCCGGCCCACGCGCTTTCGTCGGTTCGGCATGCAAGACTGTATAATCATAATTTTTGTAAATGCTGGTGATGAAGATCGTACAAAAAAATTTAAATGTTGAAGTTAACGAATGCAAAGCATAAGAATATTCATGTTCGTTTTTGCACAATTAATCACTCCCCATAAATAAATTCACTGTTAATCAGTTCAAAAACTTAGCCATGCATTTTGCAAAATTATCCATTTCAACGAGATGTTCTGTTACATGAATTTTAAATCAAAACTTTTTCAAAAAGAAATATTTTGAAACTACTTGGTTGCTTGTTAAAAAAGGCATGAAGGTTTATAGTTCAAGCAAATGCTTAATTAAATCGACATGCCCTTTTAGCTTGATTGCGTAGTAGTATCTGAAATAATGTACCCGTGTTAAAACAACGAAGAAAACTACGTATCAAATAAAAATACGTTGTTTTCAACCTATATGAGTTTTCAGAAGTTGTCCAAGTTAACGCTAGCTATTCGAAGCATCTTTCAGAACTTGGAGTGAAATCAACAGTGCGAAAGGAGTCAGTCATTTTGATTAAAATTAGATGCTGATTTTGTGGAAAAATTACAACCGGGTGCTTCAATGCTTAGAGTCACAATGATCACATCAAATTTGCTACGTGTATTAAATAAAATCTGTTTGAAACAAAAAATCGACGCTTTCTCTAAATTTATAAAACACAGCAGCAGTCCAGCCACACTTGCAATTTTCAGTTTAACATACCCAGTGTATTCTCAATTCATTTTTCGTAACAAAAAGCATAAAGCTGGATACGCAATCTTCCATTACGATCAATTCAAATACTTTTTGATACTTGGGGTGGAACTTATAAATAAAAGAAGTTTCAAAACATTTCGGTAAACATCGTTACCATCATCAGTATCACTTATACTTCGTTTAATTTGACGGTTACTTTTCTTACAAAGTTGTACGATACTTTTGTTTTCCAAATCCACTTACGCTTGTTATAACATGGTTTTGTTTTGAACTCTTTCTGTTTCTTCGACAATCTGTAACATCATGTTTTCTCTCCTAGATTATTGAAGCACGTGACTTCGTGCTCTTATATATGCACTGCGCGTATAGGAAATCGTGTCATGTGCGTTGTTGGTGTGCGGAAAGTTTCCTGTAACATCAGTCTGCCTGCTCATACCACCACGCACACTGTTTTGCCATGTGCTTGATACCCCGAAACAGATTTAGCTTTAAGTTTTTGCTGCTTAGACTTGAAACGATAGTTACTTTGACAGAAGGGTTACAGGCATGGGCGTCGGAAGGGTGATGTATGGGGGGATTTGCCGTTGGTTGAAATTTGATATTTTCCTACGGCGTTTTTACTATAAAAATGCTTTTCTCTTAGTTTCGAGTTAGTAAAATAAAATTTAGTAAGTTTTGGCTCCCTGGAAAAATATGTTTGACCACCACCTTAAAAAATCCACTATTTCACCCCTGGATCCTTTCGATGCCCATGTTTACAAGGAGGTGTTTGCACTCAACTTTAGCGCTGCAGAAACATAGGTTATATGATACAATTTCCTATTTGTTAGATTTTGATTTGCTGATTCCGACCACAAGCAAATCGACAGCTTAACAGACTTTGCAATTTAATGCTTTGTTGAAATCTTGAGTGAATAAAACTGCTGCTTTCAACTTCAACGATAGCAAAACCTGGAGGTGTTTCTAGCTAAGCACTGACTACTTTTATTCAACTCTTCGATCGATGCAGAAAAGGTTTTGTGTGTCAGCTGAAAGTAGAAACGATTGGATCCGTTGTAATGTTTATACCTAGCTAGTAAAAGCATTTACGTTGCACAAAAAAGGTTATTGCAATTCAACAAAAGATAAACTGAAAATATTTTCAAAACTAATCAAAAAGTATTTCATGGCGTAATCTAGTAACAGACAGTAAAAGGTGCTAGATAAAATGTTAAGCCTTCGCGGTCCGAAAAAGTGGTGACTAACAACATTATTCACAAAAATATTGAAGCTGCTATTTGTTGTGGCCGAGCAAGGCAAAGAAGGATCAATCCCAGCAATCGACCACTCTGCACAAAACTCGGTTGGCAATCAACCATGGGCGTCGGAAGGTGTTCGAGGGTGCCTTGCCTACGTGGGTTTTGAAAGTTGGTATTTTTCTAAATTTTTTCGGAATTAAAGGTTGTTCTCTTAGTTTCGAGTTGGTAAAAAAAGTTTCACCACTGTTGGTTCCCCTGAAAAAATTATTTGTCTACCCCTGGAAAAATCCACCATTACCCCTTGGAAAAAAATCCTTCCGACGCCCATGAAACCAACCAGCCATGCACCTGATATCACTAAAGCAGCGCAACGAACTTCTGCTAGATTTTTAGTGACAAATGGCGTAAATTAAGAACTAAGCATAATAATGACTACAATGTTACATATGTTACATACTTGAGGAAAGAAACACAAACTGCGTGCATGTAAGTTTTGTAACTTTTTAGGCTTTCAGACCAGCCGCAACAGTCCATAAGAACGACCCAATAAAAACTGTTTCTGGACAAATATGTAGCATATTTTGCACCTTCTGCATCTGAATGCTGATTTTGATTAAGCAACATAAACACAATAACAAAAAAGCAAAATCCTGTGCTTGTGTTGCAAGTTATATTAAGTCTTTGGAAAACCTTCAACCACGAAGTTGTAATATGCAGAAAAAACTAAAGACAAATTTGTTTACACCAAACAATAAAGCCGATACTGGATGCCTTAGCTTTATGATACATTCTTTGCGAAGGTGACTGGCCTCCGAAATTACGTAGATGCATTTTTCATTCATTTATTTGCGGTTTTCGCTCTCCCGCACCCGCATTAATTTTTCAAAAATGTTTTTACAGGTTATTTGTTTAAGGATAGTCACTGCGTAGCTGAAAAGAAAGCAATGAGCTCTGGATCAGAGATTGGAGCGGAAGCTCACCCGGAATTCGAACCTTATCCAAATTTTGAACCCCACCCTGAATTTGAACCAAGACCGGGAAACATCACCGGCAATTGCAGTGCAGACGAACAGTTGAAATGGGTCTATGTGGCTTTGATGCCACTGCCTTTATTTGCAGGATTGATAAACGTTGTTGTGTGGTTAGCGGCCACCATTAACCGCAAGAAACTCCTCCGCCAAAATTACGTCTACACGTGCGTCACTAGCACTCTGTTGAGCAACGTTGCTTTTCTGTCTTTTCACCTATGGGACGAGATTGACCGCTACAGAATGCCTGCTATCGTTTCGGTTCATCCCCCAGGAGGAAAAATGCAGGTGTGTAGTGTATGCGAGAAACTTAACGATTGCTTTCACTATAACAACGCAGCCAGTGTGTTGCACGAGAAAAATTTAAGCACAGTCAAATGAAATGATGTAAGCACTGTTTTCATCCTTTGGTCCTGGTATTAAGAGATATAAGGTGAATTATTAGTTCAGTATCAATCGTCGATTTTCTACAGCGGCTCAGCATTTTCATGAACTGTAAACTTTTCTGGATACAACAAAGTCAAATACTGTTAAAACGTCAGACATGTCATGACAAAGTCTTCTACTTACACAAAAGCTGATCAACGGATCACATGAATGGTAACAAGAGAGTTGAGTGGCTCCCAAACAATTTTAAGTTTTGTAAATACAATGCCAATAAGTTAACGCTATTCAAAGGTTGGCTAGTGAAACTGTCTAAGGTGCTTCCCTTAAAAAGTTTCGCATTGTTGCAAAATAAAATAAAACTGCTTTTCGGTTTATTTTTTATTTAATCAACAAAATATCAAACACAACATACATCACGTATGGTAATTTGTAACTGTGGACCAGCATGCTATTTAACTACTCATTTGATGAGTGTTTATGATCTGCACCACAACATTTATCAAGGTGTCATATACGTAAGGATTGGTTGTAAAAATTTTCGCCTTGTTCGTAAAATTTGAACTCCATGGCGACGTTTCTCTTTTAATATTGCATCCACTCTAACAATTGGGAATGACCACGTACGGAAAGCAGCATAGCGTAACTGCTGAATACAAAACCAGTCTATTTTCAGAGTTCAGTTAACCAGTCATTACTCAATTGTTATATTGCCAGCAGAGAGCACTTCCTAAAGTTATCACTAAATTTAGCGTTTACGGAGAATAAATTTAGATGTTTGTGATCTCCTAATAATACAACTATGAAATTTAGTAAAGTTGCACCTTGAAAAGGTAAAAATTGCAAAAGCAACAAAAACATGGCTGATCGCAAATTTTGGGTTTTGATGTTGCCTTGGTGATTAAAACAATTGTTTCTAGCAGTCCAGCTACAAGCTTTTTTTGAGAAACACAGACTGCTTGAAAATATGTAAGCGATGTTCAATGTTCATTTACGAGTATATATTAAACATGCAAGCTAGAACAACATGAATTGACAGTAAGGAAAATTAGAACAGAAATATCTGAACAAGTCTAATTTAAGATTTATGTTACGCTACATATCCCGCATCCCGCATTGTCTCACACTGTGGTTCGTATTGCCCTCGATTTACCTGCAGGAATTGCTGCTAGTAAAAACATGAGTAATTACGCAGCTTGTCTGTTTTGTCAGCCTTTACTATTTTCGAACAGGAGCGAAAAATCTTCCAGTGCTTGCAGAAGTGGAAATCCTTGCTGTGGTCTTTTATGGGCAAATATTGCAGTGGGTACTTTCACTTCGTGCACACATTCATGGAAGTGATGCCTTATTTCCGGCAAAAGCGTTTTTTTATCGCATGAAAGTTATGATTGGGACAAACATGCATGCGAAACTGCTTCATATTTTGCTTCGAGCTTTTGTCACCCATTGGCAAATACTCTCTAAGTCTCCGATAGAAATTATAAATAACAAGCATCGTTCCATACACAGCTTTCATAATTTGTAAGATCAAATTTCTAAAAAAGTTTTCAAAACTGTTCGTCAATTT
>JGI24158J21664_10014931_pt1 | contig 10151 bp, 15 predicted proteins | sample Ectturendosymbi3_FD_21664 | JGI IMG/M metagenome (IMG submission 21664) | reverse complement strand
CGCTGTGTGGAAGCATTGCATGAAGTGTACTGTGTGCAGGCAGGGCAGTGCATACAGACACTGCACTAGGTGCATGCAGTGGACTGTGCACAGGCAGCGAACTGTGTGCAGGTAGTGCATGCAGTGCACCGTGTGTATGCACTGCACTGTGTATAGGCAGTGCACTGTGTGCACGCAGTGTAGGCATTGCACTGTGTGCATACAGTGCACTGTGTACAGACAGTGCACTGTGAGCATGCATTGCACTGTGTGGAAGCAATTAACGCAGTGTATTGTGTATGAAGGGAACGGTGTACAGGCAGTGCACTGTGTGGAAGCTGTGCATGCAGTGTACTGTGTGTATGCAGTGCTATGCGTACAGGCAGTCCTTTGTGTGCAAGCAGTGCAGGTAGTGCATTGTGTTCCTGCAGTGCACTTTGTACAGGAAGTGCACTGTGCGCAAGCAATGCAAGCAGTGCACTGTGTGCAAGCAGTGCACTGTATACAGGCACTGCACTGTGTGCACGCAATGCACTGTGAACAGGCAGTGCACTGTGTGGAAGTAGTGCATGCAGTGTACTGTGTGTATGCAGTGCTCTGTGTACAGACAGTGCATGCAGTGCACTGTGTTGAGGCAGTGCATGCAGTGCACACTGTTGAGGCAATGCATTGTGTGCATGCACTGCATTGTGTACAGGTAGTGCACTGTTCGCAAGAAGTGGATGCAGTACACTGTGTGTATGCACTGCACTGTGCACAGGCAGTACCTTGTGTGCACGAAATGAAGGCAGTGCACTGTGTGCATGCACTGCACTGCGTTCAGGCAGTACACTGTGTGCAAACAAGGCATGCAGTGCGCTGTGTGTGCGCACTACACAGTGTACAGGCAGTGCACTGTATGCAAGCAGTGCATGCAGTGCTCTGTGTGTACGCACAGCACTGTGCACAGGCAGTGCACTGTGGGCAAGCAGTACATGCAGTGTTTTGTGTCTGTGCAGAACACTGTGTGCGTGCAGTGCACTTTGTACAGGCAGTGCACTGTGTGCAAACAAGGCATGCAGCGCACTGTGTGCATGCAGCCTCCCGTGTACAGACAGTGCATTCAGTGCACTGTGTGCGTGCAGTGCACAGTGTACAGGCAGTGCACTGTGTGCATGCAGTGCGGGCAGTACACTGTATGCATGCAGTCCACTATGAACAGGCAATGCACTGTGTGCAAGCAGTGCATGCAGTACACTTTGTGTATGCACGGCACTGTGTACAGGCAATGCACTGTGTAGAGGCAGGGCACTGTGTTCATGCACTGCGCTGTGAACAGCCAGTGCACAATGTGCAACCGGTGCTGGCAGCGCACTGAGTGTATGCACTGCACTGTGCAAAGGCAGTGCACTGTGTGCAAGCAGTTTAGGCAGTGCACAGTGTGCATGCAGTGCTCTGTGTACAGTCAGTGCATGCAGTGCACTGTGTTGAGGCAGTGCATGCAGTGCACACTGTTCAGGCAATGCATTGTGTGCATGCACTTCATTGTGTACAGGTAGTGCACTCCACTGTGTACAGACATTGGAGTGCATACACCCAGTGCACTGCATTCACTGTTTGCCCACAGTGCACTGCCTGTACACAGGCTGTGCACAGGGCACTGTGAAATGGCAGTGCACTGTGTGCAAGCAGTGCTTTGTGTGTAAGCAGTGCAGGCGCTGCATTATGTGTATGCAGTGCACTTTGTGCAGGCAGTGGACTGCGTGCAAACAAGGCATGCAGTGCACACACTGCGTAGAGGCAATGCACTGTGTCCATGCAGTGCACTGTGTAAAAGCTGTGCCCTGTGTGCAAGCACTGCATGCAGTGCACTGTGTGCATGCAGTGCATTGTGTACAGGCAGTGCACTGTGGGAAAGCAGTGCAGGCAGTGCACTGTGTGCATGCATTGCATTGTGTACAGGCAGTGTACTGTGTGCACGCAGTGCAGGTCGTGCACTGTGTGCATGCAGTGCACTGTGCATTGGCACTGTGCATTGGCAGTGCACTGTGTGCAAACAAGGCATGCAGTGTACTGTGTGTATGCACAACACAGTGTAATGGCTGTGCACTGTGTGCAAGCACTGCATGCAGTGCACTGTGTGTATGCACTGCACTGTGTACAGGCAGTACACTGTGTGTATCCACAACACAGTGCTAAGGCTGGGCACTGTTTGCAAGCAGTGCATGCAGTGCACTGTGTGTATGCACTGCACTGTGTACAGGCAGTGCACTGTGTGCAAGCAGTGCATGCAATGTACTGTGTCCACGCAAGGCACTGTGTGCAAGCAGTGAAGGCACTGCATTGTCTGCTTGCAGTGCACTTTGTACACGCAGTGCACTGTGTGCAAACAAGGCATGCAGTGAACTGTGTGCATGCAGTGTACCTTGCACGGGCAATGCACTGTGTGCAAGCAATGCACTGTGTACCAGCACTGCACTGTGTGCAAGCAGTGCATGCAGTGCACTGTAAAAAGGCAGTGCACTATGTGCAAGCAGTGCACTGTGCACAGCCAGTGTACTGTGTGCAAGCAGTGCAGGCAATGCAATGTGTGCATGCAGTGTACTGTGAACAGGCAATGCACAGTTTGGAAGCAAAGCACTGTGTACCAGCAGTGCACTGTGTGCAAACACTGCATGCAGTGCACTGTATACAGGCAGTGCACTGTCTGCAAGCAGTGCACTGTGTACAGCCACTGTACTGTTTGCAAGCAGTGCAGGCAATGCACAGTGGGCATGCAGCACACTGTGTACAGGCAATGTACAGTGGGCAAATAAGAGATGCAGTGCTCTGTGTGCTTGCAATGCTCCGTGTACAGGCAATGCACTGTGTGGAAGCAGTGCACTGTGTACTGTACAAGCAGTGCCATGTGTGTAAGCAGTGCATACAGTGCACTGTGTGTATGTAGTGCACTGTGTACAGGCAGTGCACAATGTGCAAGCAGTGCAGGCGTGCTCTGTGTGCATGCAGTGCACTATGCACAGGCAATGCACTGAGTGCAAGCAGTGCATGCAGTTCACTGTGTGTATGGGGCAGTGCACTTTGCAAAGGATGCAATGCTTCCACACAGTGCACTGCCTGCACACAATGCGCTGCCAGCACACAGTGCACTGCCCGTACACAGAGCACTGCGAGCACACAGTGCATTGCATGCACTGCATGCACTGCTTGTGCACCGTGCACTCCTTTCACACCGTGCACTGCATGCCCCTAATAAACTACATGCGCTTCTTGCACACAGAGCACTGCATGCACACTGTGTACTGTATGCACACTGCAAGCACTGCTTGCATATAGTGCACTGCATGCACTCTACATTTTGCATGCACTGTTTGCACACAGTGCACTGCTTCTACACAGTGCACTCCGTGCACAAAGTTCACTGCATGCACTGCATGCACTGCTTGTGCACAGTGCACTGCCTGCACACAGTGCACTGTGTGCACACATTGCACGCCTGCCACAGCTTCCTCAAAATGCACTGCCTGCACACAATGCACTGGATGCACACAATGCACTGCTTGCACTGCTTGCACTGCTTGCATGCAACGCTCTCTCTGCACACAGTGCTCTGTATGCACGCAGTGCACTGCAAGCTTTGATTTCACAAAGTGCACTGCATGCAAACTGTACACGTCAAGCACAGCTTGCTCACAGGACACTTCCTTTTCACAGTGCACTGCATGCACATAATACACTACATGCGCTGCTTGCACACAGTGCACTGCCTGCACACTGTGCACTGTATGCACACTGGAAGCACTGCTTGCACACAGTGCATTTCATGCACACTGCAATTAGCATGCACTGCTTGCACACTGTGCATTGCTTGCACATAGTGCACTGCGTTACCCAGAGCACTGCATGCACACAGTGCACTGCGTTACACAGTGCACTGCATGCACACAGTTCACGGCGAGCATAGATTGTTTACAGTGCACTGCATTTGCGTAGAGCACTGTATACACATACGACACTACATGGGCTGCTTGCACACAGTGCACTGCCTGCACACTGTGCAATGCATGTACACTGCAAGCGCTGCTTGCACATAATCCACTGCATGCACTGCTTGCACACAGTGAGCTGCTTCCACACAGCGATCTGCATGTATATAGTGCAACGCACTGCCTGTACTCAGCGCACTACAAGCACAAAGAGCACAGCATGCACACAGAGCACAGCAACTGCTTGCATGCAGTGCACTGCATGTACTGCTTGTACACAGTGCACTGGCTGTACACAGTACACTGCATGCACACTGCACAATGCATGCACTGCTTGCACACAGCGCGCTGTTTCCACGCAGTGCACTGCCTCTACACAGTTGCACTACCTCCACACAGTGCACTGCATGCACTGCTTGCACACAGTGCACTACCTGTGCTCTTCGCACTGTATGCACACAGTGCACAGTAAACACTGCTTGCACATAATGCACTGCATGCAGAAGGTACACTGCATGCACTGCTTGCACACAATGCACTGCTTGTACACATTGCACTGCAGGCACTCAGTGCACTGCATGCACTGCTCACACACATTGCACTGCCATTATTCAGTGCACTCCATGGACAGCTTGCACACAGTGCACTGCCTGTACACAGTGCATCGCATGCCCACTCTGAACTACATGCACTGCTTCGACACAGTGCCCGGTTTACACACAGTGCATTGCCTGTACACAGTTCTCTGCATGCACGCAGTGCGCTGCATGCACTGGTTGCACACTGTGAAAATCCAGCACAGAGTGCAAAGCATTCACACAGTGCACAGACTCCACACTGTGCACTTGCACGCAGTGCCCTGCATGCACATCGTGCACTGCAAGTCCTGCTTGCACAGAATGTACTTCATGCACACAGTTAACTGCGCGCACTGATTCCACACAGTGCACTGTATGCACAAAGTCCACTGCCTGCATACAGCACTCAATGCACTGCTTTCAAAAAGTGCACTGTATTCACACAGAGCAATGCAAGCACTGCTTGCACACAGTGCACTGCCTGTACACAGTGCATTGCATGCACTCAGTGGATCGCATGCACGCCCTGCACGCAGTGTACAACCTGTATACAGTGCACTGCATGCACTGCTTGCACACAGTGCACTGCCTGTTCACAGCGCACTGCATGCACACTGTACAATGCATGCACTCCTTGTGCACAGTGCACTGCTTGCACACATTGCACTACATGAACACAGTGTACTTCATGCTCAAAGTACACTGTATGCATTCTCTGCACACAGTTCTCTCCCTGTACACAGTGCACGGCATGCACACAGAGCACCGCATGCACTGCCTGCACACTGTATATAGTGTATATAGTGTATAGTGCACTGCATGTATATAGTGCACTGCATGCACGCCTTGCTCAAAGTGCACTGCCTGTACACAGTCCACTGCACGCGCATTTGCACACAGTGCACTGCATGCATACAGTACACCGCATGCAATGCTTGCACACAGTGCACTGCCTTTGCAAAGTGCCCTCCATGCACACAGTGCACTGCAAGCACTGCTGATGCTCAGTGCACTGCGTGTACACAGTGCACTGCATGCACAGCTTGCTCACAGTGCACTGCCTTTACACAGTGCACTGCATGGACATAATACACTGCATGCACTGCTTGCACACAGTGCACTGCCTGTACACTGCACACTGCATGTACACTGTGCAATGCATGCATTGTTTGTGCACAGTGCGCTGCTTGCACACTGTGCACTGCCTGCGCTCAATGAACTGTAAGCACACAGTGCACAGCAAGCACTGCTTGCACACAATGCACTACCTGTACACAGTGCACAACCTGTATACCGTGCACTGCATGCGCTGCTTGCACACAGTGCACTTCCTGTACACAGCGCACTGCACGCACACTGTACAATGCATGCACTGCTTGTGCACAGAGCGCTGCTTGCACACAGTGCACTGCATGAATACAGTGCACTGCATGCCCCTAGCACAATGCATGCACTCCTTGCACACAGTGCACGACCTGTTTGTACACTGTGCACTGCGGGCACACAGGTCACTGCATGCACTGCTTGTGCACAGTGCACTGCCTGCACACAGTGCACTGACTGCCCATAATACGCTGCATGCACTGCTTGAATACAGTGCACTTCCTGTACACAGCGCACTGCACTGCACACTGTACAATGTATGCACTACTTCTGCACAGAGCGCTGCTTTTACACAGTGCAGTGCATTATCACAGCTCACTGCATGCCCATTCTGCACTGAATGCATTCCTTGTACACAGAGCACGACATGTATACACAGCGCTGTATGAACACGGTGCACTGCATGCACTGCCTGCACTCAATGCACAGCCTATATACAGTGCACTGCATGCACTGCTTGCTCACGTGCACAAAGTACACTGCAAGTCCTGCTTGCACACAGTGCACCAGATCCATACAGTGTTGCTACCACAAAGTGCACAACAAGTCCTGCATGCAGGTAGTGCACTGCATGCACACTGTACACTGCTTGCATACAGTGCACTGCCGGTACACAGGACACTGCATGCACACTGTGCAATGCATGCACTGCGTGTTCACAGTGCGCTACTTGCACATAGTGCACTGCATGCACACTGTACACTGCATGCACTGCTAGAACACAGTTCACTGCTTGTGCACTGTGCACTGCGGGCACACAGGACAGTGCATGCATTGCTTGTTCACAGTGCACTGCCTGCACACAGTGCACTGCATGCACAAAGTGCACTGCAAGTCCTGCTTCCGCACAGTGCACTGCAAGTCCTGCTTGCACACAGTGCACTGCATGTACATAGAAAACTGCATGCTCTGCTGGCACACAGCGCACTGCCTGTGCCCAGCGCACTGCATGCACACAGTGCACGGCCTGCACTCAGTGCTCTGTAAGCACACAGTGCACAGCAAGCACTGCTTGCACACAACGCACTTCCTGTACACAGTGTACTGCATGCACACTGTATAATGCATACACTGCTTGCACACAGTGCGCTGCTTCCACACAGTGCACTGCCTATCCACAGCGCACAGCATGCACTTGTTGCACACAGTGCACTGCATGCAATTCTTGCACACAGTGCAGTGCCTGTGCAAAGTGACCTGCACGCACACAGTGCATTGCCTGTACACAGTGTAGTGCATGTACGCAGTGCACTGCATGCCGTGGTTGCACACAGTGCACTGTATGCACACAGTACATCGCATGCAATGCTTGCACACAGTGCACTGCATGCGATTCTTGCACACAGTGCAGTGCCTGTGCAATGTGACCTGCACACACACAGTGCACTGCCTGCACGCAGTGCACTGTATGCACGCAGTGCTCTGCAAGCACTGCTAGCACAGAGTGCACTGCATGCACACTGTACACGGCATGCACTGCTTACTCACAGTACAATACCCATACACAGAGCACTGCGTGCACACAGTGCACTGCATGCTCTGCTTGTGCACAGTGCACTGCGTGTACACATTGCACTGCATGCACAACTTCCTCACAGTGCACTGCCTTTACACAGTACACTGCATGCACATAATACACTGCATGCACTGCTAGCACACAGTGCACTTCCTTTGCGTAGCGAATTGCATGCACACTGTAAATTGCATGCACAGCTTGTGCAGAGAGAGCTGCTTGCACACAGTGTACTGCCTGTGCACAGTACACTGCTTGCACACTGTAATATCCATGCACTGCTTGCACACAGTGCGCTGCTTCCACACAGTGCACTGCCTGTACACAGTGCATTGCCAGCATGCAGTGAACTGCAAGCAATGGTTGCACACAGTGCATTCCCCGCACGGAAGTGCACTGTATGCACACAGTGCACTGCAAGCACATTGTACACTGCATGCACTGCTAGAACACCGTGCACTGCTTGTACACTGTGCACTGCGGGCACACAGGGCACTGCATGCACTCCTTGTGCACACTGCACTGCCAGCACACAGTGCACTGCCTGGCCATAATACGCTGCATGCACTGCTTGCACATAGTGCACTGCCTGCACGGAGTGCACTGTATGCACACAGTGCACTGCAAGCACTGTTTGCACATGGTGCACTGCATGCACACTGCACACTGAATGCTCTGCTAGAACACAGTTTACTGCTTGTACACTGTGCACTGCGGACACACAGGGCACTGCATGCACTGCTTGTGCACAGTGCACTGCCTGCACACAGCGGACTGCATGCACAAAGAGCACTGCAAGTCCTGCTTGCACACAGTGCAATGCATCCACACAGTGCAGTGCAAGTCCTGCTTCCGCACAGTGTATTGCAAGTCCTGCTTGCGCACAGTGCACTGCATGCACATAGAAAACTGCATGCACTGCTGGCGCACAGCGCACTGCCTGTGCCCAGTGCACTGCATGCACACAGTGCACTGCCTGCGCTCAGTGCACTGCAAGCACACAGTGCAGAGCAAGCACTGCTTGCACACAACGCACTGCCTGTACACAGTGCACAACCTGTATACCGTGCACTGCATGCGCTGCTTGCACACAGTGCACTTCCTGTGCAGAGCGCACTACATGCACACAGTGCAATGAATGCACTGCTTGTGCACAGAGCGCTGCTTTTACACAGTGCAGTGCATGATCACAGCTCATTGCATGCCGATAGTGCACTGAATGCATTCCTTGCACACAGTGCACGACATGTACACACTCCGCTGCATGCACACAACGCACCGCATGCACTGCCTGTACTCAATGCACAGCCATATACAATGCACTGCATGCACTGCTTGCTCACAGTGCACTGCCTGCACACTGTGCACTGCATGCACACTGTGCAATGTCTGCACTGCTTGTACACAGAGCGCTTCTTGCACAAAATGCACTGCGTGTACAAAGTGCACTGCATGCCCATAGTACCCTGCATGCACTCTATGCACACAGTGCACTGCCTGTACACAGTGCACTGCATGCACACAGTGCCCAGCATGCACTGATTTCACACAGTGCACTGCCTGTGCACACTGTACTGCATGCACATAGTAGACTTCATGCTCTGCTTTCACACAGTGCACTCCCTGCACACAGTGTGGTGCATGCACGCAGTGCACTGCAACCCCTGGTTGCATACAGTGCACTGCATGCACACAGTACACAGCATCCAAAGCTTGCACACAGTGTAGGTCCTTTTCAAAATGACCTGCATGCACACAATGCACTGCCTGCACACAGTGCACGACCTGCACACAGTGGACTTAATGCACAAATTGCACTGTAAGCACTGCTTGCACAAATTGCACGGCATGCACACTGTACACTGCATGCAGGCCTTGCACACAGTGCACTTCCTTTACACTGCGCACTGCGTGCACACAGTGCACGGCGTCTACAGCCTGCTCACAGTGCACTGCCCGTACACAGTGCACTGCATGCACATTATACACCGCTTGCACTGCTTGCAAACAGTGCGCTGCTTGCACACAGTGCACTGCATGTACACAGTGCACTGCATGCCCATAGTACCCTGCATGCACTCTGTGCACACAGTGCACTGCCTGTACACAGTGCACTGCATGCACACAGTGCCAAGCATGCACTGTTTTCACACAGTGCACTGCCTGTGCACACTGTACTGCATGCACATAGTAGACTTCATGCTCTGCTTTCACACAGTGCACTCCCTGCACACAGTGTAGTGCATGCACGCAATGCACTGCATGCCCTGGTTGCATGCAGTGCACTGCATACACACAGTACACAGCATGCAAATCTTGCACACAGTGCAGGGCCTTTTCAAAATGCACATTGGACTGAATGCACAGAGTGCACTGCAAGCACTGCTTGCACATAGTGCACGGCATGCACACTGTTCACTGCATGCAGGGATTGCATACAGTGCACTTCCTGTACACAGCGCACTGCATGCACAAAGTACTATGCATGCACAGCTTGTGCACAGAGCGCTGCTTGCACATAGTGCACTTCATGAACACAGTGCACTGCACGCCCATAGTACACTGCATGAACTCCTTGCACACAGCGCCCGACCTGTACACAGTGCACTGCATGCACACAGTGCACCGCGTCCACTGACTGCACTGCATGCACTGCTTCCACACAGGGCACTGTATGTGAAAAGAGCACTTCCCGCACACAGTGCACTGCATGCACTACTTTCACACAGTGCA
>JGI24158J21664_10014930_pt1 | contig 10152 bp, 4 predicted proteins | sample Ectturendosymbi3_FD_21664 | JGI IMG/M metagenome (IMG submission 21664) | reverse complement strand
GTTGGCACTGCAATACCTTGGTTGGCACTGCAATACCTTGATTGGCACTGCAATACCTCGGTTGGCACTGCAATACCTCGGTTGGCACTGCAATACCTCGGTTGGCACTGCAATACCACGGTTGGCACTGCAATACCTTGGTTAGCACTGCAATACCTTGGTTGGCACTGCAATACCATGGTTGGCACTGCAATACCTTGGTTGGCACTGCAATACCTTGCTTGGCACTGCAATACCTTGGTTGGCACTGCAATACCTTGGTTGGCACTGCAATACCTTGGTTGACACTGCAATACCACGGTTGGCACTGCAATACCCAAGCAATTTTTTTTCGAGTCAATGATGAAATGCTTTAAATATATATAACTTACGCAACTTACCCACAGCCTTTTTCTCTTGCGGTAAACTTTAGATAATGGGTATCACCCATTTGCTTGGGCCGTAACCTGATACAGGTTTTTTTACGAAAATATTCTGCAGAACTTTTAATAAGAGCCGTTTTGTGGTTATCTGCACAATAAATTGAAAAAGCTTTTTAAATGATGCAGATGTTTGGCCATGATAGTTTTTAGAAAAACAAGAATTTGCAACATAATCAATGTAATACATCTCACAAAACAAAAGGTTGCTAGCTGGATTTATGAATTCCTTGTTCACTAAACACAGCATCAACACAACCTGAACAATGGTATTGTGTTTAAGTTGACAAAAAAAAATAATGTTATTTCATCCAACATTTTCCCTACATACAAGGAAGGCAATGCAACAGGTGAACTAAACAAACATTAGTTTTTACCTGACAAAAATTTTAAAATTTCTTAATACTGCATATTCATAGCCATTGTAATTGCGCATTTTTACAGCCATTTCAAATTGTTAAAGAAACCAACATTGATTTTTTATTCTAAGTTTAAACCAGGCTTATGATAAAATAAAGCATCAGACTAGTGGATTACATAGTTTCAATAACATATAACTTGCATTTAGATCACAGCAGTATGCAGCCAGAGATTTCTAGTCTTAAACATATTTCAGAAAAGTGACAATTTGATTTTACTAGGAACTTCCATTAATATTGTTTGTTCCAATTGTTCCTAGCTTTATATATTATTTAAAAATTCAACACCAGATAACAGGTGACAAAAACAATTTCTGATTGTCTTATATATTAACATGTTCACTGCCAGTGTATTTATTCATACTTTGTGCTCCTCACATTAGCTGCTTTTTTTGCACCACTGAGCAACTCTGAGTTTAGTCATTTATGCAGTAAGTTGTAAGTGTTTTAGTCCTGAGTATGTTTTAGTCATTGAGTAAGTTTTAGTCATTTATGCAGTAAGATTTGAGGCTTTAGCCTTTGCATGTAGTTAGCAAGACGTTTTGTTTTTGGTTTGTTTATCGCGATTGGGTGTGCCCAGTTTTTTCATTGCAGTCTTGAGGTTGTTTAGTTTCTCTGAACTTGTGTTGGCCTTTTTACGTTTCACACCTGTTACCATTGCTTGCAGATGATTGTATTGCAACCTTTCCGGTGGTGTTGCGCTGAATGTGTGATTCACCACGAACAGGATGTGTGCGAAGAATAAAAATATATGTGCATGGTGCGAGCAAGCAATAATAAGATTGCGAGCATGATCTTTATTGTTGCTTGGTGCCACGGTGCGAAGCATTGCGCACATACCGCTCAGGATTTCCGATTGCAACGAAATGATGCTGTGACCAAGATGTGGAGGTCGTGCGGAGTTCAGCCTTCACACAAAGAACGTGCGATCGGGGCGGTTCATTGTAAAAAGGAGGGAATGTTGTTGCAACCTCTTCGGTGGTGTTGCGTTGATTGTGCAATTCACCACGAACGGGAGATGCGTGAAGAATAACACCATTATATATGTAGCGCGAGCAAGCAATAGTAAGAGAGATTGCGAGCATGATCTCTCTATTGTTGCTTGCTGCCACGGTGCAAAGTTTTGCGCACATGCCATTCGGGATTTCCGATCGCAATAATAGGACCGACGATGCGCAGTGTTACATGAAATCTATTTCCTATGAAAATTTGTGATTGATTCCTCGTTGCTTTCACTTGTGGAATGAAGTTATTTGATTGCCAAACGATTGTGCTAGAGAGCTGTTGAACATACCAAACATGAGGCAAGTCTTTTAGTTTGCAATAAAAAAAATAAGGTTTTAGGTATTGGTTTTTGTGGGTGAGACCATAGGTGGGGTAGGTTTTTGGCCATCTTGGCTCAGGTAACTAACCTCTGACCCTGATGCTAGATGGAATTTTTGACTCATGTTTTAGTGGAAACTAGGCTAGAGTCGAGTCTTGAGATGGGATCAATATTTGGGTTTTACTGATACATCGGTATCGACCAAAAGGTATTGACAAAACGCTGTTACATTCCTCAAGCATCCAGACAACTGCACAAGAAAGCACAATGAAGCAAGTCAAGTCAGTTATTTACAGCAAACCTAGCATGTGCAATTTCATAAACAAACTGACAAGATTAACCACGGAGCACATGTCGGCTGTCACAGCCGAAACAAAAGCATCATTGGGAAGTTTCGCAATGCTTGAAGCTACCACGTGCAGGTGTAATGTACGAATCAACTACCATTGTACTTCTGGAAGTTTCCGCAGCACAAAAAGTTTGACTGGAACTTAAAGAGCAGAAGTCCAATCGATGCCTATTTTAGCACAGATATTTATTAAGAAGCTTGCATGAAACGTGAATTGCCTTATGATAAGCAACACATGTGGCGTTATGAATATGATTTTATTGACAACTGTCGCTGTGAAGCAGTTGCACATAACATCTTAAAAGGATTTTATGTTTCTTAACTTGATGTGTCAGGCCTAGCATGCTGGTTTATACTGTACGCAAGCTACAATGTCTTGTTCGTCGGTTAAGATAATCATCGTTTTCCACAAAGGTATAATAATGATAATTGTTATCTCAAAATCTAAGCTGTTGCAATGTGAAATAGTGTTTGTGGATGTGGCACACAAGTTACGGAAGCATTACTCCAGCATTTCACAATTACTTTGAAGTGGTGATTTGTCATTTGGTCCGATAGCAGCATGGTAGTCAGTGTTCATTGTTGCATCACAATTGCTGTTGTCCGTTTATTAAACATGACCAGCAAAAGCATTGTTTGCAACAACACAATTTGTGCAAGTTAAAAACGCAGTGTTTGTTATTGGATCAGAACTACTGCGGCAATATTGCACAATCATCGGATGTGTAATGCACACATGTGCATCTTAGCTACTGCCATGGTGACTTGTTTTTATAGACTTTATTTCTGGCAGACGGGCGGTAATAGCCATAAGGTGCATTTGCACTAGTGCTTTTTGCGCATTGCAGACATTGAAGCGTTTGTTAGTTTCATTGTGGCTGTGGAAACGGGATGTTAGGTGCTTTAACTGCTTCAGCTGCGCAACTGGATCCATGTGAGCGACCTTAGTCATGTGAGTCCAGGCAGGTCTAGGCCAGTCTCAGCCTGTAACAGTCAACTGATAAAAAGATACATTTTGTTACAAATGATCAGTTGTGGTTGTTTGGATTATTTATGCTTAATGGCAGATTTCAAAATGATCTGGCCCTTGTGTGTGAACTAAACACCAAGAAAAAGCAATAATCCTAAAGTGTCAACTGTCGAAAATCATTTGTTATGATTCTTGCATTGAGATTTTTTTCAAAAGTTTTTTTTTATCAAATCACACTCATCATAAGTTTGTTGCTCAATGGTGCACTATGGGAAAGCCAAGAGATTCCTTATTTTATTCCACCTAATGTCTGCTACTTTATAGCATCTCACAGAAAAGTAATTTTTTGTTCGGGTTATCTTGTGCAATAAAAAGAACTGCATGATCTGTTTCACAAGTTTTAATTTATGCCATGGCTTAGCATGCATTACACAAATCTGGCTAGCCTTGACATATACAGTCACAGATTGCAGTGCAGATGTTGGCTCATCTCATACTGTATTTAGCCCAGGCAGGCTGTCACTTCCTTGTTCAGCTTATATTATGCGTCGGTTATAATTTATTCAAAACTACCCACCTATAACTAGAATGCAGGCTGTGCAATAACATTTATAATTATTGTATAAATCAACTAAGATCAATTGTTTAAATTAATAAAACAAATCACCCTAAATATGAAGTTGTATTTATGCGTAAAATTGTGCAAGTTTCAGTACGAATAATACTGTAACTGAAATAGTAAAAAAAGCACGTCTGCTATGATCCTAAGGTTGCACTAGTTTTAATGGAATGCATGTGGTGTGAAACAATGATGTTTAGTTTGCTGGCAAGTCCATCTACCAAGTTATAAGAAGTACTGTTTCAGGTCATGTTGCATTTATTTCAGAAAGATTTCTTGCCAGAGTGTGACTACAATACTAGCATGATTGCTGCAGGCTGCTGTGTTATCATAAGGTCAGCATTTCGGGCATAAATGGTGCATGTGTTAATTTAAGTTACAGCAAGGTATCATCCAAGTGTTTAGTTGTTATTTTAACCTCATAGCTAATTTCAATCTCTTCTTAGATTTCTGCATTGCAGTGTTTGCAATTTGTCTTTTAGCCAGATTTACGTAAGTCAAAAAAACAACAGTTGATAATGTTAACCTTTTATGAAAATATGATTCTTGAAGTTTGCAAACATGAGGTTCTTTATAATGCAAGGTCTCCAACATAAAGCAACATGCATAAAGGAGATATGGCATGGCAACAAATTGCAAAAAACTTAGTCAGCAACAGGTATTTGCAAAAATGTAAACCAGCAATGGCAGTGTGCAACATAACTCTGACTTATGACCTATATGTGTTATCGCTATAGTTACATATCAAAATTTGTTGCTCTTGGTTGGCTTATTTCACAAGCAGCTTTTGAATTACTTCAATGTACAGCACAAAGTAATCACATTTGGATAGTTTGGTTCAGTAACAATTACCTGTAGCCAATGTTTTTAGTTCAATATCGTAAAAACCAATGGAAACCAATTCGAGACCGCTTCAGCAATGAAAAGATAAAACTTAAAGAGCAGTACAGATCAGGAACCTGTGCCAACAGCAGTCAGCCTTGGCATTTAATGGCATTATTGATTTTTCTGGATCCATTTGTTCAGCCAAGGAGGTATATATTTTACCGAACTTTCTTGTTATTTTTTGTAATTGCTGTGGTGCATTGTATCATCATCATTGATTGTTTCTTTATTGTTTCTTTAACAGAGCATTCAATTTGCTCCATACATTTTTCGAAGACACAACTTAAAATCTATAAAAAAAGGGTATGAATTTTGAAGTTGAAATTCATATATTTTATTCTTACACCAATACTCTTTCACACCAAGTAAGAAAATTCAATTAGATTTGATGCCTACTATGACAAAAACTGTGATTTCTTAACTGTTAATTCAGCACGATTTTGAAACATTAGATCTATGACATTTAATGTGTATATTATGTGTAATGACAATACTTAACATTCAGTTTTAGTTGCTATTACTACTGTAAGATGTTCAATTAGACTCCAGCAATTAGCCTGCTTGTACCTCCACAAGTTTTCAATCAATGTAATGCTTAACAGTAGGTGTAACTGTAGAACCCTAACTTCTGCATCATTAAGAAACAGCAGTGTCTTGTGCACACTGCTGCAATGGACTCATAACAAATGTTATATTTCAAAAGTATATCACACTGCTGTAACTAACTCACAACAAATGCTGCGTTTCAAAAGTATATCACATTGCTGCAATGAACTCAGGACAATTGTTTTTTCTCAAAAGTACGGTACTAACAAGACCATCTAAAAACAAAATCAGAACACTGATAAAGTTTATTATGTCTCATAGCAATGTTGGCAAACCTGTGAAAGGAAGAATGGCAACTGGTTAACCAAGATGATTAATTATATTACACAAATGGTGTATAACACACTGCTGTTTCTTTATTATACAGAAGTTAGAGCTATACACTTACTGTTAAGGACTACATTGATTGAAAACTTATAGGTACGAGAACAGGCTAATTTCTGGAGTCTCATTGAGTAGTAACAGAGTAAGTGTTCTTTCTGTAGTAGTAACAGAGCTAAAACTACTAAACAAAGGTGTTAGAGCCATTGTTACTTCATACTAGTTTAGCATCATAAGTGCATGATCATTGAGTATTGTCATTACACATAATGTACACATTATGATGTTACAAAGTTAATGTTACAAAATGGTGTTGAAGTAACAATAAGGAAAACATGTTTTTTCACACTAGGCATCAAATCTAACTTAATTTTTTAATTTGGCAAAAAGGAGTATTGGCACAAGAACAAAATATTTGAATTTCAACCTCACAATTTTATACCCTTTTTTTATTCATGCTTGAAGTTGCGCGTCTGAAAAATGTATGAAGCAAATTTAATGCTCTGTTATCATATGAAGCAGTTCTTTTAACACTTCTAATTTTTTGGATTCCTTGGGTCTAAATCGGTGTGTCTACCAAATATCAGCCATCTCATGTGATCAGAGGCTGAGAAATTGGGAATATAATAGAACTTAAAGCATGCTCATTGAATCATAATGAGTAAAAATGGTGTTTTTAGAAGTGATCATAACACCACAAATAATAGTTTTCCAAAATTTTTTTTGCATTCTTAATTTTTCAGTGAGATCTACAAATGTGCCAAATTTTCATTTCAATGCAAAACACTTGATTTAATTTTTGAAAAAAATTTGCCCATTTGGCATGGAATGACATGTACGATATGGAACTTTCAAACCTGATAGCATAGAATACAAAGCTTTCAACTGTAACAGTTTGTTAACTGATAAAAAAACTTTTAACAGAAATCTCCAAAATAGAGGAGAGAAAAACGGAACATTTTTTGGAAAGAAAGAAGCAGCAGGTTTTACGAGGCAGGAGGAAGAGGAAAGCTGAAACGGCAGATGATAAATTCTGTAAGGCGATTGTATTTTAAATGAGAAGCCAGGTAGTTCTAAGTGTTTTCACAAGTGCATGCAGTGTACAGTGTGCATGCAGTGTACTGAGTGCATGCAGTGTACTGAGTGCATGCAGTGTACTGAGTGCATGCAGTGTACTGAGTGCATGCAGTGTACTGAGTGCATGCAGTGCACTGTGTGCATGCAGTGCACTGTGTGCATGCAGTGCACTGTGTGCATGCAGTGCACTGTGTGCATGCAGTGTACTGTGTGCAAGCAGTGCATGCAGTGTACTGTGTGCAAGCAGTGCATGCAGCGCACTGTGTGCATGCAGTGCACTGTGTGCAAGCAGTGTACTGTGTGCAGGCAGTGCACTGTGTGCAGGCAGTGCACTGTGTGCAGGCAGTGCACTGTGTGCAGGCAGTGCACTGTGTGCAAGCAGTGCATGCAGTGTACTGTCTGCAAGCATTGCACTGTGTGCATGCAGTGCATACAGTGTACTGTGTCCAGGCATTGCACGCTTTTTTCGTGTGATTTTCATACAATTTTCTGTTTTTGGGGTGTTTCGAAAAGAACACTGAAATGAACATGGCTTTGCATGGGAATTTCTCAGGTTTGGTAAGTGCTACGGACCTGGTTGAAATGTGGAATTTCTCTGGTTCAGTAAGTGCCACAGACCTGGTTGAAATGTGGGAATTTACTTATTATTCATGTCGTTTCATGCTCTCCTTTTGCATTGTGCCTCAAACTGTTTCCACATCAATCTGGTTGCTGGTTTCTCGCTTGTGCATTTGGGCGCTGATCATTGAGGTTGTTGCTGTTGTGATTAGAAAATAGTGCTTTCTGTTTGTTTTATAGATCGGCGGATGCTTAGCTTATTAAGTCCTAGCAAACTTGTCTAGTAATGTTTGTGTCTTGAAGGTTGCTCTGTCACAATTTAATAAGCTAAACAATTCTTGCAACAGTTGCTAACATGGAGAAGCTCATGCTCAAGCCAAAGGAGCCAGAAAGTTGAAATGCTTCCAGGGTGTTCACATTCTGGTTGCGCACTATTGAAGACCTTATTGAGGCAATCCTGCAATAAATCGGAAGCGAATATTTATCAGCTGCTTGTCACCAGACATTTATCCCTACGTGGAGGACTTTCCTACTACAAGGACATTGTCGCGAACCTGAAACGGCTTTTTGTAAACAAACAAAACAATGTCTATTCTTATCATCTCCTTGTAAGCTGTCGTCAGAAACCAGGAGAATCCATTTTCTAAGTTTGCTCAAGCATTGAAACTCTTGGCAAAATAATCCTCATTTGCGGACATAAGTGCCAGTGTTTATCGCAATGAGCTGTCTTGCGACTCTTTTATTAATGGCTTGACTTCTTCTGACATAAGACAGCGGCTGCTGCAAAAGGAAGGCCTTAACTTTTCACAAGCATTTAACTTAGCCGATAGCTTAGACAAGGCTCATCGTCGGTCTCTTACAATGGCTCAACCTGCTTCCCTTTTGCTAGCTATGCAATCGTCAAACGCAAAAGATTCAGCTTAAGCCGATCCGAGAGAGACTTTTCTCTGCCAGAGGATGGCATGAATCCCCCGGAAGAAAAACTAATGAGAAGGTGTACTTGCTTCTTTTGTGGCAAACAAAATCATCAGCGCCGATTTTGTCCTGCTCGTGATGCGAACTGCAATTTCTGCCTTTAACGAGGACAATTTTCAAAGGTATACTTGTCTCAAAACTTCTTGACCACCTCTCGCCATGCGGCCCCTGTCGTAAACGATTTATTTGTCGTTGGTAATGTTCGACAGTTCCTCGCTAGTGCTCCTACATGCCTTGAATCTACAGTAGTCAATGGGACTTTGGAAGGCGTCACTGTTGAGGTACTTGTGGATTCCGGTGCTTCTAAAAACTTTGTGGACCACAATATCACATAAAGATTGAAACTGCGCTTCGATGGATCACCTGTGTCTATTGTAATGGCTTTGTCAAATGTTCGCGTTCAAACTCTTGGACGTATGACTGGAACCTTAAACTTACTGGATCGTGCCAACCCGTCCGCTCGTTTCAGCGTCATGGATAACCTTTGTGCCTATGTTATTGTAGGGAAAGAGTGCTGTGGCACCACAGTTCAGTGACGTTCGTCATGAATGGACCTGAGAAATCCCTGACTATTGCCCGCTTGCTTCATCACTGAGCGGTCAAATTTCTGTAGCTGCTGCAAACGTGAACATCCCAAGTTATTTGAATTACTTCTTCCTGAGTGCAAGCCTGTTGCCTGCAAACAGCAAGCACAGATTCTTAGACGATGAGAAATGCAAGAGGAACGTAGTTGGCACACAAATGTGCAGCAACTGCTGTTTATTCATAGCCTACTACTGCGATCTTTTTCTTTGCAATGGAGCCTGTGGCAATTCTTGGTAGTGCTGATTTAAGGAATGAGTTACAAACAGTTAAGCAAACAGTACAATGTTGTTTTCAATATAAAATTGTAAATTTAGCACAGTGAAGCAGATTTTGTAGACAGGCCTAGCCTACTGTTTTTGTTATCATCAAGGCACGATATATTATGTTTCGACTGCATATTCTTCTCGGTAAACAAAAGACAAAGAGAATTCATGTGTTTTGAAGAGTGCATAACATTTTACTCCTACTCACCCAGTTGCTCTCTTTTTCTCAGAAAAGGAAAAATCCACCATCTTCTTTTCTACGACGTGCAAAAAGAATCACAGGAGCTGCCGCCAGTCTCCTTTGACAGTAGAAGGCTGTTCTAACCCAGGGGTTGACATGGGAAAACTTTTTAACAGAGGAGAAAGGTCTCATTGCCACTTTTAAAGCATTCTTTAGGAAATCCTCATTGGCCTACAACTGCATCAACTGACATGCGCCTTTGTCATCACAAACGTCCTTGTCTTGTTTATGGGGAAGACGCATTGCAATGTAGACGGCTATACGCTGTTGAAGACCATACCGCGCTGCACGCACTTCAGAAGCATTTCTAGTGCAAACGCACCTTTATGCTGCTTTGGTTTAGGCTAGGTTGTAGATGACCAGCTAACTCACTGCAGGCTACATGGTAAAAATGCAGATAAACTTTGCTTTCTGCATGACAATCCTAAACTGTTGATATGGAAGTACTGAGCATTGACAAATCAGTTGAGGTATTTCATTTCATACCAATGCCAGTACTTCAGTTGCAGTAACTAATGCAACTAGTTTGCTTTTTTAAGGA
>JGI24158J21664_10014928_pt1 | contig 10153 bp, 7 predicted proteins | sample Ectturendosymbi3_FD_21664 | JGI IMG/M metagenome (IMG submission 21664) | reverse complement strand
TAACTTTCCATCGCCCTCAACTTTTCACTGCCTTACCGCTGTTCCCGCGTCCCTGACTGATACGATTTGGCAGCCTACACTTCAGAGCCAATTGGGGATGACCATGTACGGCGGTTCGCATGTACTTAGTTTGTTGAAACAGAAGGTTGTACGACAAAAAACGATCTTTTTGCTGCCGTGATGCTACACAATAATATTTTTTGTCGTAGACTCTCTGACCATCTTCACTGCACAAATTGTCCATTCACGTATATCTTGAGGAAAGATATATCCGCACTCTCTCGCAGATCAAAACGTGCATCGTTTAGAAAAAGTGTTCTCAAAGAAATATTAGGCAAAAACAACTTGAACCGGTCTGCTTAAAGGAAGTTTTGCAATGGGAGCTTTACAATAGTCCAGGTTTTTTTTAAGGAAATTCTTAGGTACCCAGTTTGGACCTGTAGGGACCCGATTTCTCTGATTCTAGGGACCCGATTTTCTCTGATTATAGGGACCCGCTTTTCAATACTTGGGACCCAAATCGGGTCCCTAAAACGCTTTAAAAAAACCTGCAATAGTTACACCTAATAACTGTTCCGTGATCTCGTGGACAACAGCACTTGTTTGATCCAAGACTGATACACTCATGATCACGACAAGCACTTCGCAACTAATTGTTACACCAGCGCATTATCGGGTAATTCCAAGGCGCTAGATTGCGATGAATACTTATCATAGTAACGAATATATTAACGTGACCCTGGTCACTATCACATTTTGGCAGGAGACAGTGACATTGCTGATACTGGCAAGTCACGTATATTTGATACTATGTGAAAAGCAGCATGAGCAAATCTGTAGCAGTGCTTTCACAAGTTGGAAAAATCCATTGTTAGTCGGAGACTATGATCAACGCACTCGAGTGAATAGCTTAATCGAACGACTCTTATGCAGGCTTCTTTTCATACAGTATAAAAATACGTGGCTTGTTAGAATACGTCTATGCAGACTTGTGGGAATACGTCGTTATCGTTAAGGTTTAGTTCTGACTTCTTAGTGGGCACAAAGTGTAAACAGAACCGCCGCCAGAAAGTTTTCAATGGGGGGGCTTTGCAGTTCTGCGGGGGGGGTCGTTTGTGCGGGAGGGATTGACATCATAAAATTAACCAAAGCTCCACTTATTTATAGTGTTTGTTTGGGGGGGCTAAGCCCACCAAAGCCCCTCATGGCGACAGGACTAAGTGTAAAGCTATATTTGCTGTGGCGAGTTTTCGTAATTCATCTGCTCAGTTTTATAAAGCCTACTTGGTGTGTGGTGTTCTAACTTTAGGAAGCTGTCCGATGATCTTTTCAACATATAGTTCTACATCTCGTTGCTTGAAACCGTTTTGCGAGATTGTCTAACGTTCTTGTTTTTTCACCGTTAATGTTGTTCGGGTCGTTGATCACTATTAAATGATTAATTATTTTTGTAGAAAGTGCTCGAAAAATGGATATTGGGCTGTTTATAAAAAGAAAAAGCATTTCTGATAGCCGAAGTGTAGAAAAAAATTCAGATAAAAGATTGATAATTGAAGTTCAACTCAACCAGCACAGACTAATGGGGTGGAAAAGGTAGAGCGTTTTGTGAACGTCCATTTGTATTGCATCGTCAGCAACCTGAAAAGGATAAGCAAAATTTCGACGTTGCCCTCTCTGAAAAAAATTTCTGCAGACGCCCTGAATGCACTGATTTCTATCTAATTCTTGGATCATTGAGCGTGGTGCCGTTTGGTTCAATTCTTTTAAGTCACTCCAAACGATAAACGCCAAAGTTGTCAGTTTCTTTAACCTGGTATATACTAACGCAGTAATCAAAAAACTGCAATTTTGGCGCGTGGTGAACAGCGTAAAAACATGAAAAACCAGTAAAGCAGTGTTTTGATATTCAAACGCGAGGCCCCCAAAAGCGCGAGGCCCCGGGCATTTGCCCAGTTTGCCCAATGGTTAATCCGGCCCTGGGTAAATCGTTGTTCATTCGACACTTTCAGTTAAAAAAACTATGGCTTACAATGGCATGTTCAGATTGTACCAAACCACAAAGATTATGCCACTGTTCAGTCAGAAAATTATACGAATGTCAAAAATTAAAGTTTTTGAACATGCCTTTCGCACAATCTATCTTTCAAGAAAATACCTTACTTGTTCAGCCATGTAGATTCTCTCAATGAAGCTGAGTTTCGGTGTATACAGCAAATATGAAAGCAAGCTGGGATGTTTCGCATGCTCCAACACAAGGGCGCATTCATCATTTCTCTTCGTTAAATCGAATCAAAAGAAAGAAAATTCGCATAGAAAGGACAGAATACATTAAAATGTTTTAAAATATCAATAAATTGGAACCAATGCAAGTATGGTGTAATCTCATGTAGTGAATTTACGCTTACATAACAGCGATGAAAAAACTGAGCCATTTAGACTGTTTTTTTCATNGTCGATACTTACATTCTAGAATCTAGGCNTTAACCAATTTTCTTGTTAAAACCNCTGTTGCGATCGGAAATCCCGAGTGGCATGTGCGCGAAGCTTCGCACCGCGACAGTAAGCAACNGTAGAGATCATGCGTCGCAATCTCTCTTGCTATTGCTTGCTCGCACTACATATACAATGGTGCTATTCTTCATGCACATCCCGTTCGTGGTGAATCACACAATCAACGCAACGCCACCGGAGAGGTTGCAACACCACGCTGTCACAACTAGCACACGACCTCTTATTCAACAATATCGCGACAAACTCAAATGTTGTATTACAGTCAGTTCAAACTGTTTTTTTGAAAACCTTGTAAAGAACTTGGCTTTAAATTACAATGAGACTTACATCATTTTGACAGCCATACATGTTGACCACGTGGTCGTGTTGCAACAATTTAAGAAATTTTACTTCGTTGTTGAATCTCATCAAAGAGTGTTTATCAGTTTCCACGTATCTTTTAATTGTTACATTCAATTTCCCGCTCCATGATCCTGTTAACCAGAAAAGGAAAAATGTGGCTTTGCATGGTGAAATCTTTGCCAACACAACTTTCGCTGCGAAACTTTCACCGTGCACGTATCTCGATACAGTAAATAGATTTTTATTAGCATGTGGTTAGAGCTCCATAAAACTACCGAACAATTTGCGTTGGACGGGAACACTGCGTCGGAGCGATACAGTCATGCTCTCTGAAAAGCAAGTTTAGGGATACTGTACAATAACGAAGCTGCTAAACACTAATGTGTGCAAATAAAGCAAATAATCTCCAACATAAACACCAAGAAATGTTTCGGCAAAACATCTTTCCGAAAACATTTTTTTATGATTCATTGGGTTTTCGAAAAGATTCTGGTAATATTGCATTGTCAGTTTACAAAACTTTAATCAACGTTAAACCTCACCCGAAAATGTGTTTTTGACGTGTGAATCGGGTGTAAATATTTTTAGTTTATTACAAACTTGCAATTACAGTACATTTTATTTTACTCAATATGACGATGGGCAAATGTTTTAACTTGTAATCAATAACCGCTCAAGAGTGTAATCCAATACCTTCCCAGAATTTCGCAAACTTCGTTCCGCCAGCAGGATGAAGAAAAGTAAAGGATGACCTAATTTCGATATTCCAGGAGTTATCAGGAAAATCCAGCGCGCATCTCACACATGCTGATGTTAATTTTACGTCTATTTCTCGACTGTATTTCTCTGCGAGAAACAAACGCAAATCCATGTAGGCGTATAATCAGGGGTGGATACTATAATTAAGGGGCCTGTGGCAAACGTGCAGAAAGGGATCCCAAAATTACGCATGAAAGTTGTTGGGCGCTCGCTTTACAACATTTACGCATAGTTTTTGCTTTATTTTGAAAAACATATGACTTGCTTCAGACTTTATTAAATGTGGATCTAGAGTGGTGCATATGCTTTTTAACAAAACAATACAAAAACTAAGTGCGAAACATTCACACGGGGTTCCACGGCATCTCTGAAAGAAGGGGCNAGGCGACTGCCTCGTTCGCCTTCCTTAATATCCATCCTTGCTTATAGTACTACTACAACCCATGTTACTCTTACAGCAAAAAGTATTTTGTAACTAATNAAAGCAANAGCGGATGTACTTATACGGTAGCGAAAAAGTGGTGACTTTTTCCTAACTTGAAGGCCATCATTGGATTGCAAAGTTTTACAAAGAGCTGGATGGAAAGTAAGTGGATCGATTGCTTGGGTGAACTGATAAAAATGAAATTGAAACGCCATAACTTAAACCGTTCTGTATTTAACAAGTAATAAATAATTATGCTCTTGGGTTTATTTCATAATTAACTTTATAAACGTTTGTTGCATAATTTACTCTACACTTTACAACAGATCGAATCAAGATTTTTCAATTTTATTCGGACAATTATTGTTAGTCTTTCGTTTCAGCAAATTCATCAAAGTCCGTAGTTAGTTCTTATGTGGAACGTTGTTGGTTATTTAACTTTAATCCCTGTCGAGCTGTGTTAATAGTCACGACACTGATCGTCTACTCGGACACATAACTCGAACCAAACAATGTCATCATCTTTTGTGCTACCCTCCGAATGTTTGGAAGTGCAATTTCGATAAGCGAAGCAGGAAAGTAATTCAGTTAAAGAAATGGAAATTGATAGTTTCCAATTGCATGTCCTATGGTGCTCTTTCAGAGTCCTTTGACAGAGATAGGCAACAGCTGCAGCTGCACGTCAATTTTTTCAAAATCGGAAACCCGACAACAGAATTATTTGCAAAAAGGACGTCCAATGCTATATTTCTTTGAGTTTCCGCCGGCCACTTTCTCTATGGTTAGGGTGGGAAAATGAGGCGAATGACTTGTTTGAAATTTGCCTGGAGAATACAGCCAGCTTGGATTTAAGGGGTTTCACACTTGTGTACAAGTTGTGCACAGACTGATCTTCACCTTGTAGACCCATGTTCAGCTTATACGTGCATAAAAATATTTCTGCAACAAACGCAAAGTGACNAGTTCTTGTCGCTCAGTTCAGGAAATGCATAGAACTTCCGGAGCAATGCACCATACTTCAACAAACGTCAAATGATCTGGACTGCTTGAAAAATGTGGACATTACGAAGAAGATGACAATAAACATTGGTTCTTCTGATATACTCTGGACAAGCTCAGTGTGTCGAATTCAAGAGAATATCAGGCCGTATATGACCCGTGTAGGTCTGCTTGTTTTAAACTGTTGTTCTGCCCAGGCTTGATGAAATTGTGCATCTTCGTTCGACGTATTTTGGAGTTTGAACAATTTTCTACGAAACGTTTGGAGTATAAAAACTTGCTCCTATAAAATAAATCTTTTGCTTACTGTTTGTTTCACAGGTTACGCTACTGTTTTTTATTTTAAATTGGCTCAAATTGGACTGAAATAAGAAAAATACTTCAAACCAAATAAAAAGCCTGTCTATATGCCTGCAAAATGAAATGCCCTTGAATGATAAGAGAAAAGATATGTGCTGTGCTACAGCCAGGGCCGGATTAAATGAACGTGAGGCCCCGGGCAAAGTCGTCAAGGCGAGGGCCCCTACACGCTTAGCGCAACTGCGTAGTGTTTCACATGCGTCCTCGTTTCAACTTTGCAGAGCACCGGTCAAAAACGTCAAAACTGATACGATTTGGCAGACTACATTTCAGAGACAATTCGGGGTGCCCTTGTACGGCGGTTCGTACGTGCTTAATTTGTTCAAACAGAAAGTTGTATCACAAAAAAGCGATCTCTTTGCCACCGTGACACCACACAACAATGTTTCTGTCATAGACTCTCTGACATGGCCGTCGGAATGGGGGGCCTTGCCCACCCCTGGATTTTGAAAATTATAGCAAAAAACGTTGTTTTCTTAGTTTCGAGTGGGAAAAGTCAAATTTCACCATTTTTGGCCCCCCCTAGAAAAACTTTGGATAAATTCCCTAGTGCCCCCCTCGGAAAAAATGCTTGCTCTCTGACCAGCTTCACTGCACAAATCGTAGGTTGCGAAACTTGCTGGCGGATTGTTCTACTGTCGGTCTTATTGCGTAACAATAGCACGGCAATAAATCTTCAAACGTTTCCTTCAAATTACGGTAGTAGGCGTTTTCCCGCATGTGACCATGGCTTCCAGACCAGTGCGGGGTTTCTCCACCCAGTTCTGCTTTTTTAGTCGACCTGGGTGTCTAGGTTTAAATATGAAAAATCGCGTTAAGTCCGGGTTTTCTGAAGCGGATAAATTCATCAGCAACGTCAATGTGTTCAGTAATATCAAGATAACTTTATATTACAGTGTTTGTATGCGCACATCCGTTGAGAAAGTACACTATCGGATGAAGGATGAAGCAGGACATGTTCAATCGGTTTCCTACCCTCGTATAAGATCATTGTCGGGTTTATATACATAATGTTGTTTTCTCTAACGCCAGCTGAAGAGACAGGTGGAACAAGAGTAAGGACTGATTGTTTAAATTTCGATGTTTCCCAACTCGTACAATTTAAAAAACAAATTTCATTTGGAGGATGAAGGCATTGGCGCAGTCCCGTCGCCATGGGGAGGCTTTGGTGGGCTTAGCCCCCCCAATAAAAGTTCCAAGACCCCTAAATTGAAACATGAAACATTGTATATCAGTGGAAGTTTTGTTTAATTTGAATGTCAGCCCCCCACTGCACAAATGTCAAGCCCCCCCGCACAAACCTAAAGCCACCCTATTGACAACTTTTTGGCGACGGTTCTGCATTGGCATTATATTTTTGTGGGGTTTTAGATTCCACTGCAATTGAAGATTGCACAAAATTTCCTAGTTTAATAAAAAATGTACTCCTACAATTAGTGAGAGATATCATCAACGGAGTATGTTACCAGCGTTATGAAAAACGTCTTGAGCAACCAAAAGGTCGTCCAAACGTGAATGTTTGCGTTGCAGAAGAAAATTTGGAAGAAGCACAATTAAATCAGCCTTCGATTATCGTTTTAATTCAAGTAAGCACACTCATATGTTTTTGTTCGTAACACAAGCTTTTTGGGTTTTTATTGTAATTTGTACGAATATGTTTTTTCGTGTGCGGTCTGGGTCTATTTGAAATCACTGAATGGGAGCCTATAAAGCGTGGTGCTGTTTGGTTCAATTCTTTTAAGTCACTCAAAAACGACAAATGGCGAAATTTTCAGTTCCCTTAACCTAAACGCAGGAACCAAAAAGCTCTACAATTTTGACGCGTGGTGAACAGCCTAAAAGCATGAAAAACCAGCAAAGGAGTGTTTGGTATTCAAGCGCGAGGTCCCGGGCATTTGATCGGTTTGCCCAATTATTAATCCGGTCCTGAATACAGTATACATGAACTGCAACTTAAACGCAACTCCTTCTAACAACCAAAGCAATAATCTCTTGTTTGAATTAGACAATTTTAAACATAAGAATAAGCAGAATGTAATTTTCACTTGTTGTTTCTCTTCGGCACCGTTCAAACTCCCATAGGGCAAGGGGCGTGTCGAGGTTAGATGACGCCCCGGGCAAGAAACAAGTTTGGCACCCCCATGAATGGGCGTAGACAGGTGAATGCAACACATGTAATGGACCTACAAATTTCATTCTTCTATATCTATGACACTGTTGCTATTGGCATGGCTTCTTGAACATAGTCCTTTCAACAACATAACTCACCGGAAACTGTAAGTATTACAAACGGAACATAAAACGCATAAGTTTACCAACTTACCTCGATAAAATGTTACCAACGCAGACAAACTGCTAAAACTTTTTGTCGTTCCAGCAATACTGAGTTTTCCGTCATTCCAAACAATTTTAAACTGGACGATTTCCAATTTATCTTCCTTCTGCCTGACTACAGCCAAGCAAAACGGAGCATCTGAAAGAGCATTGCCTTGCCGAGGTCTTATAGTTTAGTCGTGAGCAAACATTGCTAAGCTGCATTTTTGTTTGTATCAACCTACTGTAGGTTTCAAATACATATTCACGTTGACAATATCATGTTGAAGCTTAATGAAATTACGCAGTCACGTCGTAGATATTCTGCCTTCGCAAACACAAAGTCTCCTTGGCAAATTTTATGCTTTATTACATTTAAGCTAACCAGGCCCGCAACCAGGGCAACATCCGGGCGATTGCCCCTCACCCCGAAATTTTCAAGAACATGTTTAGTTTTTAGGTACAAAAAGAAGCATCATTCTGCCCCCCCCCGAAATTAGTATTACAAGTTACAATCATTTTACTACCCCCTCGACAATATCACCTGGCTGCGGTCCTGAAGCTAACTATTTGATTATTCTATTCAGTGTGGAGCACTTAAAATTGCGAAATACAACTATCAGAAATAGTAGTCAACCACAACAACAAAATTCAACGTGTCTTAACCAGTATCCGTTCTTTTCCGAATAAGAAATGTTCCTTCTGTTTGTTTTTCCAAATACATCCTTGCTTCTTCGTATGATATTGCTCCAAAATACCATCTACAGGGTGAACATTTTTAGAGATTATCTGTAGTTTTATCGATGGCTGTTTCAACAAAATCTATGGCATTTGAAGTTTGACCATTTCGAAGGAGTAGATACCACGACTATCATATTTTCATCACAAAACAGAGGGGCACCTTTCGATGGTTAACGGTTTCTATACAAACTTTTTGAAAAAAAAACGTGTTTTTTGGTCCAAGTAAATTATAATCTAAGTCCTATTTTTTGTGACAAGTTGTACGATTGTCGGAGATAATACTAGCATAATGCACCTGAAGTAGCAGCAAGTACACACAAAAGCGAAGTTTAATGATAGATTTTTCCTAGGACTATTTTCCAGTACTGTGCACCTTTTGCAATGATAAAGAATCCGCTTTAAAGGAGATTGTGCAACAGGCTGTTAGAAAATGATTGAATTGTATTGTGTTGCCGATATACTGCGGTACAATATCGTAGTTTCTTAAATACAACCCGTCCCAGAGTTCAAGCCACTTGGAATCACACTAAAAGAATGAACATGCATCGTGGATTGTATTCAAGAAAATGTATGAAAGACAAAAATAGGACATTTTGGCATTTTGTTACGTTTTTCGGAAAACATTTTTCTTTCCTCGATAAACGAAGAAATGAAGCTGCCATCATAGCAGATGAAAACATGTTATGCCCGGATCTAAGCATACAGTAATTTTGTAAAAACAAAACACAGAAAGATGTCTGCAGCTAAAGAACTCCTAGCATAGGCGTAGCCAGGGGGGGTCAAAAGGACCATGACCCCTTAAATTTTTGGAAAATATAGTGATTTTGTGTTTTGAGAGGCGTTTTTCCAAACAAAATAGTGCTATTCGCCTGAAATCAAAGATTTTGCCCCCCTCCAAAATTTTTGGGCTGGCTACGCCACTGACTCCCAGATATTCTTGTAAGGAGTTCTAGATATCCCTGCAAGAAACCCATCTGAAATTTTTACGCTCTTAAGCGTGCTGATGCAATGTTTGTGGACGGAAATATAACTAAAATGCGCCGCGGCCCATCGTCAAATTTATCACGAGTTTGGCCAAGTTCAATATCATCGCTTACGCGGTTCGAGAACTTCTAGATATAAAAGCTTTTCATTTACCACGGAAGTGACAAGACTTGTCTTTTGTGCATAACAAAACTTTCCTGGCTTTTTTTGACACTTAAACGGCAAAACCTATCATTTTAGAAAACTTTTGAGTTCACGTTAAACAAAACATAAAAAATAAACAAAACTTAAATTAATGTAGCGGTATGTTGAGAGATATTAGTGAGTGTTTGTTAGCAACAAGTAAAACTTCTATGTTTGTTTCAAACTTTCGAGGAATCAGCCGACTGGTCTCTGCATTCATGACTTTGCGAAGATTCTGACTTGCACATATCTGTGTTCAAGTAATTAGTCGCCACCAAGATAACGCAGTCGAATCTATCAGCAACTTTTTAATAGGAAATGCATTTCACTTAACTATATGCATCCTCACACATGAAACCAGCAAGCAGTGCTTGTACTTGCAGGTGAAATGCTGAAGCACTAAAACAAGGACACAGAAAGCAAGCAAATTCTAAACCAGTGATTCCCAAACTGTGTGCCGCGGTACACTAGTGTGCCGCCACAGATTCTCAGGTGTGCCGCGAAGCTTTTTGGAATTTTGGAAAAGAACTGTATATA
>JGI24158J21664_10014925_pt1 | contig 10155 bp, 9 predicted proteins | sample Ectturendosymbi3_FD_21664 | JGI IMG/M metagenome (IMG submission 21664) | reverse complement strand
TCAACCTGCGTTCTGCAGAGTGTGTGTGTTCATACTATGGACTTCGTGTCTGCTAACAAACAAATAAATTAAATTAAAAAATTTCGTGAAAATAATACATACACCAAGAAAGGAAGGAACCACATTTGTCTAATAAGGCTCGTTGTTTTTAAAGGTCCCGGTTTTCAGTAGCGAAATTATGGTAAGCCTACCTATGTGTGAGCACATGAGATAATAGTAAATTGCTGACATTGAAAACGAACAGCAACAGGCAGCTTACTGCCAAAAATAAACCATGGATCTTTTCGCGCTGTTTGAGGCCCGAGTCGCGAGGTGTTCACTAAACTCACGTTTGGGTCGCACTAGACTTGGCTCAAAAGGCGTTTTTCTAGTGGACAAGGCGTTAAAGTTAATCGATATTAACCTGTTTGCTCTGTATCAAAGCAATCACAGTCCCGAAGTAGTAACACACAGGCGGCTTCGTACCCACACAGCAACCAATGCACTGATGAGAAATGTTTCGGGCTCTCATCTCTGAAACTTCTCGGAAAATAACTGTTCCTCAAAAGGCTGGTTCTTCTGGCCACGCCACACATCCCCCTCAATCGCATTCTCCTGACGCACGAAATGATTCAGAACCGAACTCTGCACCTTGTGATTGGCCGATCGCCCAGGGCGGCTGCATTTGCACGAGGGAAGGAAATTTCAATGCGGAAAATATGGTAATGATATGAAATAACACCAGAATTTCCTAAATCGTCAGCGACAAACTTGCGTGAAACAGCAAAGCGATGACAATGCACGAAATCAAACGACTTGTTTGCCTGCCCGGTGGTGAGGCAGGGATGATGGTGGAGTCCATTAATGCAACAGTTGTCAGTGAAGATCATTGAAACAGTTCTGCGTTGGAAGCAAAAATCAGAGTAAAGATCAGAAACAAACATTGCTTGGAATAAAAAATTAACGGAGAAACGAACCAAAAAACAATACACAAAAATAAGCTAGAAAAGGAAGTTGGGAGGAAATTGCAAAACGAGCAGAAGAGCTTCTTATTTTGAAACGCAGATGTTTGTAAATGTTCGTTCGAATGGTTATCGTAACAACGTTGTGCTTCAAGGGGTTGGCGAAGGAGGTTTGTGAGCACACAAACGCAATTAATGACGCAAACGGTTGCGCTGGCGCTAAAAAATCGCTTTGACGTCACAGAACACAGCGACATCACGGAAATTCAGTGAAAAGAAGCACTTAGGTCCAAACCAACATCATCAGGCAAATAGTTGTATCTCGTAAGTAACATGTACAGTGCGGAAAAAGAAAACTGCGACTAGATCCATTTTCGTTTCGAAGCCGGCATCAGATTATTTCCCGAACGAAAGACAATCATGATCTGTTCGAATCACATGAGCAGCAGTTGATGAAGAAAGGATCAGGCGTTTGAATGCACACTGGAAAGGACAAGCGGACATTCTGGACTCTGGGTGAAAACGAAAGTCACGTGAACTTATCGCAATCAGAACGTTCGAATTACAATGGTATCCAAATATATAACTGCCAGCAACGAAGCGAATCAGGTTGGGCTCCCAGCACGCCATGACGTCATCGTGACGTCAGGACTAGAGCTTGACGTCATCCGGAGACGCAAACGAAGACGAAATCAGACGCAGTTTGAAAAAATTATTGCGATAACAAGAAAAAACACATTTCATCTCATGGTAAAAACAGAACTGCGCGGTGGAATGGAATGGAGACCAACATTCTGACCGCTGCATGACCCGTGCCATTGTAACAGGTTATTCCGGATTCGTTCGGAGACTCTTCATCCTCAAACATGATTTGTTGTTTCTGGCATTCAAGATAAATGCAATCCGGGAACCTTCAGTTTTTTAGACTTCTGTGAACAAAAGAAATTCCACAATTAGCTTTCAACGTCTCTGATGCAATTATCTGACGAATGTCTGTACGTACCGTCAGTTTCAACGATTCAATCTGATCTTTTTGTGAAGCAAGTTTGTCGTTCATGGCGGCGAGATGTTCACTCATCAAACTCAGCTGATCTTCGTAGTTGCGTCGGGTCACGGCGAGTTCATCCTTACGTCACAGTAATAAGTAGCAAATAGTTGGCTGCATTTTACTAAAAACGGTAATATAAATATAAATGACCGAGATTCATTGATTTTTAAACAAATTCTGCAGAATTCTCGTGTAAACTCATCACCAAACCCTTTGCAAACTGTATATCGTTTTGTGATCCATAGACGGATGAATGTGTAACACAGCAGCCTTCACTACAGCAACGTACTTTACACAGACAAACACCAAAGCAAGCAACCTGTAGTTGTGAGGCAGACTGCGTTGTTCTGTCAAGCTCTTCTTGTAAAGAGGTCTTTTTCTTGTTGACCATGGACAGATGCCTGTGCAGAGCATCGCACTGCAAACAATTGAAAGTTAAGCTCATGCAACAGACAGTTGCATGAAAACTGGTAATCTGCAACAAAAGCTCATAAAGCTCGTTGTGGAGAGACCTTTCAAAAGTAGGGGGGTTGTGACGCAACCCCCTCAACGGGATTACGTCCCAGTTCAGAGAGTCAGTGCAAGTGGGACACCCCCCTTTTCAAAGCACGAACCTCTTTTTCGAAGTGTATGGACTTCGCCTCCGCAGCTTGAATCCGGACCCCGCTCTCTGCCATCCTCGCTGACATGTGTTGTTTTATCAGTTCCTCGGTCGACGTGCAGATCTTACCAAAAAATATGATCTGATTGTTTAGCCACAGAGAACATTGCAAAACATAACTATTGATGTTTTCAGACTATTCACTTAGTTACCGAAGCGTGGTGGTCGTCTGTCGCTTCAACTTTGCCGAGCTGAAAAACAAAGTGACATTAAAACCAAACGTATTCAACAGCAGTAACTGCAAAAACTTTAACTACTACCATCGCCGTGTCTGTTGGAATCAACGACGATGACGTTGTCCTTTGCCTTGATGACGTCATAATCAGTTCTGAAGTAACAGTTGAAGGATCGCTTTTCTGCAACAGGACAATTGCCAGCGGTTGTGGAAAGTGAAAAAGGCAACGACAAACCTGCGCACTCACGCGTCACTCACCAACGTTTCACAAAACAAGACGAAAAATAGTTGCGCCACTTTAACTAGAAATGGCACGGGCCGCTCATGGTCCGGTTTTTGGGCGTGCCGCTAAGATTGAACCAGCGGGCCGCTAACAACATGTTTAGCGATTCCATTTCATCGGGCCGCTGTCGCTTACATGTGTTGGAAAAACTTTCACAAAAATGTTTTTTTTGTTTGACAGGTGCACAACCTGCGGTCGCCTTCGATAAAAATGTATGCGGTCGCGCATTAACAAAAAATCTTTGTCGACTGCCTCAAGATGCTCAAAAGAAAGAAAGAAGGCCGAACAGACGTGTGGAAGCAGGCAAGGCTCAGTGTGTGGAAGCTTAACAGCAGCAATGCAAAAAATTAAAAAATTTTGACTACCTGACGGCCGTAATTCACAAAAATATACGTAACGCGACCGGCAATAGCGAATATCTTGTGCACTCTTGTGTGAACCACGCGGTGATGTTAAAAGTGAGTGAAAACACCTGGATTTTGTGGAAGCCACTTACTTGAAAATTAATAGTTGTCTTTTTTGCATTGTACCAAATCACTATCGTTTTTGAACAGCTAATTTGATATTTGTGAGCAAAGCGTACAATTGTTCAGCAGACCATGGGTGAGCCGCATTGGAAAAGAATATATTCCCGCGGGCCGTTGATGGGCTGGATTTTGCTGGCTACGGGCGGCCCGGGGCTCAAAAAATCTTGGACCGTGCCATCTCTGACCTTAACACTGACACGCAATCTGTTGCTCGGAAAAAACTTGCTTCACACTCAGTCCAAACGAGTCACTTAGCTCAGTGTGAAGATTGATGCGTGAGCATACAACAGCTCCTCCGTCAGCTACCGACCACAGCCATTGTCTGCCTGACACGTCACCGATCTATTGCGTCACCGACCAATGACCTATCAACGTCGCTGACCTCACCTGTGCACAAGCCTTCCCAGTACCGTACCCAGCCCAAAAATTTGGTGGGGGGACAAAAATGTTTGATTTTAGGCGAATAAAACCATTTTCTTTGGGATACCGCCTCCCTGTGCACAAAATGACTATATCTTCTAAAAATTTTGTGGGGGCCGTGGCCCCCTATCATCCCTGGCTACGCCTACGCCTCTTACGTCATAACTCACCTGCTTTTCCAACTTCATGGTCAACAAGCGGCTCTCCAGGAGCCAGTGCTCTTTCTCCTGCTCCAGGTTGTTAAGCAGCCGGCTCTTCTCCTCGAGCTGCGCAAGCCAACAAGTCACGTGGTGCACAGTTTGTGGAGAAAACCAAGTGCAGCGCGCAAGTACCTGTTGGATGAGGTCGTCTCTGTTGTCCGTTGAACAAGTCATGTCGTTTTGAAGAGCGGTTTGGTAATCCACTGACGGGGGCGGGAAGGGCATTGATATCGTTTCAAAGTAGGAGACTGCTTTGCCGCGTACGTGTACCGCCGCTGCTGACGTCCACATGCGATGGGAGGCGAGCGCTTCTGGGGGGGGAACAATGGATATTGTTCAAAGCGCAAACAAATCGCCAGATATGACGTGAAGATGTTCGTCATCAGCAGTACATACGTAGGTTCTCGTTGATGAAACCTGATAGTTTCGCAGAGACGCTCGATAGCGCTCTCAGCGCCGACAGGAGGAACTCATTCGCTGACCGCAGTTTCGGGTCTTTGCTGGTCGTGGGCAACTGGAATTCCAGTGATATTTTACTGTTGAACGCTTTCGACATATCTGCCAAACACAATAACGCAAGTATGGTATAGACTTTCTTCCACTGCAGCTTCTGTGTTGTTGTTCTTATTGTTTAAACAACTTTCTCGTGCCACACCTTTAAACAGTAGATGAAGCTCATTGAAGATTCCAGCGAATTTCTGAAATAAATTTTTTTCCGTCGATCCGACATCGCACTTCTGCTCCAGACCTGCAGCAGAACAAAAACATATTGACAAGCAAATGCGACAGGAACGCAGCAACAAAGGATGAGTAACTCACAGCCATTCAACCCTGCAGAGAGGTAGGTGCTAAGCTTGCTAATGGAAGGGCGTACGGATTGAAAGCACTGGACAAACTCGGTATTTTTTGTCTGCAAACTTGGAGCGCATAAGGACAAATCACCTTCCTCCTGCAAACTAATCAAAGATGCTTCGTGAAATAAACTTGCGCAACGTCAAAAACCGAAACAAAAACCAAACACTTGCGTTTTTTTTAATATACCACCAAAGTAGGCAGTGTACCTTTTCAGCAAATAGGGATCAAGCTTCGACACATAGGACTCGTAAATCTGGAAAAGCCTGGAAAGCTCACGGAGGATAGGTAAGCGATAGGAAGGCGTCGACGTTTGGAATGTGGCCGAGCATTCCTTCAAGCAAGACTGCAATGGTTCGATGTACTTGGAATTTTGAGAAACGTACTCCACAATCTGCACATGCCAACGTGTACAGGTTTGGGCGGGCGCAGTCATGCGGATCGGCCGGTAGTGCGTCAGAGCCGTGTCGACACGTACGGAAACGCCATTGGCGCATGAGAAACAGTATTCACACCTCGCGCCAATACCTCCTCTTTTAATATCAAACATCAACAATCAATACCTTTTAGCTTCGATAAAAATCATGCCAGTATTTTTGACTCTGCCCCAAGCACAGTACACAAACGAAAAATTGTTTGTCGGCCATCGATTAAACATAATACCGACAAGCAAGGAGGAGTAAGGACGATGGGAAACCTGTTTCACGGCAGAAGTGAAAGATGGGAACGCAAACTCGCCGGTAAGTGTCGCCATTGGTTCTGCTGAAGTCTACATCAGCTTGACATGATATGGTTGCAATCGCGAACTTGATGCAGGCAACAACAGTACACAGCTCAAGCGGGCGTAGAACAAACCCTGGAACTAACCTTGGCATTTGACGGAGAAAGAGGGTGGAAGGCGGACTCTGTAGGATACAGCTGGCACCTCTGCTTGAAGTATTCGTGGAAATTCGTAAAAGCGACTAAAAACTCAGTGAGGTATTGACAAGCCATCTCCGCCATCTTCTCTGACGCTGCCTGGGATACAAATGGTTGTGGCAAGGGAGCTACGAAAGACATATGTTATTGCGTCGCAAACAAACAGTGTCTTTGATTCCACAACGTTGTTATGCATTTATGAAGGTTTAAAGCAGTATTTCTAAAACCAGGCGCTGGGAGGAGGCTTGTTCCACGTGAGGCTTGTTTAAAAACTTTAAGTCAGTTTCTATTGATAAGAATTTCTTGCGAGGGTGGGTGACATGCAAACACCTCGACCCCCATGACCCACAGACCATCTCGGTGTGTGGTATGTATGTTAATGCAAGGATTAATGCCAGCAACAAAACTTTTTCCAGACTGGGCAGGTTGCTGGTCACTTTCAATACTTTTTCCAGTGAAGTACGACATAGTGCCAATGAAAATGTTAAAAAAACATGAAAATGTTTAAAAATCATGAAAATTTTAAAAAATCATGAAAATGTTGAAAAATCATGAAAATTAAAAAAATTCAAATGTTGAAAAACCATGAAAATCTTAAAAAATCATGAAAATGTTAAAAAAACATGAAACGCAGCAAGTCACTATGCAACCAAGCCGAGGAAATGATACCTGCACCCGAATGAACGTGGTTTTGAATTCAGTTAACTTTATTTTTTTCTTCCATCACCCTCCCCCCAGTTCTTACTTCGCGTTTTCATACATTGATATTAGTCAAAATTAATGCAATCTTTCACCGTTTTATGCGGGTTTCAATAGAAGCTACATTCGCGCTGGCGCTACTGCCTAACCCCGCATGTCTTCTCGCCCCTGTCTCTATTTGTGAAATGCACTCATGCATGGCAGTTGGTTTGAAACCTAATGACGGTGTCAGTCTCATATTTTTGATAAGTGTGAGTGGTTTCGTGGTGACAGAGGCAGCCACGTGAAATATCCAGAGGCGCACTGAATTTTGAATAAATAATTGTTCTCTGCAATACATATGTACGGTTTTTGAAATGGTCAAATCCACTACGTATATTACGGTTTTGAATGTTTGTACGTTTAGGTTATACCAGGGGGTTATACCAGGTTTAGGTTATACCAGGTTTAGGTTATACCAGGTTTAGGTTATACCAGGTTTAGGTTATACCAGGGGACTCCAAACTTTTTTGTCAGAGGACCACATGAGCTATCACACAACAGTTCGAGGGCCGGACATCTTGCGTGGTGTTATTGTTTCGGGATATGTTCCATTCAACCATACCAACAAATTTTTCGTAAATATATTATTATTTCATTGTTGAAACATTGTCTTCGCAGGCTGGACTTGGCCCGGGGATCGTAGTTTGGAGGCCCCCTGGGTAAAACTCAAAATCGGGAAGTGTTTTCTCGGGCAGCAAAACACACCACACAATTTCAACGCTTCAAAATATTTCCACACAATTCATTTGCACTAACTCCACCTTCACCGGGTATCTACGCGCCCTGACCATGTTCCCAAGTTCGCCGGCCAGCTTATAAAATTATTTGCCAGCCACGTACATCATTTCTGGTTCATTTGGTTCTCATCATGAAACTACTGTAACTTGTCCCCCACCTATAAAATTTCTGCCAACAGCTTTCCCTGTCGTAGAACAACACAAACAACCCCTGCTTTGAGTGTTGTACTCGCACCACCGGTTACCGAATCCAGCCTAAGCGCGTCAACGCGATACGTTGCGGTGGGGGGTGAGCCTCCTTCTGTACCTGCGCTCGGCGATCGAACGGGGCGATCCTTATGGACGAGAAGTCATCAACCACGCAATCATCAAACACAACAGTGTTTTCGATTGTTTTCATTTTTGAATCCAAATCTCTTTGCAACTTGCTGTTTTCAACTTGAAGTTGTTCAACCCTGCAACCGAATTCATGGTTAAAGTTTGTCAGCGAAATAAAGCATTGCGTCGTACCACGCTGATCGAGTCATCGAATATCATACATCGACATGTCACAAATCAACAAAACCTACCGCTTAGTCAACGCACATTCAAATTCTTTCAACTGAGCTTCCCTTTCCTCCAATTTTTGTTGCAGGCTAATTTTTTCTTCTTCCATAGCCTTGGTTGCCTGAAAGAAAACGGCAGGGCAATAATACAATGAGGGCGAAAACAAACCAAGCAGCAATTGCGTGTGCGCATATGGTTGCTGCACAGCTACAACCTAACTGAAGTCACACAACCTGACTGCATAACCATAGCGGATCGGACGATCGCCCACCCTCCTAGCGCCGTGAAAATTATGAAAACCAGGTGACCCAGAGCGGCGTCGATTAATTTCACGCAAAAAAAACAATCGAGGACGATTGAGTTTCCGCGACAAAACCTGAGTGTTGAACGCCGGGGGGGGGGATAAAATGATCAAACTTTGTACATTATTTCTTTTCCGTTAACACTTGAAGAAGGGATGGCAATTTTGAGGGGGGGGGTCGGTGCATTGCACTACACCGAAAAGGTAACATAGTTTGATTTAAATGACTTAAAATGAAAGCTAAGTAGATCTTGTTCACTGCCAATCAATCCACTCCTTACATTGCGCACTAAAGTATATATGCACGGCCCAGTCTACATACAACGGTAAGTACACTACTCCTCTACAACTCTGACACAATGTCAATATGTATGCGGTTGAAAAGATACCGAACAGTTGTCATTGCGATGCCTTGGCTGATAAACTTGGTTGATAATCGAGTGATTTTCGGGGCGCTTCCTCCGAAAGATCGGAATCAACAAATTTTAACGAAATGTTTTTAACAATAATCTACAGTAACACGGACGACAAAACACCTGCGGTTAGGAACAAATACACAAATTAAAAACTATCAACAAAATAAACGAGTGGAACCCCCAACTGCGCAATGGTCGCAGGCGTGCGTGCGCTGATGGGAGGGGACAAGAAAAAAGTTTCCTCCCCCGACTAAAGTGAGCTGCTGGCAGGGTTCCCACACATTTTTAAACATCATTTTCCATACTTTTTCAATACCTTTTTAATACTAAATTAAAAAAATTCAATACCATTACTTCTCTTAATTTTTCAAAATTCTTAATCATGAAACTCAACTTTACACATTGCATAACCCTGCATAAGTGCTTTGCCTTCACCAAAATTCTGCTCAGATACCTGAGATTTCTTTTCTATTTACAATTTCGATACTTTTTCAATACCTAATGTACATTTTGGTCAAATTCAATACTTTTTCAAGGTCTTGAAAACTAATTTTGATATTCAATACTTTCAATACCGCGTGGGAACCCTGTGCTAGTCAACAATGAATACTTAACACGTGGCAATCAGATACGTGTGAAAAACCTGCTGATCCAACATTCTTACGCAAAGTTATCTACGAACCAACCTAGCCCAGTGGTTCTCAAACGGTTGCCACTTGGCTCACTAAGAGAGGAATTTTTAATCCTGGGAGAAAATTTGTTTGTTCCAGGGAGGAAGGGCTATGGATGAAAAAAACATCAGTTTTGATTATTTGTTTATTCAACATATAAAAAAAACTGCACAGCGAGGTTGGTTTACATGGGAATGCCTTCTCTCCACAATACGCAAGAACAAGCTGCTTTGACTGCAGTGACCGACGTTATAAGAGTCTGTTTGGTTCATAATTGTCTATTGCAAAAATTTGCCCATCCTGAGTATATAGCCAGTCCTTTGCATCGGATTAACCCTAAACAGCTTTTACCATCAGTCTCAGCTTGTTACATTATGTTTAATGCGANCAGTTCTAGCTAATACAAATTTGGCTGTTACTGTGTTACTCGGCTACGAATATAATACCAGTTTCGGCTACGAATATAACCTCATCACCTGTGCTGCGCCTGATATTTTCACTAACTCCATCTCTCAATTCTCCTTCCTGCCTCCAGACTTCATCCTACCCAAGTCTCCCCAAACATACTTACACTAACTAACAGACTCCATCCTGCCCAAGTCTCCACAAACATACTTACACTAACTACACTAACTAACAGACTTCATCCTACCCAAGTCTCCCCAGACAAAAATTTGTCCTTCATCATTACAAATCAGTAAACCAAAAAGTTTCACTT
>JGI24158J21664_10014924_pt1 | contig 10155 bp, 5 predicted proteins | sample Ectturendosymbi3_FD_21664 | JGI IMG/M metagenome (IMG submission 21664) | reverse complement strand
TAAAAATTTGCTGATCGATTCCTTGCTTACACCCATCGTGGAAAGTACATACTTATTACTTCATTCATACATACATTATATTGTTTGCTAAATCCATGAGTTTCGTTCATATTGTGATTGATACCAGTTAATGATTCGTTTTTTTTTGCTCAAGCTTCATTTGTTTCAATAATACAAGTACTTCAATTCGTTCATTCACTTTTTCAAATATAGATAGAAAGGGGTCCTTTCTAAGTTTCAGCCAGGGGCCACATACAACCTTAATCTGCCCCTGGTTGATACTCATGGCCAAAATGGCCGAGCAAAATTGTCAGACCTCTATAGAAAAAGCTTGTTGGCATTTGATTAGAAGTATGAATTGGAGTTTGCCTGTGAGCAACCTTTGGCATCCCACTCCGTCAGAAGCGAGTTCGCGTTCGCCTGGATGCAATCACTGGTATCCCGCTGTGAGAACAGGAGTTTCCACTCTGGGAGGCAACTGTTGGCATGGGATCGGACGTATACGAATATATTCGTACACCGATAGGCAGCCGATGGCAAGAAAACACAAATACTTTTAACTTAGCTGTGAAATGCAAACAAAATGATAACTGCGCGAAAGCTCAAGTAAAAATTGCTTAACTTTTGTGTAAACTTACAACGCCTCATGCCAGCAAAAAAACGTCACAAGCCATATTTCCTTCACGTGGTCACGGTCGCACTAAGTTCTTCCAAATTCCCAGCGGAAGGGAAACCATACTGGCCCCTGGCCCTCAGGATGACAACAAAAACACTTTTCAAGCAAACATCCTTTGTAGTCTAACCATTCAAGTTTTTAAAAAACGCACTTTTATCGTATAAAACATTTGCGACCACCATCGCCGAAACGTACAGTCACCGAACTGTCCTAGACCGAATTTTGATGCTTCGCTTCCAGACAATTCGTGATCAGTAGGGCTGTTGAGCCGGAACGCAAGTTTCAAGCTCTGGCTGTCACTATCTAAAGTTTTTGTGTCCAGCTCCGGCTCCAACATCCAAAACTTTTTGTCTCCGGTTCCAAAATAATTTGGTTCATTGAAAACTGAAAACCACCGTATCATTTGTTTGTAGCCTACAACTCGCTTGCCCTACAAACTAGGGCTCTGGGAACCGGAACCCAACTTCCAGGCTTCGGGACCGGCACCGGCTCTAGCATCTAAAATTTTAAGTTCCACTTCCATCTCCAATCATCCAATATTTCCTGGGCTCCGGCTCCAGCTCCGGGCTCCGGTCTCACAGCCCTAGGTCACCACTGTACGCCATACATTATGAATACGATGGCATTACCCCGCCTGAGACAAAGCGCAATTCTTCATGTTTGAAACTTTGCACTGAAGCCCTCAATCCGAAACATCTCCTACACGAAACTCTGTACTTAAAACCTTCTCCTCCGCTCCAGAATACTTCTTCGCTCCTTTGTGGAATTGCGGTCAACTAACCGGGAACCAACCACACCAAACCCTGCAGCTCTTTAATCCTTCATTCCCGCATTTGGCCCACAACCACCACGCTGCGACCTCACCAGAAATGCCTGCCGGTTCAGCTCAACCACCTGAGGACTAGTGTTGGCCGATTTGCGGCTAACATGAAACTAATGGGCCTGGGGGTTCAGATTTATGTGAATGTGGCAAGGTGCAGACTGCGCACAACATCCTGCATGATTGCACCAAATTCAAACCTCTGTGCCACATCTATGAGGTTGACAACCATGCCCTTTTGGAATATCTTGCTAAATCAAAGTTGTGACCAACATGTACTCCTGTTTATGTATACGAAAGAAGAATACGATGCAAATATCTGAATGTTCCAAACATACCCAGAAATTCTCTTGTGCAGTGGCGGCTCGTGACTATGATTCGTGGGGGTGCCGCAACTCTTCCCAACAAAGACTTTATAAGACTAAAAAGCATCAGATTTCCACGGCGGCGCGGACTTTTGCGACATATGAGATTTCTCTTCCTATGATCCAATTGTGAGACTTCGTTATATTGCAATGTTGCAGTGACATGCTGTGGGGTGAATGACTGGTGAGGCACTGGTGTTTTTAAAGTTATAAGCACACATTAAATCGATGCAATCAAAAACATTCAGCTCGTTGTTCGCTGATCCACTGCAGTCTACCCTTATCTCACACACATATTCCCTTTACGGTCATTCAGTGAAATATAGCGTTTGTTTCGCACCACGGTGGTGGTCTTAAAAAACGTCACAATTTACCCACTGTAATTGTCCCAGTCGCATTGACTCAATATATCGAGAAAAGAAACACCAATATGTGATCATATCACACATCCTTACTAGAGAAAGGAGTGCCTTATCACTTAGAACAAGTCATTGTTATTCCTAGAAATACTTAACACTGTCATTTGACGTCACTTAATTACTATTAGAACAATGCTGCGATCGATTACCATTTGTGTGAATTTATTTTCAATGACAAAGTGCAAGCAGCCATAGTTAAGAATTTGCTGGAACACTGGGTGTTACTACAATCTACATGCGTTGCAATTAAATCGTAGGACAGTATTTAAGTCAGAATAAATTTTGCTGCTAAGCTGCCTCTCACCAGCACTAGGATGAGCAGTGATTCTGCTGCCCGTCGCAGGGCAGTGCTCTTGCCAGCCGGGCGCTGTGGAAACCACAGCTCGAGCCCGCAGTTCCGGGTTGGTTGTGCTTGATTGACAACCACAACCCTTCCAATACTTTGCTCTAGCGACACCGGCACTGCAAGCGCTCACAGCTTCAGACTTTTGTCATTTGCAGTGCTTCCCATTCAAAACCAAACAGATGTGTAATATTTAGCTTTGTGATTGTGCATAAAGTTTTGGGAAGGGAGGACATATTGTCAACTATTCTTGTTAATGCAAATTTAAATATCAAAGGAAAACAACAAACTGACCTAAAAACATTTTTTCCGTGAAAATAGGGGGTGCTGCACCTCTGCAGTGCCTACATACGAGCCGCCACTGCTCTTGTGTATGAGATGTTTCCACAATGCTATATATTCAGTGCCTAGCTTGCTGTGTCGTTCTATTACATCCAAATGTATTTCTTGATTGTGTACAAGATGTGGCTGTGAAACTGCGCTCATAGATGTGTTCTTACTCGTCTTGCCCCTGCAATAATTGTCGCGTGTATACTGCGATACTATTCATAGGGACAAACGTGATAAACTTTTACTTTTAGGTACAAACGTGAGTTTGCTTTTAGACGGAGTCAGAATTGTTCCTCAAAGTGTGCTTTCATTTCTTGTAAATATGTATAAACGACGAAATTCACTGTTTTTCAACGTTTTACTCTTACCAGTGATATGAAGCATTGCATCTGTCGCTGCAGCACTGGTGAAGGAGATGAAAAAACCTTGTGACTCAGTACTAGCTGTTGATCAAAGTAAATATGGACCGTCAAGGACAAGTAATTTCAAGCAACATATGAAGAGACAGCATCTGGATGTGTATGCTGAATTTGAAGAATCAGACAAGAAAATATAAGAGCCACCTACGTCCTTGCAACTCGAACTTGGTAGGCCATCTTCAAACAGTTGTGGAATTAAATTTTGTTTCGAAATGAAGAAGTTACAACTGCCAAGTTGTTTTCTTTTGCTGTGCCTGTCACAGGTTTTTCCACTTAAAGCATTAGTTGATTTTTGAAAACTTTGGTTCATGAATTTTAATAACAATGATTGATAATAACTGGTAAAATAATTGCAGTGCAAAAATACTTGTAAGAAGATTTCTTTTAAGGTATAACCTTGGTGTCCGATAAGACATTTTGATAAATCGTAACTATTTCATCCGAATACCGAGATGGCCGCAAAGCGAGGTTTTAGTGTGTTTTGGTGGTGGTTTATGCAACGAGCTTCTACAGCATTTCGAGAGACCGTTGGAAAGATTTGAGAGACCGTTTCGGTACCCCAAAACACCTTAAAAAACACTGTGTGTATGTTTAAAGGGCAAAAAATATTTTGCAAAAGACTTTTGAGAAAGTGGGACGTGAAGCAACAGGCTTTTCTGATTTGTTCAATAAAACAGCAAAATCTCTCGCGTGCTGCGTGGTCTCGGTGATCTGCCGTGTTCTATCTCTTCTCAGCAACCAATTTAGGACAATGTGTTGTTGATGACGGAAAGAACAGTTAGGAGAAAACCCCTGCCACACATAAATGCAACTACTACAGACCATAAGCCGGGGCCCAGTGCGGTCTGGTTTTACGGCCCTAATTCTAAAGCGTGCGTCATCAAAGAAGTGTACGCAGATCGCCATCGATCTTAATTAACCGAGTTAATGACCCGCAAAATCATACAGAGAAAAATAATTTCTCAAAAATCCTGTAGCCATTTTTCCTGGCTGAGTTTACTCTCGTGCGTATGTTAACGAAAAAATTGATAATGATGTTCTATATCTTTAAGGCTGATTTAATCGCGTAAGCTCAGTTTCCGCAACTACTCACTTCGTTCAAACAAAGTGGGTCCATTTTCTAATTCCGTCAAATCGTTTCGTCTCTGACTTTCTGCGAGAAACGTGGGCACGCAGCTAATGAAAACGTTGTCATAACACAGGGTGGGGTATGACTTCTCTGTTTTTTCCTCGGAGCTCTAAAAACGAGTTTTGTCTCTACGTCTACGGTAACTGTGCCTGGCAATGGCTACAGTCGACAGAAGAAACAGAGGTAATGCTGCGACAGATTTTCCTAAATGTTGCAAAAGCAAAATTGAGCTCTGTATTTTGAAAATTGATTTTGCGCATACGGTATGCGATGTTCTTTATGTTGCATTTACAACATCCGTCTTTACGCAAAACGTGATTTAGGGCAGGCATGACAGATGCCACTTCTTTGTATATTAAATTTACAGTTTTGAATAAATGTGCTTGCTAACGTAAGAACACTACATGCCATTTCCCATGCGATCTCCTACAATAAAAGCTGTCTGAAAGGTGACTCGTTTCTAAACACTTTCCACAGGCATATCTATCAAGTTGCGGATCGCCAGTTCAAAAATTTTCCGTGCGGCTCATCAGTCAATGGCGTTGGGTGTTGCAATAATTAATATTTCACAGTTTTAACAAAAGCCAAAAACTTAGTTCAAATCTCTGACAGTTCTCAAAACTGCTCTCATTTTAAATGCCTTTTTAAACAGACCTGCCGCCTTTAGACCTGTAATTTTTTTGCTTGAGGCGAAATCTGCTCCTTTATACTCATTCTCGTGAAGCATTCCTTTCATCAAAGCATGACCGACATTTTTTATTTTGGAGGTGACACAAAGGTGTCTTATGCAAGTTGAAACTAGAATTGTTGCCTACTTTAATTATGGCATCCTTAAGATACTTCTCTAGAATGATGGTCATACTTCTAAGCTGCTTCAACATTTCTCATTGCGTATTTTCGATCGTGCCATTCGACTTTCCAAACCTGAGGCCGATACCACTTAGGTGAAACTTCGGTTGGAATGACACGCAATCTTAGAAGCGCTGATCGATGTTGATTGCAGAGTGCGCAAACGAAGGCAATGAAAGCGCACACACGAACCTATCAAATTGTCCCGCATACTTCCTGTCTCCAGCAGCCGCAGCGTCAGTCTCACCACAGAACGAGCCAAGTCCACTTGCGTTCGATTTATTTTTTGAAGCGCGTATCGCCAGGGATCGGCGGCGTTACGTGACTTTTCCCAAGCAAACAACTTGTTGCACCACACATGCAAAACTGTCGGCATCGGAAAATCGAAAAACAAAAGCAAGTTTGAAACTTAAAAACGCATAACGACCGTAGCATGAACTTTCCGCCGTTCAGCACATGCGTTGCAATGTAATAACTATCCAACGTTAATTAAATTTCCTTTAAGTTGCTGCACGCGTTTTAACAAGTCTGTCCTTTTTCAACGTTAATTTGAACCAATGGTTCTTAACCAGGGGGGAGTGTCAATAAATTTTCAGGGGGCGCGAGCCCTTACGCGCCCTACAACATGGAAAGTTTGATCAAATAATTTACCAATTAATACATTTGTTTTTACAGCCTATTTAAACTCAGGGGCCTTGAAACAAAGGATCAATTACTATTAAGGGAAGTGTGGTAGCAAAAAGGTTAAGAACCACTAATTTAAACTCGGACAGACTGCTGCAGTAGGTTTCGAAAATCTCCCACAAAATTTGCTTTGCGAAATTAGTAGCCAAAATACCTTGGACAAACCGGTTGTGATGTACTAGTAGAATCGGGGCAATTGAACTACGTTCGAGTGGGTAAAAAGGTGATGACCCTTTTACGAAATAAGAAAACTTTTTTTCTATTTCGTGCTGAACGCTTTGGCATGCAAGTGAAGACAAAACTTTCTTCCGCCAGAAACAATCAAGCACTGCACACAGAGCAATATTTCCCTTTCGCCAGCGACCCGAACAACAAAAAAAGAGTTTTAACACTTACAAATAAATAGTAGGATCATTTGCTCACTCTTGTTGGAAAACAAATTCAAGACACTGAAAGGTTGAGAAATAAGTCTCTCAGAAGTTACTTTTTTCGATTGGTATATTTTATTCCTAAAATGCACCCAGTTTAATTTTCCGAAAATAGCATGTTTTCTTCAATCGGTATTTTTAATACTTCTCCAAGAAATTACATATTGAAGTGAACATTTCAACAATTTCTGGATAGTGGTATACAGGTGTTACTTTTTTAGAAATGATTCATGTATAAGTATTGCAAATGAACAGTTACGTGTATATGATTAAAGTATTGGTGTTTTATAATGTAAACAATTCTAACGTTAGAGATAGTACGATTCTTAATTTTTCTAGAAAAGAGACGTGAGCTAGGTTATCCATTTTACAGTTTGATGTGCGATAAAAGTGAAAAACTAGGAAAAGAGGGCATTTTCTGAAAAGGGGTTCATTTTAAGGAATGTTTTTTTAAGGAAAAATTTCTCCTTCTAATTTAGAAACTGAGTTCATATAGGAGAAACATGCTTCGATGCTGCAATCAATGCCAATTTAATGATGATACTCAAAAGAAAGCACTGGCTATAGGCTCTCACCAGCTAACACGTTTTTGCCAAAACATTTTTGTTTCATTACAGTTCAAATGTGCAATACTTGAAACAAAGCTCACTTTTACAATACAAAAGCAAATGGTGATGAATGGAAGCCTAGTCTTTGTTTTTCTGCTTTGGAGCAAATGGCATCAAGAACTAAAACTTTGAAGATCATGTTATCTGTAGTGATGACGACTTTCATCATTTGAAAGAACGTGTAGAAACAAACTTTCACAATAGCTTTGTTTGATTGTTGTATTTTACTTTTCCAATATATAACAGTTGTTTTCGAATATGAAAAAAAGTAATCGTGATAGTCGACGTATGAACTGCATAAAAATAACGACAACCATCAAAGGCTGCGGCTGCAAATTTCGCGTAAACGAGAACTGCACTCATTTCACCTTCAATCGTCTATGCTAGTAAAAAACAGATTCACTTTAACTCTTACAAATAAAGCCCAGCGTTTTTTCTTTTTTTATGGAAACGAACTCATACTTTATGCTTAGAAACTGCTGGTGCATCTGTGAATAGACACACGAAGCAGCAAAGTTCACTGAAAAGCGCCGCAACACATCACCACGCCTTTGTAGGGGCGTTAAGTGCTACTTGTGGAGTAGTTTCGGCTGATAACGCCCTGTTGCTATTTACTTTCACCAAGTGTTAAATCGACAGCGCAAGTTGCGAGGTTGGCCTGATTAGTTCGACGCTATTAGCTTCAGATCGCGACTGTACGTGCAATATATTTGGTTTGCTGGCAGTTATTCTGATCCGTAAAAGAAGCTGTTGTGGAAAGGTGAAGTATGTGTTTTGTATCAAATTAGATATTCATAGTTGTGTTTTTATTTTTTTACTCAAAATAGTAAGTCTAATAAGACCGTAGTCTAGTCGAAAAAACTGCGCAAATGCTTACTTCAAGTTTCAATCAGCGTATAAGCAGTCAACCTTTACACAGATTGCAACAAATTGAGAAAAACGAACTTGGGGAAGGGTCGCTGTTCTCATGGAAAGACTGTTATGGAAAGAGTTGGGTATAAGCTCGGTCATTTTTCGTGGCAAAGTCGAAGGTTCACAATGAGCAATCTGCATACAAAGATACACACTTCCTTGATTTGCTGTCTTTGATCTACACGCAGTACTTTAGCATTCTGCAAAAAAAAACCTAGCTCGATACGCCACTAATCTCACCAAAACTGTAGATGCTGAATCGGGTAAGTTAATTTCGCAAAACCAAATCATTTCATACATAGGTGTACGAGGCAGGGGGTCGGGGGCGGCCGCTCCCCATGTCTTGAAAAATTTCAGGGCAACCGCAAGTTGCTCAAAAATCCTGAATGATAAAAAATATATTCAAAACAGTGAAAAATTTCAGGGCCACTCTGTTTTCAGGGCAAGCGCAAGTTGCTCAAAAATCCTGCATGATAAAAAATATATATTCAGTACAGTGAATTCAGGGCAAACTCTGTATTCAGGGCAAGCGCAAGTTGCTCAGAAATCCTGCATGATAAAAAAGATATTCAACACAGTGAAAAATTTCAGGGCGACTCTGTTTTTCAGGGCAAGCGCAAGTTGCTCAAAAATCCTGAATGTAAAAGTATACTCAATACAGCGAAAAATTTCAGGGCAAACTCTGTTTTTAAGGGCAATCGCAATTTGCTCAAAAATCCTGAATGGTAAAAAATAGATTCAATACAGTGGAAAATGTCACGACAAATTCTGTTTTTCAGGGAAAGGTGAAAAAATTTTCAATACAGCAGGTTTATTTAAGGAAAATATTAGGTACCCGGTATGGACCTGTAGCGACCCGATTTCTCTGATTCTAGGGACCCGATTATCTCTGATTTTAAGGACCCGATGATAATTTTTGCTGACTATAGGGACCCGATTTTCAATTCTAGGGACCCGAATCGGGTCCCTAAAACACTTTAAAAAAATTGATACAGTATATTGAGCCAGTTAAAGGCAACTACCGTAAAGTTTCTTGTCAGGGAGAACACAACACGCAAGGAACTTCACCCCCTTGAGTTAACAAGAAAGGTAACTACAGAATTTGCCTATAACGTCACCTCTAGGAGATTGTACAAAGAACGTAATTGCCGAATTGAAATTATAAGCAAATTGAAATGCATGTAGAAGATTCCATTGGGACCGAACAAAATGTAACGTTATAGGCGAATTGACATTACATACGAAGCCGTTATAAACGAGTTCAACTATGTAGAAGACATTTTCAAAAGGTTTCAGGCCCAATTCGGATACAAAAAAAGTCGGTTTCAGGGCAAATTTTTCTATTTTTAGGGCACATTTTTCCCCCCCCCCACCCCCTATAAAATGCCTTCCTGTACGCCTATGATTTCATATACGATGTGTGTTTGACATAAGGAGAATTCAGCTAAACAAAATGATCAAGAAAAATGCTTCTGAAGAGAGTTGCTGTTTGTGTTATCTTGAATGCCATCGCGATGAGCGTTGCATCGAAAAAGTATTAAAGGAACATGTTCCCAAATTTTAGATTCAGTATTACGTGGTGCTACTATTGTGCAGTGATACTTTTAGTACATTTCTTTTGAAATTTGTCCTCGATTTTACTGCTTGGCTAAAGTACCTAAGGCCTTGTGAAATTCTGGGCAAGTCGAACAGGTGTGATGAATATAGCGGTTGTGCAAGTTGTTTCCCGCAGCGTTTTAAAAATATACCACTCTCCAACTTTTGCATTACTATAATATTCGCACAAACGTGCCAATACTTGGCTTTATAAAATATATTATATTTACAACAAAATCTTCAAAAATACTTTAAATTCATAATGAATGAAATCGTTTTTGTAGCTCATACAAAATAAAAACTTGGGAAGTATAGTTTTTATGATGATTTTTAAAGTTTTACTGCTCAAATATTTTGAAAACACTTGACCAAAGTGAATGAAATGTTGTACCTCGGGTTATTTGTGCTACTTTTCATGAAGTTCTGCTCGATACTTTATACGTATACCCCACGCCAGGGGCGCAACCAGCTCTTCGTTTCGGGGGGGCAATTTTCATGAACTTTCATTCGATGACGTCATCGTGCTTATTCAAGCGTGGTACAACTTTTTCGCAAACGGTCACAGATATGTTCGTTT
>JGI24158J21664_10014921_pt1 | contig 10156 bp, 5 predicted proteins | sample Ectturendosymbi3_FD_21664 | JGI IMG/M metagenome (IMG submission 21664) | reverse complement strand
AAACAAGTTCACCATAAAAAAGCTCACAACTATGAAAAAAACATGACCATCTCTTCTAGAAGTTTTCTAAAACTGCTGTAGATGACTGCAGTTTGTTGAGCAAGGAGATTGTTAGAACAATCGATAACAATGGCTATTCAAGTAGTCAATATCCCTCCAGCTCTACAATGCCCATTCAGCGTCTTCTCGGCCTCTGTTAAGTAATTCGTGGTTTAAACCCTTCGTGACACACTGAGCACTATGGTTTTGCGCTATTGCATCACTTCTGTTTGATCACCTGACGGTTCACCCTTATTCACCCCTTTTGGTTGGTTCACCCCTACAAAAATTTTATTCACCCTGGGGTGAACCATTCACCCGATTAAGAAACACTGGCCTAGCCGAAGCAAAACGTTAGCTCTCATCCTTTATAAAATTCGTTGTTACAGATTTTCTGGTGCACAGCTCTTCATTTACAAGAGGCTTCTGGTTTAGCAGCAGAAAATACTTCGACGATCACCGATTATGTAATGCCAATTTGTAATGCGTATGTTCACATCCAATATAATCATTCTGACTACAACATATTTATGTTGTGGTACTTCACAACGTTTCTCTTACTTCTACAGTAGAATTTGTCTAATTTGTCATCGCTTAATTCGTCAATTCGTTACTCAGAATTCCTATCTTTTGTCTACATTTCTGTTCGTCTAAATTAGTTAATTTGCTCTGCTCAATTCGTTATCTCTTTCCTTCCCTGAGAAGCGTTTTGTTGGGCTAATACGTCATTTGCAGTTTCGCTTTGATGTTTAAGCAGCTAGTTTAACACGTGTAGGAATTCAAAAAAACTAAGGATTTTAATCTGAGAATTGTTGCACCTTGCAATTTGTTTATCGAATTTATACACGATGTGCGAAGAGCGACCCAACTGCCCATTGGAAGAACGCAGAAAGTCTTGAAAAGTTTATTAACGATTTAAAAGGTGTTAGATTAAATCAGTGTTTCCCATCTCTTTTGGCTAGCGCCCCCTTTTCTGACAAACAAATTTCTATCGCCCCCCTACCATGCCTGGCACACATATCAAAACAATTTTTTCGTGCATTGCACTATAAAACTTAATTTAGTAAACCGCTAAGTTTTTGTTTACAAATTACATGCATACATGTTTGTTGACCATACTGTTTTTTATGACATTTGGTCACTTATAACTGGGTCTCCTATTCCCCCAACCGCCCATTTCTGCTTCACCGCCCAAAGGGGGCGGTACCGCCCACTTTGGGAACCACTGGATTAAATGGAGGAGTCTAGACTCTAGATAGAGCAGAGGAATAGAGATCAATTCAGTAAACAACCATAACGTCATAAACTTGTATTTTACTGCAAATGAAAGCACTATGTATACGAGTTACTATGATAAAGTATACGTGCTGGTATGACAGAGATTTCACTTGTTTGCATAATTCGTCACTTCGCCTAACGCTAAATCGTCACTTTTTTCTAATCCCTCGTGGTGACGAATTAGGTAAATTCTACCGTACAAGTAACACTATGCCTGCCCAGCTACGACGCCACAGATTTAGCGATAATTAAGCCGCGGAAACATCAGAGACTCGCAGACCCATTGTTGTAGACTGGTGTGGTAACTCGCAACAATCGCGCTGAGTTGTGCTTTTTCGGTAAAGTGTGCTACAAGGAGCATTGTTTTCGGTAAACTATGTCTAGCTCCCCCCGTTAGTACTAAGAAAGGACCCGAAGCTACCATCAAATAACTCCAGCTCCGGATCTTAAATTTTAAACTGAGCTCCAGCTCCGGAGCCCTGGTTTTCACGACTTGCAACGCAAAAGTTGCTTTCCTAGAAATTTTGCACGTACAACTGATAGCGCCGCCCTTTTGAAAGCTGCGACAAGTGCGATTCACTACAGTTAACGCAGACGCAACGCCGGCGCTGCTTTCATAACAGAAGCAAGCAATGCAAAAAATTCAGAAGTTTGTCTTCAAAGCTTCTCGCCAAACGTTTATTTCTCAAAATGATTGAGCGTCTCTGAGTAAAATCAGCACCTTCAGCGAGATGTGGCACAGTCGAAAAAAGTGTAAGGTGCAGTGCACGGGGCAAACTACGCGATTGCGATGAAATAAAACTGTATGCATAATTCCACAGTTATTGTGCGAATTTCGTTGAGCAACGCTTTCTCTTCTTATTTTGGGCCAAAACATCATGACACTTATTTGGGTCAGCTCGTACCGCGTTGTCAAGCTTAAAGCGATTTCTCAAAAATGTGTGGAAGGCAGGGGCGAATCCAGTCAGTGACGTTAGGGGGGGGGGCGATTTCAGTAGTATTTGCTAGTCAAGTCTCTTTACAGTTTCACTACTGTAAGAGGGATGAAGCCTACTTCACAACACTTCTGTGACAAAACTATGGACAGCGAAATGGCCTCATATATCGAATGCAGTTTTCCGAATTGTACGAAATCAGGGTGAATATAGTTACTTTCGTAGGATTTGGGGGGGATGATCGCCTCCCCCCCGCCTCTGGTGGAAGGTCAGAAGCGCAAACGAAAGCATGAGTTGAGTGTGGAGACATTGCAACAGGTGACAGAGCTTTTGCGAAGCCTTTTAATTCACTGTACAGTTGGTACAAAGGTGAAGAATAAACATTTGAATGCGTCAGCCATGCCAATCGCAAATGCACGGGATGACCTACTTGATTTCTTTCAATACATGTATCTTGTACTTAAGATCGAATCAGTACCAGAGTACGAAAAACCTTTAGAAAATAAATACTGCACCAATAATGAATGAACGTTTAGAAAGCAGTCATAAATCGGCAAGATGGTCACAGCAACAAAAAACAAACTGAATCTTTTGACGGTTACATTGTTTTGTACAGTATCTGCAAACACCAATCTGGCAAGGCGCATATAACAGCTATGCATAACAACGACGTTCCCAACCGTTTGTTTTCTTGGAAAAAACTCGACATCTCGAAGAATTGAAAGAAAACGAGATTGATCGCTTTACATGAACTGCCAAGCTCTTAGATTTAGTTAGCACTTTGCAACACAACAAACAGTTGAGAGTTTATATATTGCGTAATCTACTACTACCTATGTTTTACCAACTAAAAGCTTCAGCCCAACCTGCATCACAGGCTTTGGTGAGCTTAACCCCACCCCCAAATTGCAATATGAAACACTGTAAATCAGTGGAATTTTTATCAACTTTACAGTGTCAAGCTCCCCTATTAGAGACTCTCTGGCGATGGTTCTGCTGCATCAAACAACATATGCAATGAACGGTCGTCGACGTAAACAAAAAAACGTCGAATTACATCACACGACGCGATACATGACGTAACTAAATGATGATGTGCTTCATGCAGTGATATGTTTGCCATTAAAACACAGACACAGAGGGAGAGCTTAACACGAAGCATTTCAGTGCATAGTCCCCGAAGCCTCCGCAGGATTTCGAAAATCTGTAACTGTAATCTGCATTTCTAAAAACATTAGAACCGAAATCGCGACGTTTCGAATCCAAACCACCATAAACAATCGACTTGCGCGTTTACGAGCGTGAGTCAAGATCAACACTTGCGGACAGGCCATGCTACTGATCTGATTAGACGTGCTGCTGTTGCTTGCTCGGTTGACGTTTTTTCTTTTTTTGTTGTCAATTTTGGTGGCGGCAATTGGCGGGAAGCCGAAGCCTGAATTTTGCTTTTTGCCGAGGCGACTGAGATGAACGCTCTTGCCCAAGGAGCGCTACAGCGATTCACTCAGTGGCCATGAATCGAACACCCAAACTTCCATTTGAGAGACGGACACTTTACCACTAAGCTGTGACCCAGTGCATGTGAAAGTGATATGAGCAAGTAATTCAATGCTACAGAGATATAGCAGCTAAAGGGGTATAGCAACATTGTCCAGTGGTGGTGATCTTGCAAGAAATACGTTCTAGGTGATGGCAACTAGCGCTGCTAATAAACGAGTACGGCTGGGTATGTCGTGAATAGCAAAAGAGCAAGGTTAAAGAATTTGTCAGTGAACGACATACAGTGCATTTATTTAAAGCTAAGGACAAAGGTTTCAAAGACTGACTAAAAGGTTTATCCTTTTTACTTTACAGCGTTTTTAGGAGCTTCTGTTGACTTTGAAACGAAACACTTACTAAACAGCCACTAGCCATGAAAAACGTATGTAGAGCTTTTAGTGGCTTTCAGACCGACATTGACAGGTGTGGGGCGAAACCAGTGCGGGTTGGAAAGGTACGCGGGGTAGATGTGAGTTATCAGCACAATGGCCAGACGAATTCTAATAAACGGCCAAATCTTCGTGCTAAAGGCCAAACGTGGTTATTTTTACAAACAAATATATTCGTTGACACAATTTACCAAGTTAATATTGCCTGACTGGCTAGATTTTGATTTCTAAACCCAATTCACGCTTCTTGCGTACCCCGCGACTTCATGGACAAGTCAAACAACTTTTAACCAATCTTTCTGTTTATGATCAACAGGGTAAAGTGTACATCAACTGGCATATGGTGAGATCAGCAAACAAAGCACAGGATATGAAAACCAATAAACACAGAAGTCACAAATACTACAGATCCCAATTAATACCATCCTCGAAGCTTTGTCGATTTTCAATCCGGAGAGACAATCTGGCTATGTGCATGTGCTTGTTAGTGTTGACGAAGAGTGTGGCAGCAAGCAGTGACACTGACAACTAATTACAATTCCATCTGTTTTGCCGGGTCGGAAATGATCGTGGCCTTTGCAAGTTCGGTGAATGCCGTCATGAGCGTGGCAGCGCTAACCGCATTTTCATTGCGCTTGTGCTCCGCAGATGACGCATGCCACCTCAAAGTTTTTTCTTAAGACGAAATAATTTAGTATATACAGTACTTTGCAACGAGCACTTTCAATACCGTTTATCACAATCCATTTGGTCGATGTGAAGTCGTTTTTCCATTCTACTTTGGAGTTTCTTTTCTTGTCATACGTAACATTCCACGAAGCCATCCCAAATACGTGATCTAAACATTCTACAGACCAACCAGTCGTGCCCAGCAACCCACCGTCAGCTTACTATACTGCTCAGCGAATCAGCGTGAGCGTGCATTCAAGGAATAAACCGTAGTTTAGAAGTTTGGTCGATCGATTACAACAGTGATCACGCTGTGCCGTTAATTATTTCCAAACTCTGGGTGTGGAAAGTCAAACTGGGTAATTTCGATTGTCATAAAAGGAAGCGTGCTTGTGAGAATGCACATGGGGACAGTTAGACCGTTTAAATTCCATAATGTGGTACCACATGCACATTAGGCCGAAAATCGGCCAATTTCCAAAAATACTTTAAAAAGTCCAAAAGATCACACAAAATATCTGCGGCCAACCACTTCTGAAAATGGCCAAATTGTGAAAATTTGCAAAAAGGGCCAAGTTCTCAGCCCTGGTTGGAAGTCTGCGGAAGCGCGTAAAATTTTCCAATTCCTGGGTGCGGGGCAGGATTAAGATTTATGGGTGCGGAGCAGAAGCGAACAAAAGTTCTCAATCCGCGCAGGACTCTAGTGCACATAGTATTGCTTTACGAGCGCCGGCTTCATTTTTTACCAGCTACACGCGAAACGAAATCGCACAACAGAGCACGGAATGGCGGTTCTCAAAGTTGATTACGCCTGAAACCGACCACGCCTTGAATGATTTACTGTTGAAAACTCGCAAGCTAGCATAAGTTAAAAAAAAAGATAGAAAACAAATGCAATGTTCCGGCAGAAATTCTAACTCCTTATCGACAAACGAACAGAACTTGTGATGCCTCCTCATTGACGCCTGTCCATAAGAAAACATTCCGCATCGCGAACAAAACGGCGCATGTAATGCAGCTTATAGAGATCTGGCTGTCAGCAATCAGATACATCACGAGGGGCCGGGCAGGTATGTCGGCCCTATTCGTAGATCAAACTGCTGACTTTTTAAAGCTGGTTGAATCCATTTTTAAATCTAAATGTTGGTAATTCGAATCCACGATAAAAAACTAGACTTGCTGGCTATACTATGAAATATACCAACTTTGATTTTTATTACTGCCAACACGAGGTTGCAAGATGACTCTCGTCCATAAACCCACCGTGCCTATGAAACAAAGCAACTGAGCCGTTACAAAAGTTATTACTGTGTGTTGTTTAATGACACAATTTAAGCCGAGTTTATGACACTGAAGTGCGAATACTATCTCACGCATAAAAATGTAAGGTAGACCCAGCATACAACTAGGTTGAGACCGACTGTTTGAATATCACTTGAAACGTTTTTTAATGCTAAGCAGTTAAATTCAATGGGAATGAATATCATTACGCAATGAGTTTTCAATCTGTTCTAGGACGATTGGCAAAAGCACCCCCATCACAATCGCTAAATTTCCAAGTATCGCCTCAACTACATCCGTCCGCGTGTTGAGTGGGAATAAACAATTAGTTTGAAGCTATGCGTGCCTCGGTTTCGGCAGGATGAACCGAATGTCAATGCCGTTTTATATTATGTAATAACGGAAGTAACAGTCCAATCAAATCCGTCAACCAGCAAAGATTAGCCACAAAAATAAAAGGGATATAAACAATGAAAATAAGAGTTCCTAAAAGTACTGGTAAAGCACATTATTTTTTCAGACATGCGGTACCAACACACTAATTCATCCTCATTTGATTGGCCTAAAAAGAAAAGCAAAGTTAAATACAATGCATGAGAGTGCCTCATATTGGCCCGATCACAGTGAATCCCCATGGCCAAGTTAGAACATGTCGCATGAAATAAAATTTGCAAATAACATTACGAAGAAACAGATCCTTAAACCTTTTGCAGGCAGGTTTTTTTGTGTGAACAAAATGCGTAACTGCATTCTAACTCGTCACACACACAAAGAGAAAATCCATTGCTACATTTGTAGTTGCAGACACACGCATAAAGAGCCAAAAATATGAGCGCCACACAAGTCTAAGGCCAAATCATCTTATTCCTGCACTGCAATGATTGTGAATATGAAAGAATGAATCGTGTTAAGTACCTGCCAAGCAAATAGAATGAATTTTAGGCAATGTGTATCAGAAAATTTTTAACCAAACAGAACATTTGCTGAAACTGAAACAAAATGGAGGACAAAGCTGCATTGAACTACTGTATTGCAGCCATTTATCTACATTAGCTACATGCAAAGTTATCTATTTTTTAAAATCACAAAAGCCCTACCAAGGTGTCAAATTACAGAACTTTAACTTAGTAAAAAGGCATTGAAGAAAAAGTAATAAATAAATGGTAGCTGCCATCTATATCCCCTGGCCATGGGCATCAAGCACATAGAAAATGTGAATGTAACAGCAAACAAACAATGTTGAATGTGTCTCAAACAGCATGGGTTATTTCATCCTGATAAAGAGTTAAAAATAAAATTGCACAAAATCCTGTTAGAAGGCCCAAGTTTTGAATAATAAATGCTTTCCACGGTGTTTTTTTGAGGTCTCCACATGAAGCTTGCAGCTGAGCCTCAGGTAACATGACTGCAAGAGATATGTATAAAAACACACCACCTGCAATAGAAAAGATCCACCTTGCTGATGACAAACTGTGACCAACCAACACACCAACAAAAAAACCCAAATAACAACAGCATGCTGAGGCAAAATTAAAAAAAGCTGCCTGCCGAACAGTCATTCCTGATGACAGTAGGATTGCAAAGTCACCTAATTCATGCGGAAATTCTTCACAGAATATAGCAATGGATGTGCTTACACCCTGGACCAGAGATGATGAAAATGATGCGCCTATTGCTAAACCATCAATGAAATTATGCATTCCATCTGCAATTGTAATCATCCAAGCTAAAGTTTTAATTTTCTTTAGACTTTTCAAATTCCGGAAGAAACTTTGACTATCTGACATCTCAGTTTTTGATAAAGACTCTGAAACAACTGGCTTGCTCAGTTCGTGACCAGCAGGTGTTAGCAGGTGAACCTCACTCCGGGAGCTGGATGGTTCAGAAGGAGATGATAAACTAACAGCATTTTCACAAGATGGCAGACTGGAGTTGGTATTGGGACCAACACTACAATCAAATTTCAAACTATTTTCAGTAATTTCATGGCTGTGGTTTACCTTGAAAAGCTTCTCTAAAACATTNTCAAATACATAAAACATGTAGAAACCACCAAAAACAACAGCAGATCTCCATACCATGATTGGATTGCCATCAACACCAAAACCCTCAGGTATAAGTTGAAAAACTGCATTGCTCGACAAAGTGCCAACTGCAAGAGCAATAAGGTATAGGAGGACTTTATTGTAAAATGATCTGTTCACCATTGGAAGTATGCCAATGCCAACTAAAGAACAAAGGCTAATGATAGTAACTGATAGTAAGCCAAATCCCCAAACTTTTTCAGCACGAGGACTATCACTTGAGGTAGTGTCTTCTTTGTGTGTTTGCATATTAGGTTCTGCAGCAACTTTAAGCATAGCTGGGCAAATAAGACGGAAGTCATTCTCATCCAAGAGAGAGTTCTCTTTGTAGCGATTTTGGATAAAAGCCTGCCAAACACTGCAGTTTACATCTGTTTTTCTTTCTTCTGAAGCAATAGAATTATGAAGTAAGTTAATCATGCTGTAGATAGTTAATGTATTGTTAGCTCCATACTTTTCCACAATGTGCTCAAAAACTTTTGAAGGAAGATACACTTGTTTGGACGGCATATAATTTGCTGCACAAAATGACTTCTCTTTGATGAGCACTTCATCCATGACAGCATTTTGCAAAGCAAGAGCTGGAGTAATTGCAGCCAAAACAACTATGCTCATAAACGCCTTTAGCATTTCAGGAAGATATGTTTCCTAAATAAACGTGAGTTTTTTTATTAGGAACCAAAGTTTTTCAACATTTATAATTGATCAGCAGTTCAATGCCTACAATCTTAAAAATGAAGTTATTTTTACAATTATTTCTAATGTGATACACTGCAACTTTTGGCTACCATCATTCACATCTTACTAACAGCATTTATTTCTAACCACAAACAACATGTGCAAGACTGCGCAGTGGATTGTGTGTAAGTACTATTGTTGCAAACTCTGTCAGTGCAGCAGTGAATCCACAAACAAGATGTGTGCTAAGAATAACACCTACCGTATTTTTCAGACCATAAGGCACACCGCATTATAAGGTGCAGTATCAAAAGTTGAATGCTAGCTGTTATTTTTTCATACATAAGGCACATTAAATTATGCAAAACTTTGATAAGTCAATGTGTATTCAACTCTTTCACAGTAACGCCCGAGTGCCAGAGTCACCACTGCGAGTTAAATCTGTTGCTGCATACGAGGGAGTTTAATCTGTCACACATTCCTAATCTGCTAGACACAAATAGAAGTTGTGCGCATGTTTGATTCGTGTGCGCCAATGAAGTTGGGAGTCTCACAGAGTAATACAATCTGTGGTATGTGCTAGCTACTCAGAACCACATACGCTGCTCATTGCAGTTGTTGGTTTACTACATAACACAACGGTCTGTTTACAAAAAAATCGTAACTGGCAATTAAATAAATAGCACAATTTACCACATACAAATGGTTGTAGATAAGAAAGCAACCAGATTCACACATTATGCGCACTTTCAATTTTCTCAAAAATTGAAGTATTTTAAGTACACATTATGATCTGAAAAACACGCTATATGCAGGTGGTGCAAACCAGCAATAAGAATGATTTCATTGGGTGATGTCTATGTTGCTTGCTGCCAGTGTGAAGCTTTATGTGTGTGCTGCTCGCACTTAAGAGATTGCTAAAACATTTTCTTCTTTTTTTAAGGATGTGGAGTTGTTTATATTTTTTCAAGTCTTTGTTTTTTTTTTATTTCATTAACACTTTGAGAACCGGTCTACGATATATTTGTACCTCGATTTCGACCTAAAAAATGGCAGTTTTTGGTTGCCTTACCAACGCCCTAGCTCCTCCGCCGATTGCGCTAGAGAGCTGTTCAAGGGCTCAAACAGATCAGCCAGTCTAGTAGATTGCACTCGAAAAAAAATTTTTTGGTTTGGGGTGCGAATTTTTTGTGACTGATGTCATAAGTGAAGTAGTTTTGGGGTCATTTTGGCTCATGTTGCCTGGCCTAGGGCCCAACCGCTA
>JGI24158J21664_10014916_pt1 | contig 10157 bp, 9 predicted proteins | sample Ectturendosymbi3_FD_21664 | JGI IMG/M metagenome (IMG submission 21664) | reverse complement strand
TTTTCGAGTGCAGACTAGAAGACTTGCCGCGTCTTTTGAGACTTTTACCAGGTCTGTAGAGCATACCGGACCGGAGAAATTCCCGTGCAATGCTATGTGCATTTAGGCGTTTTTTTTCCGAAAATCCCCTAAAGCAGCCGGACGCCATAGAGTTAACATCCCCTGAACTGCATATTTTCCACCTATTTCAGTATAAGAGCAAACTTGAAAGACTAAATCCTTGCACAATGCTAATGAAACTTGTCTTTTTATTTTGAATTTCATATAAAATTTTGTCTAAATAAAATAACAATTTTTGTCTTCACACAAATAAAGTTAATGCCTCGATGTGAATAAAAACAGGCCAAACCTGGTCAGAAATGTCATCATGCCACCTAGTTCATGGTTCAACCTCTGGGCTGCTTTCCTGTGGGTGTAGTCAACAGGACTCTAACACCAATTTTTCTTGGGGGATTCTGATCATTTGGCTAAAACATCATTGCTGGGATCTATCTATTTGGAGGAGAATTGGCTTGATATGCACAGTTTTACAAATTTCACAGCTGTGCACTTTGTTGAAGAGTGTCATGCTGTTAATGTTCTGCAAATATCTCATCTTTACTGCTCATACTTGAGATAGCACTTTTTAGGTCATTACCCATGATTCATGATCATAGGTGAGGATTGGAACAAAGACCAGCTTAAAAACTGAAAACACAGAACGATAAAGCTCACAAAATACGTGTTTGCTTTATCAATCCATGCATCAATCTCCATTTTCTACCTTCCATCACTTATGAATACCTGAGGCACTTCAACTTCTTGACCTGCTGCAATGCATTGTTGCTTACTTGCAGCATACACTGACCTGGATTTCTGGAGAATCATAACACCTCAGTCTTTTTATTGCTATTTTCATTCCAGCTTGATCAGATGCAGCTGAATCCTGGTCAAGTGCATGAGGACTTTCACACCCCAGCAGGTCATCTATTGACATATCTGCACCCCTTTTGCCATAAACGTCCAACAAGTCAGCAGAAATGATACAGAAATCAATGAGTAACAGTTGACCCAACAAATCTCTGTACCAGGTGTACTTGTGTATTTCTCTGTGCTGAAAATGTTCGTAATGCACTGTGTTCTTACCAGGGCTGTGGAGCTAGACCACAAGCAATTTTGAATGGCTAGAGCCAGAGCCAGAGACCAAAATATTTTAGATGGTGGAGCCAGAGCCTGAAATTTGGTTCCTGGTTTAACAAACATTGTTGGTTGGGCAAGCAAGTCATACAAACAATACGTTTTTTTCTTTTTCAATGGACCAAATCGTTCTGGTGCCAGAGCCAAAAACTTTCAGAGGTTGGAGCCAGAGCCTGAAATTTGAGTTCTGGCTCTGCAGCTCTGGTTCTTACAATACAATTGAAGCATAATCATGTAGATTAGCACCATTATGCTCATCAATCATGCCCTTCCATACCATAGCATTGTTCTCAACACATGCATTGAAGTCTCCAACAAGGATTATGGAATGTGGATTTGTTAGTTTCAACTCTTTGCAGGGCAACACTAGATTTCTCCATGAATTGCAGAAATAGCGCACATGATTTTGGGCCACATATCTGTATTAAACACAGGGAGCAGGCTATGAACTTCCACATGCACATCCTCCTAGTGGGATCCATTCATTAACAAAGTCAGCCACCTGAGGGCTTACGATATGCCTACCTTGGCCTGGGCAGCAGACTTTGCTGGCTTAAAGCCTGAGTTGAAAGTTTCCACCCATTGTCTAGCTCAAGGGTCCCAAACTCAAATTGCTTCGGGGGCCAAATGATGAATTGTAAAGTAACCTGAAGGCCACATTATGACTACCCAAGGTCCGCATTATAACACACAACAATTGCAGTACCTGAACCTTACCAAAAACAGTTTGCACATGTTTCCTGCGAAAGGTATTGTGAGCTCTAGGCAATTCATTTCTAGCCATCTCTAGGAACTTGTTCACTCGCTTCCCAAGTACTGTGAATCAACTAAATAACTGAACTGCTGATTATTTGAAACTTCCCAAAAAGCATCGCGGGCCACACAAAATGCCATCAGGGGCCAAATCGCATGCTGCATTTTCGAGACCCTGGTCTAGCTCCACAGTGTTAAAACCACAATACTTCAACAACATCTCAGGACTATCATTTAGCTTCCTCAATCTGTTCGCACTCTTTTCCTGTGAATGAAATAATGTTCCAGTTTCTTAAAATTGCCATTATGTATGGGTTTGAAGTCTCCCTGAGGAGAAGTACTTGCACTGTTCCCATTCGCCTCTCCAGATGTGTAGCAGGCACAACATGGGGCCACCACTTGCAGAAAGCTGATGGGGCAAGCTGTTGTGAATTTTGCACATGAGTAATCATTCTGCTGAAAACAGGGATGCAGTCCTTGTCAACATGTTACAACCAACGTGTGACGGTTTTGATTATTTTAGCACATTTTCAAAGTAGTACCTGCCTAATTCAGTTGTTCGCAAAGTGAGTATAATCACCCTCTTGGGGGCAATTTTGAGGGGCAAGGGGGGTGAAATAAACAAAGGGGGCTATAGGGCGGCAAAACAGCACAAAGGGGACAAAACTGCCCAACCACTAATCGATCATTGAGTTAATTTCAGTAGAGTACTGTTAAGACTTGTTAGTTTCTTGCAAATATTTTCTATGATAATTGCTGGAGGTTGCTGCTAAAGCAATTCATCTGTTAAATTTTTACTCTGGATCGTCTATGTGCCTGGCTACAGTGTGAATTATTTTCACAAGAATTCTGAATGTAATATTAGCATCATATTACAATTGCTTAGTTCAGCTATTTAACACGTTTGCTGCCGGTGTACGAATATATCGTACTTGGAAATTGACCTAAAATCAAACTTTTGCTGTTGCAGGCACATTTGCGTAGGAGAGGCCTTGCATTGAGACTTCTTCAGATGCAGATATGCAACAATAGCTACATCTGGAAGGATTGGCTAAGTTTTGCGCCATCACTTTTCTTAACAGGACAGATGTTGTTTTGTTCCATTCTGCCTCATAACCCATTTATCAAAACTTACTTACATGTCATTCACTGATGCAACTATTTACACTTCGCAGAATCAGCCCTTCCAAACACTCTGACACAAACTCAACTCCACACATTTGCAAGCCACATCTGAGCACTACATGCACCATGTCTAAAGAAAGACAGCCTACATGTTGTAAATATTCTTCATATTACTGCTCAATGACCAGCACAGAATATTTGTTACAAAAATAGACAAACTTTTTTCATTGAAAATTGTTGTTGCGTAACTGCATCTAATCATGAGACAAAAATAAAAATCACAAAGGTATTTCATCTTCTGTAAATGTTCTTCATTTTAATGCATTCAATAATACATCAACATAGTCATTTCAATCTTCATTGTAATATACCATCAGGTCACTGAGTATTAAGCAAGCTAACACCAAGGTTAACACTGATGTGAGGTAATCGATATTTACCTTCATGTGTTTAGTTATGATTACTGACTGTGCTATTTCAACACATAATGCAAACAATCATAGTGCAGTTATCATAGGCTCCTTTAGTTTCTGCACCTTCCAAAGTGCTATGTAATTGTCAAAATCCATGACAAAGCATTTTCAATTAATTTTTTCTTCAGAGCTCTCTTTTAAGAAGGACATACAGTTCTGTTTTATAACAAGCATGCACATATCAAAACTATGAAGTATATCTTTATCGAGTCAATGTACATGCTGACTAACAAAAATACTGAAACTTACCATGAATTCAAATAGAATGCTATCAATACATCACATGCATGACACTTTCCAACTAAGGAAAAAGCCAAATAAACACTACAACTGCTTCATTCGCTCAATATCAGTAAGGTATAATTGTTCAAACCTTTTACACTTGGTGAACTGGGGCTTTTTCTATCACCCCGATCAGGTGAAGAACGATGATCTGGTGACCAGCGACTGCGTACATTTACTACCCGGCCATCAGTTGTAGTTCTTGGGGTAGGAGAAGAGCAAGGGGATTTCCTTGCAGGGCTGTTTTGAAGCAACTAAAAAATAAGAAGTGTTAAGTGACTGGCATGTTTCATAGCTATATGCCTGATTGTTAAGACTTTGAAATAAAAATTATCTATGCTTTCACACTTTTGATTCTGGGTGGTTCCCCTAATGTCCACGGTTACTGAGCAGTTTTGGTGGGAAATTCAAGTGTTGTCTGCTTCTGCAGAAGGCAGATACTGATAGTCATTTTCCAGGTTTAGGCTAAAACAGTAAACCTCGCAAACGTTTTGTTGCCTTTACACTAATCAATTGCCAACATATCAAATCAATTTCAAAACATTTTAGGCTACATACCACTGCAACAAGCCTTGAGCTTACCAGAGCCACTTTTTTGCTCTGGTACTTTTTTTTTGAGACAACAAAAGCAGCTCTACACTGGCATCAGACAATGAAACTTATTCAACATGCCTAAACATGCTTACGAAAAAGTTTCTAATACATTTTTACATGCTTTCCTAACATTTGGCAACATATCAAAGCACTTGCATTGCACAAAATCACATTCACTGCCAGATCCTGGTCTTGCTTAGGTGGACCAACTCAAAAAAGCCATGCATTTACACAGCCTCTGAGCCACAAAGAGTTTGGATTCTCATTCCAAAACCTAATGTTACATAAACTCAGCCTAGGACGTTTATAGACTACATACCACTGTGGAATTGGGATTTTAAACGCATGTACATTTCCGAGAACTTTTTATTAGCAAAAACGTTTATTTACATTGGCTGGAAACACATTAACAAATTCAAACAATGTATATATACGTCAGCTAGTAGTGAAAGCGTTATTAAGATTAACACTTTCAGAGCCGGGATACGATATATTTGTACTTTGAAATGGGCCTAACACCAGCAGTTGTCAGTTACCTTACCAACGCCATAGCTCCTCTGCCGCTTACGCTAGAGAGCTGTTGAAACCTTTAAAAGATTCGGCAAGTCTTCTAGTCAGCACTTGAAAAAAATTTTTTGGTTGGGAGTTGCGGTTTTTTGTGACTGACGTCATAAGTGAAGTAATTTTTGGCCAATTTGGCTCATGATGTTGCCTGGCCTAGGGCCCAACTGCTAGGCCAAAGTATTTCGCTGAAGTTTATATTGGAAACTAGGCTCGAGTCCGAGTCTTTTGAGCCTTTGATCAACTTTCTAACGTTTCTGGTTCAAAAGTTATGATCTTAAATAAACAAATTAATTAATTATCTAATTAACAAATTAGTCAAATTTTATTGACTTAGATCATAACTTTACAACCCGAAGCCCCAGCAGGTCATCCAAAGTATCAAAAGACTCGGATTGTAGCCTAGTTTCCAATAAAAACTTCAGCAAAATACTACCATCTAACGATTGGCGCCCAGGGCCAGGTGAAGTTGGCCAAAAAGTCCTCCACTTATGACGTCACTCACAAAAAATCCACACTCCCCAACCAAAGAATTTTTGCTTCGAATGCAAACTCCAAGACTTCCCGCATCTTTTGACACTTCGAACAGGTCCGTAACACTAACCGGAGCAGAGATATCCCCATGCAAAGCCACGTGCGATCCAGCTGTTTTTTTGCGAACCGCTTGAATTAACCCGGACGTCAAAGTGTTAATGATGTTGATTGGTAGATTTGACTCAAAACTGCAAGTAGGGCTTTCAAGGAATCTGCCTGTTGTGCTGTGCTTTCATAACTCTGCAAGGATTTGCACTGCATGCATCCACATTTATGTGACAATGTAACACAAGGGAAAAGCTGTTAAATCTACTTGCAAAGTGTTTTGCTAAGAAATCCATTTCATGTCAATTTGCATAGTCAATCCTTATTCAAATAAAGAGTCAAAGTATGTTGAGTGCCAAAGAATTTTGGCAAAATTGGCATTTTTTATCTTGTAAATACATTAGTGTTTTTGACACTTTCGATATCGGATGGATTCCCTGCAGCGATATTCACCATTACAGGTAGGTTTTGGTGGGAAATTCAAATGCTGTTTGCTTCTGCAAAAGGCAGATACTTCTAGGTGTTTTCCACCTGTAGGCTAAAGTGGTAAACATGGCAAATATTTTGTTGCTGTTACACTAAGCAATTACCAACTTATCAAACCATTTCCAAGAGGCTACATGCCACTGCAACAAGCCTGGGCCTAACAGAGCAATTTTTGCATGTTTCACTTCACTGGGAGACCATAAAAGCAGCTAACACTGGCTTCAAGCAATAAACTTTATCAGCATGCCTAAATGTACTTGCACAAACATTCGCAAAACAATTTTTAGCATTTGGCAGCTTATTAAAGCACTTCCATCACACAAAATCGCAGTCCTGATCCGATGAACCTGGTCCCACCCAGGTGGACAAACTCTAAAAAAACATGCTTTCAAGCAACCTCTGCACCACAGTGGGTTTGGATTCTCATTTCCAAGCCTAATAGTATTTGAAGCCAGTCTAGGACAACACTTTTAGGCTGTTTCCAGGCAAAAAAAAACATCACAACCAGTGCCTTTAAACACCATTTTCAGTTTGGACATAGGTGGATGATTGGATGTCAGTCAGGAACAGGATAAAAAATGTAAACAACGTACCGTTTTTTACAGGCCATAACGCGCACTTTCAATATTTGAATGCTTTTTAATCTGTCACACATGCCTAATCTGCTTGACACGAATAGAATAAATTGAAAGCTGTGCACGTTTGATTCAGTGCGGCCAGTGTAGTCAGTAGACTCCCAGAATAATACATACAGCTCTGTGCACAATAGCCTCTCGGAGTAATACAATCTGTGCTTCAACATTAAGGTATGTGCTAGCTACTCACACAACCACATGTGCTGCTCATTGCAATTGTTGTTGGTTTACAACATAACACGATGCAGAGTTTACAAAAAAATCTAGCAATTGAATATATAAAACTGTTTACACACTTGATTGACCCTAGGTGAGAAACCACAACCAAATTCATACATTAAGCGCACAGCAAGATAAAAGCACACATTTCATTTTGAGAAAATTAAAGGATTTTAAGTGCATCTTATGGTCCGAAAAATACAGTAGATATACATCAGCTGGCAACGAATGTGTTGAAGTGTAATGAAGGATATAATTATTATTAGTGAGACAATAATTGCCACCAAATTTGGCTGTTTACCATTGTGATCACACTGACATTTTAGGGGCTGTAAGAAATTTTGTGCCAATTTAACTGTTTTTTAAAGGAAAAAATAAGAATATTATTTTTTCATGTATGTCAACTAGATAAAAATTCGCTTGCTTGAGGCGTTTATAGACTCCCTAGCACAATCAGTTGTGTTATTATAGCTGCAATTTAGTACTTTTGAAGACCTTGTAAGCCATTGTAGTGGTTTGAACGGCTGAATTATGATCATAACTGGCCGACTGATTGCACTAGACTCTAGTGACTAGAGAATCAATCAAGGTCTCAAAAAATTATGCTTTCACCTGTTTTTTTTTAATGGGTAAATTGGCACTTGAAATTTTGACAGGCCCCCAAAACTTCATCACGGCCACAATCTGGAACATAACATGGGACTCTGTGGCAAAAAACAAGGTATGTTCTGGAACATACGTTAGTGCCAAAAGTGTTAATAATGCCATTAACAAGAGCACAGTGGCCAGGCTATAGTCAATTTTGCCACATTCAAAATTTTTGAACGGAAACTTGAAAATTGAAGAATCATAAACTGATGACCTGAGTTTAGACCTATGGCTATTCAATATATGGTCAAATCAAATATATTATGAACAATTCAAAGCCAGCTCAAGTTGGAAAATTCTATTTGATATTTAAGCATGGACTCCACTATGAAACAGCTACCCAGTCACATAAAAGAAAAACTAAATCGATAGTATTCATAGACCTAAGTACATAGACAACTTGACACGATTCAGGTTTCATCAGATTGCCTGAGACATATTTTTAACCTGTTGCAATGTAAAAATATTGTTGACAGTTTGCACAGCAACCTCCATATTTATATATAGAGATATAATAGTGAAAGAAGAATCATAAACTATCTTAAAATAAATCAATAATTTCTTTAAAATGTGATTAAACAAAGATTACCTGAAACGGTTCAGTTGCTCGCATTGGCTGCAAACGAGCTATTCCATTTTTGTGCATTGATTTTGATTTTGAAGACATCTTTACATTGATAAACACTAATATACAGACTTTCAAACTATAAAACTCTGTAAAGACAAAAATACAATGGTTGCCTTTGCACATATGAAATTACATATAAAAAAAAACTTTGCCTGTTTGAAAGCTCTCAACTGCTTGTTTCTGAAAAAAGCATTATTACCCAGCTTACATATGTAAGAAAATTGAAACTGTTGCAATCAGAAAGCCCGAGTAGCAAGTGCACAAAGCTTCACACTATGGCAGCAAGCAACAACAGAGATCACAGGTCACAATCACTCCATTATTGCTTGTTCTTGTCACATATATAGGAGTGTTATTCTTCGTGGACATCCTGTTTGTGGTGAATCACACATTCACACAGCATCAACCAACATGTTACAACAAAACCGTTAGTGATGGATGAATACTTGGTATCGACACCAAAGGTATCGAGTGTTTTAGGGGTATAACAATTCATACCAATATCATAAAAATAACCTTTACAATACCAAACTTCGATCTACCCATTAATGCCCCAAACACGTTTTCAGGTTATTTTATAGCCGATCCACTTGTACACGTCTTGGTTAGCTAACTATGTGTGCCAATGACTGGTGATGCCTCACGGATTGGTGCCACACTGATGTATCAGAGTGCAACAGTTCAATAATTAATCCCGTAATTAGATAACTAATTACTTTGTAGTTTTTAGGTCACAACTTTTGAACCAGAAACATTAGAAACGTGATTAAATGTTCTAAAGACTTGGATTCTAAGCTAGTTTCCAATAAAAAAAAAGTTGTTAGTGTATGGCAAATTTGCACGTGGATGTCGCATAGTAGAGGAGCTTCTTTGTCGTTTAACATTGCATTTGACAACAACAGGGAACAATGTTTTCAACGCTGTGGATACTTTTTTCACAGAGAATCAGTTTGATTGGGGTTGTGTCATAGAGTGTTGCATCGACGGCGCTCCATCAATGATGGGAAGAAATATTGGATTTTGAGGTATCCTTTAAAGAAAATTTCCTCACATCCACATCAAACATTGCATCAGTCACCGGGAAGCTTTGGCTTCCAAAGAGCTTTCATCTGTGTTCAATGAAGTGTGAAGCAGGTAGTAATCAAAGTGGTTTAATTTTGTGAAGTCCAGAGATTCGAACTGCCGACTCTTCAAGGATCTTTGCTCCACTGAAAATCCAGAGCACAGCACTTTGTTACTTTACATGGCTGTAAGGTGGCTTTCACGCGGTAGTACACTGAAGAGAGTTTTTATCCTCAGGAATGAAGTAAAAGATTTCATGCATGACCGGAAAAATGAAAATGCAACTTTTTTTCAGATGATCTGTTCATTGCTTGCCTTGCACTCTTGACTGACGTTTCAGAGAAACTGAATGAGCTGAATATTTCACTGCAAGGTCGAGGCAAATGGGTGTTTGAACTTCAAACTTCCATTCGTGCTTTTTTTAACAAGTTGGCTATTTTTGTCACTTGAGCAAAAACTGGTGATGTTGGTTTGTTTCCGCATTACAAGGAATTTCTTGCAACAACGGATAGTGAGATGTTATTTCCAAGTGTAAAGCAAGACCTCGTTCAATACTTGACAAATTTGCAAGCAAATTTCAAAGAATGCTTCCATGAACTAGAAGAGGTGTTGTATTGACATGTTCAGTTTCCATTTTGAGTTGATGTTGAGGCTTGTGGCAACTTGGCATTAGAGGTAGCATAGTTGTAGGCAGATGAAAACCAAAAAATTCATTTTGAGGATTCCAATTTAGCTAGTTTTTGGTTAAATGCACCGAAGAAGTATGCACGTTTGAAAAACGAAGCTACAAAAGCTCTTGTTCAGTTTGGGTCGCGTATGTGTGTGAAGCAACATTTTCATGCATGGTGTAAATCAAGTCAAAGTATAGAAACCGACTCACTGACGCTCATTTGCAAGACAACCTGATTATTGCAACTACCACATATGAGCCACGCT
>JGI24158J21664_10014914_pt1 | contig 10159 bp, 6 predicted proteins | sample Ectturendosymbi3_FD_21664 | JGI IMG/M metagenome (IMG submission 21664) | reverse complement strand
ATGTCAACTTTAGAAAGAAGTAGGCTACAATACTACAATGAGTAGGTAAATTAACCATGAAGTGGAAATTCCTCCCCTGAACTCATGAAATTCCTCCCTGGAGAGGAATTCCTCCCCGGTTGGGAACCATTGTTCTAAAAGATTTATCTTGAGTTAGGCCATCTGATCGAAAATTTCGTAAATGATTGGTATTTAACCACAAATACGCTGGAATTGTCAAAACGTGGGAGACAGTTTAACATATTGGTATTTCTAAGGCATTTTTCATCCTCTTGTTCGTGTACCACTCTGAAAACTTTCAGAAATGCAGTGTGTGTGTGTACACTTTGATTTTGTTTCTTGCAAATCTTCTGAGGAAGAGAGTTTGCATACATTCTCGAAACGTAATCTATAAACACTGCATTGTTATCACACCAGTGGAGCAAAACTTGCAGCCAGTAGACTATGCTTGGTGACAGAAATAGCATATTACGTTCATGGGCGTCGGAGGATTGTTTCCAAAGGGGGGGCCAAAAGTGGATTTTTCCAAGTGCAGCTAAAGATATTTTTCCAGGGGGGCAAAAAGTGGCAAAATTTCATGTTACCAACTCGAAACTAAGAAAACGACCTTTTTTTGGTAAAAATTTAATAGGAAAATGTCAAATACCTTGTCCCCCCTTCTTACGGCCATGACTACGTTCACATTGTGTTAACTTCATGTTTGCCTGGAGCTACTGTAGGCTACTCTTTAATAATTTTTGCATCTTATGTTCAGTGCTTAACCGTTGCTGGGGTTTCACAGCCAAGTTCTAACGTTGCAAAGAAAATTCGAATTTCACAAGGTTCTCACAGTTATTAGGTTTTGTTTGGGTAGTCCTAGCAAAAGTGGCGAGGCTCACCCACATCTGATGGCGAGTCTGGCCCAAACATTCGTAATAAAGTTCAAGTTGCATTCCTTTCAAGAGTTTTTCAGTTGGCAGACCAAGTATAGTATTTACGATTGGAACAATAGCATCAGTAGTTAAATATACCCGAACATTGATACCATTCTCTTGTATCTGACAACTTAACCACTCGCAATGTCGTCTTCAGAAATTATCTCACAGCAAATACTATATGTTCAACCGAAGTTTCAAAAATATAGATCAGGAGTGGGAACCTAGTTACTATCACGGGCCGCATGAATTGTGCATTATCGCTGGCGGGCAGCAACATCAATTAATTTTATCCTAAAATTCTACTTTATCTAACTATGAGGAAGAGTGACTTGTTTTGACTTTCCATCCAAGTATCTGCTTATCATGGAGCTTCGTTTTGAAGCGATGTTGTGCTCTAACTTGGGTAACGAAGATTCTGTTGCGGGCCATGTCAAATGTTCACGCGGGCCGCAGGTTCCCCATCCCTGATCTAGATAATGGATTTGCTAGAACAAGACGAAAAGTTAGGCAGGTTTACTAGTAACCTATACATCTGGCACACTAAAGCCATGACTGCACTAGTAAAATAAGGAACCAGGTGTTTGCATAAGACTACTACTCTGCCCTGATCGTTCGGTCTGCATCTTGATAAAACTGAAAAGTTCTCATTTTCGAAAATGCTGCGAAGAGAACTTTATCCGTGAGCCTTTGCGAAAAGTTGTACCACGGTTGAATAAGCACGATGACGTCATCGAATAATATTTCATGAAAACTGCCCCCCCGAAATGAAGAACTGGTTGCCCCTTTGGCTGTAACTGTTGCACTGCTGTAGGTATGGCGACACTTTGAAACATGTTCATGCACTGGTCGGTTTTGCTTTGAGGTCTGAGGTTTTGGTTCAGCAAAAGTTATGAAGGGACAGAATCATGGCTTAGCTTTACGGTGGAGACTGCACTGCACCCAGAATTAACGTGCACAGTTCCAGCCCTTTGATCACCTGGACTTTACTAATATTTAATTGCGGTGTGAAAACAAACTTCAACATGAAAAATTGCGCTAAAACCGTTTTTATGTTGCTGTAACAACGCTGATCAAATTACACATTACGTCATTAAAAGGAACAACTCACATCAAATATATGATGCTACTCACATGTCTTCATTTTTCTCCCACTTTGCAACACTTCCCTATAACTATGAGCGAACGTGGTGATTGCTGCCGCATTGTTTCACTGGTACTTGTTTCTTAACAATATTGCCTGCTTGTGCCAATTAACACCTACCCCTTGCTGTTTTAGATCAAAGTTATGTGTTGTTTGTGTTTTACTGCTAATCCCGGTGATAAATACCATCAGTCTGAGAAAAACACACGATGAAAAACATAGTTTTTCATCTTTTTCAGCCGAAGAGAAAAACTAACTTCAAAAACTTGACAAAAAACACTGCATACGATGTCGTTGTGTGGAGAGATGGTGAGAACAATATTTACACCAAGGAATTCACGTTGTGTTAAACTCAACGTCACATACTCTTTTATATTTTTAAATTGATGATGGTCTCTGGTTTTCATCGCTTTTGCATTTTATGATGACTTTTACGCTAAACAACTACGTTTTGGATCCTCAGATGAAGTAAACAATTACAAACGTATTGCTTTCTGAAAGCAATACCGAGAACAGGAAGTTGGTGTGAAAGTAAATAAGGTTGGTATCAAATTTGTGAGGTTGAATGTTTCAGTCAAAACTAATTTTTGTTACGATTTTTCATCAAAATGCGAACAAATTTTTGTTTTATGTCAATGTCATCGATAAAAATGGCTTTTTAAACCCCGTAGGTATTTCCTGTTGATTTATGTCCGCGTGGTTTAACTACCGGTCCGCGGGCCTGGACAAAATTTTTAAGGCCCGCGAGCCTTCTCGGCATTGATTGTTGTATGTATGTTACAGTAGGCATTTTCAAGCACAAGCATATCCATCTGTAGTAATGTAAAATATTAACGGCGTTCGACTGTCACTAGACTGTACAGAGCTTCAGAAATTAGTCAGCAAATATACATTTCCCAAACTGAAACATTTCGCACTGAAAATGCTCTTGATGTTTGAAAACACATACTGTACGTGTGTGAGAGTACATTTTCCACCATGGTGCAAGTCAAAACTAAAAACAGAAATCGAATGGCAAACGAAACACTGGGCGATGGTTTCCGACTTGCTAACTACTAACATGTTGGTATTCTTAAAGTAACTGTGGAGTCAGAGAAGCCTCAGCCAAAGGCATCTATCATCTCAACTAGACGTGACGTAATCTTTTGCATGCTTTTTTCACTTGGTTCTCTCCCATTATTATTGTGTGTGCGAAAATGTGCGGCGCGTTTACGTCACTAAAGCGCAAAGTGTTTCGATAGGCCTTGTGTAGTTTTGCCAACCTACGCGATATTGCGATATGTACGTATAAATATATCAAATCCATATGCGTTTTGAATTTGAAATAAAAGAAATAAAAAAAAATAGTAAGACTGAAAAACTGACAGTGGTTGAGCAACAAGGTCACCGGCAATGGTTGATTCATGCATTTTTGTGACTCAAATCAGGACATAACCATGGGAGTCGGAAGGGGGGGCAGTGGGGGCCTTGACCCCCACTGGATTTTGACATTTTCAGCAAAAAAAGGTTGTTTTTCTAGTTTTGAGTGGGAAGAAATAAATTTCACCACTTTTGGCCCCCCTAGAAATATTTTGGAAAAATCCCCTACTGCCACCCCCTGGAAAAAATCCTTTCGACGCCCATGGGCATAACACAAATACGATAAGAAAAAAATGACATCAAAGAGCAGAAAATGATTAAATGCTGATGAGAACAGGAAACATCAAGAACTTCGGGTCTAGCAAATCGATGTATTCTAACATACAGTATTTAAATCACTAAGGGGTTGGCAACAGACCTTAAGAGTCAAGTGCTCAGTCAGACCTGTTGTGAGTACAAAACAATTTTTCATTAAAAGACGTTTCACATGTAACAAACAAAGCAACAGAATGCAGAGAATCAACGTCAGAGAAGTAGAAAAACAACAACTTAAGCAGAGGGGGAGACAGATGCTTATGTACGGAGATAAAACAGTGATGCAAAGAACGTCTGGGCCTGGGGCGTAACGGGGTCCGATGGCGCCCGGGGCAAAAAGCAAGTTTAGCGGCCCCACGTATGAACCCGAGGTCTAATTTGTTCGGAACTTTGTGACCCACAAGTACACTCTTATGTAGCTGATTAAAGTTCGTAATGTTTTGAAAAAGACAAGACTAAAATGCTATTTTGAAAGATAAAGCTTTTAAATTCTTAAACCAAGTAATTGGCGAATTTAGAAACATCTGCTGCTTTTCATTTTTTCTTTTAGTTTGAAGGTTGAGCGCACATAGTAATTAATAATCAAATAAAGATATTGGAATGAATTCATAATCTGTTTTTTCGTATGAAAAGGCAATCTTACCTTACTTTTTTCTACTCCTAGCCAGGCAGGGCTGACAATACACCTCACCATAAATATGGAACAAACAGATGTGGCCACGATTTTCGTTTGGGAGGGGGATAAAATTGAGGAACAGTAATCTTGAATTCACAGCATGCAGATTATATTTTCACTTCTCCAATCTCCTGCTCGTCATTGCATTTATTCAAGTCTACTTCTGAATCTCCAAAATTGCGTTCCTTGGCATTACGAAGCCTCTTTTGCATTGAGCACAACAAATATGGTTATGGGGATCATTTAATGATGAGCCAAAACTGTACAGACAAAAGTTCCGCAGAAAGAAATCAATTTTTACACCTTGTCAAACAGAAAGAAACCAAATAACCAGTGTGGAATTCTGAAGACGTTATGCAGTACAATAACTACGTTACTCATTATTTTCATCCATTGCTGCAACGCTTTGTATTTTTGTTTGTAGTTTCCTTTTAAAACAGATAAATACCTTCAACCGAACATGAACAAACCTCACGTCGGTAGTCTGCCAACACTTAAACCAGTGGACAAAATACAAGCTCAAAAATCCAGCAATAGACTGATGGGGGCGTGATAAGGTATGACATTTAAGGGTCTTTTGGAAGTCAGTCTGCTTGTCTGGACTGAATTCTGGATTAGAATCAAATGGACGTGAGGCTAATCAACCAGCATCTCTTTATTATCATAACCAGGACATCAACCAGCATTTCCTTAATTTCCGTTTAGATTGCAATGGTAAGTTAAGCTTGTTAGATATGCTCAGGAGACAGCGCTGCTGATGTCTTCGTTTTTGTGACAAACAACGAAACAACGTGAATTTCCGAAAAGTTCCAGGTTAAATTCTCACCCTGCGCGGATTGGCTCAAACTTTTAAAATCTGAACGACCGTTGCTATGGCAACAGCGAAGTAGATGCTTCGCAATTATTATTAATCGCTCCTGGTTCGGGTTTCAGAAAATTTACTTGAAAACCCGGATTTGATAATTTGTTGGTTCCACGTCTTTTTACCTGTTTCTCGATGATTACAAGTGACGTCACCTCCATGGCGGAAACGAATATTCACAACGATTCGCACTTAAAACAAAACTCAAGATTTAATGAACTTTGTTCAGAGATTGCGATGCAGACAATGCATTCACTGGTGGGTTTGGAAAACTGCTCATGCATAAAAACAAACAGCACTGCTTTTAGTTCCAGCAACAAGATGCGCTGAAAATGGGGCGAAATGTAAACAAACATTGAATATAAACAACCGTGATTACTGAAAATTTAACAGAAACATACGTTCGCGTTGATTGAGAAATGAAACTACGTCTCTGCCTTACCTGTTAAAAGCAGTGACCTCCACTCTACTGAGTGTGCAAGACTGTTTCTTACCCTGCTTAGAAAACATCCATCACCTCTGTAATAAATCTGAATGATGATTGGGTTGAAAAGATTGTGACGTCACAACAGTCAGCATCTGGTCACATCCATTGTTACGAGTCTTAATATTTTTTTGAGACAACGTCAGAACTTATTGAAGCTGGATATGATTGCAAAGAGATCATGGATGACGAGCAAAAAGTTGCTTCAAATTAGTTTCTGGTGACGTAACACCATCACAAACGACGTCACAAGCGACTTTACTACCGATGACGACACGAAAAAGCATACGTCATAATATTTGGCGCTTTCCATATTGAATGTATTATTCTAATAAAGATTCTACATCAGCCAATCAGACGTTTGCGATCAGTGGACCGGAAAGAAACACGTTTTAAATTATTTGCAACGAAAATAGACAAAAATGTGAACCTCATACGAAAAGCATTCAATGCAGTATTCGGTGCTTCATTTACGGCAAGCAGCATAAGACTAAAAATGCAATTTACAAACTGCGACTTTTTACATCGACAGTTTCGCAACAAATGTATTCGGCTTCTTTTCTGGCAGTTTTTCGAATGTGATGAAACAACGCGCAGCAAACAATGGCATGCGAAAACATTTTGTATGACGGCAAAAGAAATTCGAACATTGGAGTGAAATCTTCATGATTAAATATATGTTGACGCAATGCGTTACAGGGTTAGATACATTGCAATGTTGACAACATACAGAAGTACATTGTGTGATGTTTACGGAAGACAAGCAATTGAAACGTGGTGGTCAATTGCGCAGCGCCATCTAGAGCCAGACAATGCTTGTCATTTCGCTCACAAGACGGTGCAGCAGCAGCAGGTGTGAGGATAATCTCGAGTGTAGACAGCTCGCTGCTTTCCATAGACCCAGAATCTGAAAGACCAGAAACGAGGAATGCATCGGATGTCAATGGATGATGAACGCCATAAAAACATTACAAGACCTGCTTCATTTGACTGGGTTGACCACCTGGGCACATTTGTCACAAAGCCATAGTGAGCCACTGGCCTTCTTTTGCCCCCTAAACAAGAGCCGGTGCACTGGGGGGTTCGATCGTGTAGTGCAGGGCCTCCAAAATTTTTTGTCCGAGGGCCACATAAGTTATTACACAACAGTTCGAGGGCCGGATATTTTACGCAATGTGATTGTTTCGGGATATGTTGCATTCAACCAAATCAACAAATGTTTCGTAAATAAATTATTTTTTCATTCTTGACAAAATGTCTTTGCGGGCCTGAGGAAATGGCTTCGCGGCCCGAGTTTGGCAACCGGGCTGTTGTTTGAAGACCACTAGAGTGGATGTATGTGTCTTAGTATTTTGTGTATTGCTAATGAGTCTTGTTTGTGAATAGGCTTAACAGTTGGCATGACAGCTTGCCAACCTATGTCACAGTCGCTGTTTCCGGCAGATCCTGTGAACGTTCAACGCTGTTGTTCGATTTTATTTTCTACTGATCCGTTTTACGTTGCGTTGTTTCGGTTTATGTCCAAGTGCATTGAAGAGTTTCAGGAAAGTGACAGGGGCATTTCCCTCTGCTCTTTCAAAAGGAGCGGATGTGCATTTTTCATCACAATATTGTGGGTAATTTCATGGTTTGTTAAGATCGAATTGAAACAAATTTATTGCAGCTTTTCGCGCAACAAGAATATTCAGGATAGTTGTCTATGATTTTTGTTGTTATTTTTGAAGTCAATATTGTTGCTGAACAGAAACAAAAATATCGGTAACGATTTGTTTGTTTTTTATAAGTTTCCATTTCCCTCAACTTTTTACTGCCCCCCTGCCGTTGTTTCGGCGTGCCTGAAAAGAAGCATTGTTGCCAACAAAGCGCATTTTTTAAAACTAATGTTCCCTTCCATTTTCATGAATTCAGAAAACCTTTTTGATTCTCACCATACCTGAAGCACCATCGGCACACACAGACACGCAGTGAGTCAGCGGAAGCACTGTAGTGAAGGAATCTACTTTCTTAAACTTTTCTTGTGGTATGTTGGCAACTGGACGGCAAAAGAAAAATTGCTCCACGCAGTCCTCAGCCACACGAACACCATGAACTGTTCATCATTTCCTAAATCTGTAGTCTCGTCCAACTCTAAAATAAGATTCCTTCGCTTCGCAGCAACAATAGTTTGCTTCAGAATATCGACTGAGAGTTCTTGGATGCGCCACTTGATGGTGTTGTTTGAAGAAAAACCACGGCATCACAGCACATTACCCTGCTGGCTATTTTCACAGCTGCTGGTTTGACCAAACTCCTCCTGCTGCTGAACGAGGCGCTGCTGCTCTTGCATTTTTCCAAGCAACAGAAAAAGAAGCACATACTGCTTTATTTTCGGACTAAGTTTTTACTCCTGAAGTAGATGGACAATAAGTACGAAGACTTCACGTTACTTGGTGTTTTTCCTGTTTAAAAATATCAAGGATTTCTTCAACGTATTTTACATATTTTTACTCGAGATGCCGACGTAGCTTCTTTGAGATATCCGTGAACAAGGGTTCTGAGTAATGAACGAACTGTGGCCGGATTTCACCGTCTACTAAGACTGAAGTAAATCCAAGTTTCAAGTATTTGTCGTTTTTCGTTTAGCAATTATAAACTAAGACGGCAAAACTCAACCGCAGTTTAGATAACAACCTTACGTTTAAGCTGCTGTACACACTATACCTCAAAAGTATAAATATGCCATGCGGACCGGCAGATTATTGAATTTTTCACGCTGGTCAGGTGCTTTATAATCCCTGTATGAACAAGAACGTCAGTTGTATAAAGTTGACGAAGTAATTGTTGGGCATTACAGGAAACTTGTTAGCCCTATTGCTCGCGGACTCAAATGAGTCCGCGGACTCGGGGTCAAGAAACACTGCCATAGTGTTTAGCTTTTAGACGTTACGCAGTTTCAAGAAATAACTTTACATGTGAAGTATTTGAACGCCATCATGTTTGCTAAAATTTCGTGGGGGGGGCAGTTGCCCGGTTCGCCCGTTCCTGGTTGCGGTCCTGACTAACGATTGCATTTGTAATCATATTCACAACGCCACAAATCTTGCTTAACGCAATTCATTTTTCATGCAAGCTTTTTATCATTAATCTGCGCTAAACTTGGCATCGACAGGACTTCTGCACCTGAAGTTACAGTCAAACTTTTCGTGCTGCGAAAACTTCTAGAAGCACAAACACAGTTTATTCGTAGATAACACCTGCAGACGGGAGCCCGGTATAGACGGTAAGCTGCAAGCATTGCGAAGCTTCCCGATGCTTTTGTTTCGGCTGCAACGACCGACGCATGCTCCATGGTTCATCTTGTCTGCTTGTTTATGGAACCGCACCTGCTAGCGTTGCTGCAAGATAACTGTCTAGACTTGCTTCGTTGTGTTTTCTTGCGCAAGTTGTCTGGATGCGTGAGGAATATAACAGCGTTTTGTCAACGCCTGCTGAGGCCGATAATATCGGCCGTTTTGGCCGATACCGATATATCGGTGAAGCCCAAATATCGGCCTGGCTGATATATCGGTCGATGTCTACACTGAATGACATTTACTCAGTTCCTCAATAAGTGAAAGTTTACAGAGTAGACTACCAATACGAAGTAAACACAATCTGAAACAGTCAGCTTCCGACAGGTATTCTGCAAATTTCAAAGTCATAACTTTCAAGATAACAGAATGGGCAAACATTGGAATCCAAGAAGCTTCTTTTCAGTTATGATTCAATTCAAAGCTCAAAAGAACAAAAATAGGAAAATGTAGTGCATTAAAAAATCTTGTTGATATTAAGCGTTGAAAAAAATTAAAATTTTGGGATAAATTTTAGCTCCGACGAACCCATTGCCTCTACGTACGTCATAATCGTAATCTATCAACGTCATTGCTCCGGACAGATTTTACTTATTTTCACGAAAAAGGGAAAAGTCGAGACCAACGGTCGGTATCGCCAGAATGAGTGGAAGATAAATTTTATAATAAAATTATTTTCATCGTTTATTCAGGAACACTTCACTTCGAACTTAAACTTCTGAAATAACTTGAAAAGCAACATTATTTGCATTTTTAAAGTTTTCATGCAATTTTCATCAGTTCTTTAAACGTTCTACATTCAAAACCCGAGTCAAGGAAAGATACGAAAACATGACCAATGATCAGCCGACGTGAGGGGAACCACCGATCAACTATCACTTACGGAAATGGTAGCGTTGAGTTCAGGATAATTGGAATCTCCAACAATTTTAAACAACAAACAAGTGTATTGTTTTATCCGTACCTTCCTACTTTGTCTTTGTACTTGAACTTGCACTCGTACACTGGAACAGATCGTAGTTTCTGTCTCTGTGATATAAATGTTCTCGTAGAAGGGTTTTGTTTAGTCACAAAGC
>JGI24158J21664_10014913_pt1 | contig 10159 bp, 7 predicted proteins | sample Ectturendosymbi3_FD_21664 | JGI IMG/M metagenome (IMG submission 21664) | reverse complement strand
AGCTGAATCATTGCAAGGAGATGGGAGCAAAACTAGGCAGGAGATTCCTCAAACAGCCGGCTGAAAAGCTCAAGGCGGTTTTTGTTACAAACCAAGATAGTTGAACATGACAACAAGTTGAATCAGCTTGAAAAAGAAAAAGTACAGCTACGCAATGAGATGGTTCAGAAAACAAATCTGATTGTCTTTTAACTTGATAAATAATAACAATACATAAGAAAAGAAAATATTCTTGTTTATGGCGTAAAAGAAGACAAAGACGACGAAGGTGATGATGGGAAAAATCTTGTTCTAAGTAGCAGATGAGCCCGAAATTGATTTCCAACCAAATGATATGCAGGGAGTACATCAGCTAGGACAAAAAAGAAGAAACAAAAATAATCCACGCCCAATCATTGCAAGGTTTGTGTCATGCAAAAAAGAAACTAATTTCTTACAAACAAACGAAATGTCAAATATATCGAAGGAATACAGCAAGTCTTTGTGAGGATCTCACCTTTAAGGTACAAACTACTGAAGAACATGCAAAAATTCTGCTCTGATACGTTTACTTCTTGCTACACCTGTAATGGCAACATAAAAGCCAAGCTCAAGACAACTGAAAATGGGTGACAATCACTTCACCTAATGATCTCTTCACACGCAAATTTGATGTTAAAGAGATAGGCTCTGACACACTACTTAACATCCAACTCTGCCGAAAAAGTATTTGCTCGATTAACTCTGGAAACTGGGATTCATTTCAAGTGACTACTTACACTTGGACATCAAACTACCAGAAGAAAAACGCAAACGTAAGTGTGATGTCTTTTTCTGTCGGAATGTTTTGTATTGTTACCAACAATAAAGCTGCTAGTGCAACAATACATTTCCAGCCTAAATCAAATGAGCGACTGTACTCATTGTAATGTACAATTGCTTCCTGACTGTCAATGTTTAACAAGTGGCGACAAACACTCGATTTTGTAAGCCGTATTAATAAGTTGATGTCGTATGATCTGTCCTTGCTGCACTGTAACATAAGATCTTTGTCTAAAGATAAAGGCAAGCTTTAAGAAATTATATCCCCATGTTTAAACCACCAGAAGATATTATAGCGCTATCGGAAACAACTAAGAAAAATTCGATTTCATCACCACTTCCAAACTATAATTTCATTTAGCGAAAATTCCCAACTGAGGTGTAGGTGCCCACGTAAAAAATAATTTGAATTATCTTCAAAGACAAGACCTTCAGTTCAAAACATGTAGAAGTGAAAACAAGTGGTTTCAGTCACTGGGAAGCAAGAAGCGACAGAAAACAATTGTCGGGGTAGTGTGCAGGCACCCTCAGTACACCATACATAGATTTTCTCAATCCTTATCTTAAACAATAGCAAAAATGCAAACAATTGTTAATACTATACTCTCGGGGATGTTAACCTACTTAATGCAACAAATGATAGCAGTGTACAACAACATATAGACACAAAGATGCAGCCTTGACTTCTACCCTGTTATAAATAAACCAAGCAGAGTGATAAATGAAACAGAGACATGTGTTGGCCATATATATATACAAGCTTTTTGTGACCATTGTACCTTTTATTTATCTGTGAGTAAAGCCGGAATAAATAGAAATGTTAAACCAGTGTTCTCAACCTTTGATGGTTTGTGGCCTCCTCCCTTCAACTAGCGTATAATTGAAATTGTTACACTTGGGTTTTGCAATATCACGGCAGAGCTATTTAGTAAAAGCCTCTGCTCGTGGCCCCAGTTGAGAAACCCTATGTTAAACTCTCATTACAGTTGTTCATTCGTATAATACGAGATAACCTAAAACTCGGAAATTTGCATCACCAAAATCACGTTTAAACTCAGGTGCGAAAATGCTGAGGTATACAGTGCAATAAAAACCTGGTCAGAAATTCCTTTACAAATAAAAGAAACACCGCGTTTTAAAAAAGTGCTACTCGGGTTCTAGAAATATTGTTGGTATTCCTTTTCTTGTTGTGTATTAAGCAAGTGTATTGATTTATTTAACGCTGTTATTAGTTTGTTTTTTATTGCGTTTACAAACATTGGTCACATGAAACTCTCGCATAAAGTAGTGGGACGTTTTAAGCAGAGCTGCGGAGCCCAGGAGCCGGTCATTTTCGGTGGAGCCGGGGCTGTTTTTAAAATTTAGCCGGAGCTGGTGGTTAATTTAGCAGCTCTTGCTCCGGGCCCTTCAGAGTAGCAAACCCGAGCTGTGTAGTAGGTCTCAACTTTCGACTCCGACGCTGAGCAATTTCAATTGTCCGATTCCGGTTCGACTCCGAACCACACTAAAACTTGTTTTAAAACGATGTACATGCCTTTTATCTCTCACTTTTGCAAAAAATATCTCAATCGTTTTCACGGAAAAGAAAGCTCTCGTCTAAAATAGCCACAATTAAAGTCATTGCCGAGCGCCGATAATAATTGGTCAAAGCAGATCCCCTGTGAGTTTTGTAACCGATATTATTGATATCGGTGTGTGCCTGGGATTTTGAATAAACAAGAAAAATGGAGAAGTGCATTCTCCCGGTCTGCAGTCTCCACACATCGGCTGCGCGACACTGTCGCAAAACGCACCATGCTTTCATGATGATACCATCTCAAATGAAGTTATTTCAATATTCTGTAACCGCCGTAACAAAAAGCTCCAGCAATTGAGCCTACCAACCAACTCCAAACTTAACTCTTCTGTTGTTTACCCCTGTTACGTCAAGCAATTACGAGTCTATTCCAACTCCTTTCGTCACGCGAACTTTATAATTCACTTATTTCTGCCGCGCTGGTAGTGTGTAGAGGACGAAGATAAGGAACTATGTTACCATCAACTAATTGGATCAAAACGTGCAACGCTTTAGAAGCAGGAACATGACCGAGGACCAAAAATCAGATTATCATTCGCGCACTGACAGTTGCCATGATTCGCTCATGCTGCGGGACTAATTCATTTGATCGAAATAGGTCGCCTCGGCGAAATCCGAGGGTCTGTTCTACCATGGATTAAGGTCACAATGCGTTTTATGTCAAGTTGGGACCTATTCTAGTCACATCAGACTGTGGAATTAGTGTGGTGTGGACAAGTCAGTCAACACCAGCGCAGCGCGTTTTGCGAGACTAAGTCCTTGTGCAAAAACGCAAAATGTGACGCTTACGCCCTTTTTTGTGGCACAAACAGTCACAATCGGCGAGCAGAAGATCAGCCCGGGGTCGGATTTTTTTTAAAGAATTTTTACCGACTCCGACTACTCCAGACCAAGCTCCTTCCGACTACGCAGACCTGGTAGTGGTGGCAGTGCTTAAGATTAGTTCAAAATATGTTGGAATAACACGCTCACTTGCTACAAGAAGGACATTAGGAATGCCTAAATTGTTAAAGTGTATTAACAAAGCACAGCCGGAGCGAAGCCGGAGACATGTTATAAAAAACACAGCTCCGGAGCCAATTCATTTTTACAAGAGCTCCGCAGCCCTGGTTTTAAGTCTCCAGTCGCATTGCGAATCATTTGTCTATCAGCAGTGAACGAATTTCCGTTCTCATTCATAAATCATGCATCGACCGAATATGCATTTCCGAAACATATGTTTGGATGCTTGTTCTCAGCCTGCTTTAAATTTTGTGACACCATTGCAGCGTTGCACTAGTCCATGACTGTGATGCATTTCCACTGCATGTGTGAACTACAGAAGCTTTTTTTGTGTGGTGAAGTTAAACCATTATTTCTGGCGGCTTGAACGTGCCTACAACGCATTTTGCTTCCATTAATCCTATAAACGCATTGTGCGTATTAACTCGTACACTCAAACCAACAGACTTTTATTTACTTCTGTTAGCTATTCCTTTTACCTCTGGTAAAAGGAGGTCTGCAGTCCGAATGACCCTGGTCCTTCGCAGTTCCCACTCCCCCATGCATTTTATAAATCGGTCTGCTTGTAACTTATCGCAACAACGATGCTAAACATTATAGCAACCGCGGTGGCGTCTTCCATGCGTATGCTCATTCCAAGTGTCACATATCTGTGCTTGTGTTTCATGAAAGTATTCGTGTTAGATCCATCAAGCGTATGCTTTTCTATTGCCGCCGCATGACTATTACTGTGTTTTTCCAAGTGTCGGTGTTCCTTGTTGCTGCCATGTAAACTTGAGCCTACTGCGCTGCGTGAGGGAGTGAAGACGTTATACAATATTTATGAATTTATCGATTTCGGTCCCCTGCAGCCGTTCGTCTTTGCATTAACTTTCGTTTTTCCTCGTCATAAACTTGGAACAAAGGGTTTAATCTGATGGACAGCGGCAGATCGGGAACTTGCTGTTCACCATATTCGTGTGCGAGGCAGGTGCGTTCCGTCGTCACAGACCAAACATCTGTCATCATCCCATGTCATATGTTTACGCAGCTGTGTACAGATGTAGAGAAATAGTTTCGTTTTTTCTGTTTACGCCTCAAAATTAGTGATCACAACGAAAAAGAAATTTTTTGCTGTCCCCACTAAAGCCTGAACAGCATTTCCCGGCAACGGCTATTGTCGGGGGGGGAGGCAACTTCACGCATGTGTTGAAACTTTCGATTCATGGTATATTGTGCTAATACCACACGGCACCGCCAAAGTCGATGACAGCAGTAGTGTTTACTTGTGTGTGGTGCTTATCTCGGCCTAGTGACTGCTTGAAAAGTAAGCATGGATCAGAGGTTACATGGGCTCGCCTGCACTCCTAGCAATCGCATTATAATTCACAGGCGTCAGGTTCGCACCTTTGACTGTGAGTCGAAGCATGCACTCGACTGAATTCACCTAAAAAGGTTGAATATGGCAATCACCATGCACTGATTCGGTGAAAGACCAACGTTTTTCGCAGACATTCTACTGGACTTTACCAAAACCAACGCACAAATTATATATTGCCAGCACTTGCAATGCCTCCTGCGCACAAAACTGTTTCCACGTTGTGAATCAGATCAGAACCTCTACTTCATTCACAAGCTGTCGACTCGTAGAGAAACATAAAAGGAACTATGTATCGTTACCAACAGTTCCAAACATTTTGAACACCACACCCACTGATTTTGCAAAAATGTTAACCACATCCTACCATCCTTAAAGGAGAAAACTCCGCACGAGTTAGCCATATTGTCAAAATTACCTCAATGTGAGAGAGAGATGGTACAGCAGTGTAGAAAACGTGCATCTTTTGTTTCCCACCGCTGAAATTGTCTTGTGCCGTGCGTGTGATTTTTTGCATTCTTTGGCCCTGGCGCTCTACGCCGCGATCTTTCGCGGTAATTGACAGTGTCGTTCCGTTCACCTTTGAAAGTGATTTGCGCCTCATCTGAAAATTGACGTGAGCACGGCTGCAGGGGCGTAACGAGGTTAGATGGCGCCCGGGGCAAGAAGCAAGTTTGGCGCCCCCATGTTTGAAGCTGAGGTCTTCCGGAAGCAAATTTACTATATTGAGGAAAGTACTTGTGACATTGTTGGGACTTTTTGGCGCCCCCATGGTAACTCGGCGCCCGGGGAATTGCGTCTCCTTGCCCCACCCCTTCTTACGCCCCTGCGCGCTGGTCGTATTGAAGAGCTGCCTTGTTCCTAAGTTGATTTATTTGAATAATCTCGTCGAACGTTTAAATATGTTCACTAATGAGCATTTTGTATCATGAGATTCCTAACTAAAACTGCAATTTTCTCTTGAAATTTTCTCCCCAGTTTTGTCGAACCCTTGACAATAAAAAGTCAGGATGGTCCCTGCTCTGCGTACTCGACATGTACACCCATGGGCCTAGCTAAGAGGGCCATTTCTCCCCAAAATTTTAGCTTATCTTGTCGTTTTGTGCTTGAAAGGGGGTGTCTCAAAACGACTGTTGCTCGCTTAAAGTCAAAATGTTTGGCCCCCCAAAACATTTTGTGCTGGCTACGCCACTGGATACACATCTTAATATTTTGACCGGTTTTCTCAACTTTGTCAAGATCCTGTCCAGTGCAAGTAACAGGTACCAGCTGTTGCTAGACACTGCTTCCAACTTTGTCTCAGGTCTGCTTTATGCGTGGGGATGCAAAATTGAAGTGCAGACGACCTGAAAAGATATTTCAGTGTCTCATTAACGTATATTTAACACCCTGCTTACGTTGCCCTTTACGTAACGAACTTAGGCATTTGAAACTACGATGGTGACTGAAGTAAAACCAGGATCCAATTGGTATCCTACGTGGTACTTACACTACCGGAAGTTGTGCATGGTAACTGCGTTGGCCCTATTACAGTAAAAAACGTGGTCAGTGCACAATATTGTTGCTGAAGATCATTTTTTTTGTTCAGGTGCAGGAACATCTTCGGCTGCTTCTCGAGGAGAGCCAATGGACCAAGAAACTACAGGTTTGATGCAATTGTTTTGCCTTGCGGTTTCTGCTTGTCGCCTTTGCCTGTATCACCTAACAATAGCCTGATTTTTAACGGAGACTTAAATACGAATTGCTGAGCATAATATCGATATTGATTGCCTTAATACATATTTCTGCTATCGTCATCGCTGTTGCCATGTTGAGCCAGCACCACGTGCACTGTCCATGTCAATTTGTTGTAACTGGAAATGTGGTCGTGTCATTGCTTTTTTGTTTGTTTTTGGTTGACCATCAATGCACATAAATTGCAAATCAGTGGAAATGGGTGACCGATGAAATCTCCATCGCACTCATTAAACAGATAAATTCAAAACCTCAAAACCAAACCAACGCTCATGCACGAGCAGAGCTTTGTCTGCAGCGAAGTTTGTAAATTTTCTTTTAGTTGTTTGATAAAAAAAAAACATTAAGAGCTTTGTTGAAAAGCAAACACTGGATACTGGATTTATTTAACATATCTTAGAACACAAAGCCAAAGTGAACTTGGTGTAAAGAGTTTTCAGAATATCTATTTTTATGTTGGTGATTAACTAAGCTGAATTATTAACATGGCAGATACTACCACAAATAGCACACAGTAACCAAGGTTGTTGACTTTACGTAAACCAGCTTCGACTCTCGGTTTTGCTTATTTCAGACCTTTTCGACAAAGTGCTAACCTGTATTTAGACGAAATGCAATTTGAACGAGTTAGTTTTGGTAGGATATGCAGAAGTAGCTGAAACGGTGTACAATGGATTTTGAAGCAAACTTCTCGGGCATTGGATTTGCACAGCAAAAAAAAAACTTCGTTTGGATTTAGTTCCTTCGTTTGGATTTAGTTCCTAGCAATACTTCTGCAAACCGATCGGAAATGTGATTTATGTATGAGACTATCGCTTCCACAACTTGCCGTACTCGCAAAAGTGTGAAAAGACTTGATGAACATGTTGTTCAAGTCATGGTAGAAAGTTGTATGCGAAAAACGTTGTTATGCCTATTTTGCAATTACCACGGCAAGCAAGACAAAAAATGCTCCTCACGTTGAGCTGTTTATGTGAAATACGTCTGCAATGGACTAAAGAAAAATGGAAGAGTCTTGGTTTTTGTGCTCTTGTATAGGTGGGTGGGAGCCGTTTTCATCTTGTCAACACAGTAAATAAAAAAGAAGACCGACAAATTGTTTATTTCAAAATTGCTCCAGTGATAAATGTGTCAGGCGCTGTACCCACTCCTGGCTTCTGTTTTCTGTGAGTAAAGCTTACCATCCGAAGTCAAAAGCGAGAACAGCAGGATGAAGGTGTTGCCATCAGAAGAAATGATTTCCGCATTTGGAAACCCATCTTACGATAGCATCAACACTTTAGCCATTTAGTTGTGTGGAATTGAACTACCAAGAAAGAAGATGAGGTTTAAACCTACAAATAACAAGGAAAACGTGCATTGATCAAAACCTCAAAGTTCGTTAGGTGTTGAAAACGGGTCTACAGGTTTGTATCGTCTTCTTCAGGGAAAAGACACCGTTGCTCATCGTCACATGCCAGGCTTGCTTCAGGATTTGCACGTTATCTCAGAATCTTAATGTAGGTCAATTCTTTGCAAATGGCAGTAACTCTCTTCCGCGTATTTCTAATCTCTGGAGATGTACCAGTCGGTCACATGTAAGAGAGAGGAATATGGTGTGTAGCACTTGTTTTGAAACAACTATTAGTAACCACAATTGGAACATTTATCTTGACCTGACAATGTCGGGTTTCCTTCTTGACGAGCGGACGAGTTTTACAAATGATTATTTCTGATGTGGAGACATGCCAACTTTTACAAACTGATTGTTATTCAAAAAAAGGGTTATTTATTCATAGTTTTTTTCCGTTACGAAGCTTGAAGCAGGTGTGCCTTATCTCGTAAATTAATTATACACAATACGTGCCGTAATACACACTATTAAAAGAATTGTTATACAAAAGGACTGACATAAAGGGCATCATGACTGTCTTATCAAGCAGTAATGCAGAATCTCCTTGATTAAAGTCACGTAACCACAATGCGGTCAACTTTCAATGTGCTGGAATGGATCATGAGTGTNAAGCCCCGTTTCCTGNATAATCGTTTTGGTAAGTTTGCTTAGAATTTTACCGGTGGATGTGAAGAATCAACCGTTAAGTGACAAACGTGGAGAGTACTTCTACCAAGCCTGCNCGATAATGATTAATGAAAGAGGATTGCCAAACAAGGTGGAAAAAACTATGGCTGTTGACTGCAGCAGAGTATTGAAGGAAATTTTTCTGAAAACATTTCGAAACGGGGGACATGCTCACGCAAGTGCTTGTTTAAGAAAAAGACGTGTTTGTTTTGTCTTATGAACTGCTTATTTTTTCGTGTTTTATCAGTGATGAATTGCATATGACCGCTTCGTTGAAATGAACACTAGGTTTTGTATTACCTCACATTTGCGTTTATGTTAGTCATTATTGGTATTATAAACATACAAATATTAATCTGAAGTATTTTATTGGTAATGTAGTATGCAAAACTACATTTAGTACTATTGAAAACTCGATGGAGAGATACGCGTCTTTTCACTATTTTAGTACCACGAAAATGCCAATGAATGAAGTCATTGTAAAATTTAGAAATTACAAAATACCTTGTTTACGGTTATTCGTCAGTGGATTAAAACTGCGATTGAAAAAACGATTTAGTTGCTGAAATCTCACCTAAAACTTTTTTGGTGTTTTTAAACTCATAGATTGCGCAATTTCATCATTTTTACAATGCTTTCAAGTACCTACGAGTTTCCTCAAGAGTCTTTTATTGGATTACTTTAATTTGTTTAACACTGTTACGAAACAAGTGTGGTATCTTCCCCAGGGGAGAACGCGTGGTATTGAAAGTGGTATTTTCAGCTTCCGACAAGTGTTTCACTCTATTGTTACGTATGTTATTCCAAGTATGTTGTTGACATTTATAACTTAATAACCTATTTTTATGCAGAAGATGCAACTCCGTCCATGCAAGAACGCATCAGAGAACTGCAAGAGGAGCGAAATTGCAAAATTTGTAAAAGCAAACCAGCAGATATGGTGTTTGTCCCGTGCGGTCATCTTTGTTGTTGCGAAGATTGTTCCAAAAGTGCTACCAAATGTCCTCTCTGCGGCACAAAAATCGAGAGGTCCATACGCACGTACGTCTCCTAAAAGCTGCTGGGGACGGTGCACTCTTTTCCTGGCTTTTCTACCTACCATTTGGGAACGTCGTACATTTTGTCTCAGCTGTGTTCGTGGTCAAAGATGATCATGGTTGAGCGAAACGGTGCCGACGTCTTCCACTATCTACGCTTGGGAATGAAAAGGTACAGAAAACGTGTGCTTATATATATACCAATCATTTGAAATTGCTGTGTACCGGTTTATCAGGACGTTGATTTGTGGTTGTCCACAAGTTAATTGATCTTAATACATAAAAATGAACTAGAAGTAAAGCCCTCAGGTCTTGTCTCCAACCACGAGTGTAACAGAACACAGCCTCAAATACGGAGTACTTTACGCAGTAGTTTTTCGAAGTTGTTTTAGCATCAGGTGACTGCTGAACAGTAAGCTATATTTATAAGTCTTGACTGGAATTAAAAGTTGTTAGCACATGTGTACCAAATGCAGCACCAGCATTTTTTTTAATCATAGAAGTATTTGCAACTGTTCTAATTGTGGTTTGCGTGACTTATGCCCAAAACCGGCTGGCCAAGCGTTTGGTCGCGTAATAGATGTTTGCTGGTC
>JGI24158J21664_10014912_pt1 | contig 10160 bp, 9 predicted proteins | sample Ectturendosymbi3_FD_21664 | JGI IMG/M metagenome (IMG submission 21664) | reverse complement strand
TAATCTGAGTGGTATCTCTTGATAGGTTCTGCGTCATATTGCGTAGCAACGCCGCCATTGTTTCTCCAGCTTTTCGTCTGGTTGGGGCGTGGCTCTACGTCATTTTGCGTCGCAAAGCCGCCATTGTTTCTCCTGTTTAAAGCATGGCAGGACGTGTGTGTGAATGTGTGATCAGAACATGCTTGAAGCATGCTTCTGGTCATGGAAAGCTTATGTTTTATGTTTGACTTGTTTTAATGTTAGTCGGCAGTCATTTCAGCTTTCTGATGCTGATCTTGATTTCGGTTTTTGTTTTTTTGTTGTACAACTTTGTGTACTTTTTTAAGTTTTGTTTTTGTTGTACAGTTCGTAGTTGTAGTGGGCAGAACATGCCTACTACACTTGCGCTTGCCCTGACAAACAGAGTTGCCCCGGAATTTTTCACTGAATTTAAATATTTTTTATCATTCAGGATTTTTGAGCAAGTAGCGCTTGCCCTGAAAACAGAGTTTGCCCTGAAATTTTTCAAGCCCGGGGGGCGGCCGCCCCCCCCCAACCCCCCTCCTCGTACGCCTATGACCAGTGGCATCTCGGATCCTGCGTGAAATTTAGTCAGACCGCGGTCGTGGTGTTGAAAAATTTATTTCGAAACTAAGAAACAGTCGCAAAAGTGGTAAGATTGATCTTTCGTGCATTTCAGTATGAAATGGAACTGGATTATATTACTGTCAGCAGATTGTTGCTTGTTCCAGTAGCAAAAGGTTTGTGAAAGCATTAAGAATCCTCTTCAGCTATTCTATCTGAATTTATTTTTGCTGCTGTATTGCGTTATGCTGCCTTGTGTATACGACTTAGAAACATCTTACGTAAGTGGTTCGTGACTGCAGTTTTAACTCTACCCACATGACCTGCAACCTCATAGACATTTGTACGGAGTTCCTGTAATGATTCAAGAGCAATTACATTTTTTTTGCGTATTTCAGCTCTTTTCCCGGAGGTCAAATATTTCTATCAGAAAAACACTTGAAAGAATCCGCAAATCATATCTATTTAGTGAAAATGATTTAAAACCTCAAATAACTTTGGTAAAGAATTTGCTTCGGAAGGAGTCGAAGCTGCCTATATTGCCCGAACAAGTGTTTTTCATTTATAGCTAGTTACAAAGCTACGTTTGATTGTTAATGGTAAGTGTAACTCTTCCCATGGATAATTGCAAAGCTACGTTTGACTGTTAATGGCAACTGTAACTCTTCCCGTGTTGAGTTCGCATTGCGGTCTCAACATGAAACATTTCCAAACTTCGGAATACAGCCAAGAAAGGACTTCAATGACTGAGAGAACGAGTCAAGAAGAAGACGCTAAGGTTTCCTGTCACTTATTGTGGACAGTTGTAATGTGGATAAACACCGAGGAAACCAAAGTTTTACAGAAAAGAGAGCTTTTATTGGGATGCATAGAGCTGGAACAAAATGAAGACTAAGACACTCGGCTCAACCGGAGTGGATATTGAGAACTGTTTACATATATTTTGTTTGTGACTCATGAATTGTACAAAGGATGAGATTAAGCAAAAATGTAGTAGAAATAATTTTGCATTAATAAATCACTATGATTTGTTAGCAATATTCACGGTTTAAACAGATAAAAACGAAAAGCATTGCAAAACGATTTTGGACTTCGGCGAAGCGCTGAATAAGACCACCAGCGTCATTACGGCCTGACGCATGATAAAAAAACATTCGGAAAGTCCCGAAAAATACGACGTCACGCGACGCACGAAAATTAGCCAATGAGAATCCGTGGTCAGTCTTCCTTGTGCAACTGTCTGAGTAGCAGCAACTTGAGCTGTGGGAGTACCAAGCTTAACAGCTGAAATAGCTAGTCCAAGTGGCCTTACCACTGGACTAGACTACCAAAAAGGGATTTATAACCTAGTAGCTTGTTTTGTCCCTGATGTCTTATGATAATTCGGGTTACTCTCTCCCTCATGAAAGAAACCTTGAACTCGTGTTAAGAACCCCTGCTTATGTTTATGTTAATATTATGATAATGCACCTCTGATTTATAGCGCAGCGCTTAAAGTTATATTGATAAATTTTGAAAGCTACTTGCTGCAGTAGAATTGTTTGTGAAAAGGATATGATGATTTATTTCCTACTTTTGCACATTTTTCAAACAAATAGTGTCAATGCAAGATGAGGGCAGCCTTGACACATCCAGCCTCAAAGCTTTCCAAAACAAGCCTCAGGTTGAATGCTTTTGTATGCTATGTTCTTGTAGTTAAAAAGATGATATTTGAATCAAATTTTGTGTTTTAACTTCTTAGTTGTTGTTTATGGTTTCACGATTCCCATAAAGACATGACTGAACCAGTTCAGAAGACCAACTACCAAGCATTTTTTCAATGGGGAAAGTGTGAAACTTTGTAATTTATTGATGGTGAATGCAGAGAAATGGAGCACGAAAATAAAGAAGTGGGGGCGATGCAAACTTGATATCGCCTAATTTTTAAGTGCTGCCACCTTGTCTTCCCAACTTTCAGTGTTTATAAAGTTGCGTATCACGAACACCCTTTTTTATTTTCTCCTTCTGCTATGTCAGTCATGCCGTAGTTTCAGGAACGAATCATTGGGTGACCGTATCTTAGGCTTGATCAAAAGTGCTCATCACGGTTGGCTGAGTAAGATTACGTCAACAAAGGGCCCCCCTTTTTAGTCTTGCCTCGGGCCCCCCCAACTCTAAACCCACCACTGCTTGTGGCTGTTCGTATTTGAAATGCACCTGATAAGTGGCGTAACTGATGGGGGCAGGGGTTCGAAACGCTTCCCTGGCAAGCTATATGTAAAAACCGGGCGCTCACCTAGCATGTATTTTGGTATTTACTAGTCGTTTGATTTTCAGTAACTTGTTTTTTGCGTTTTACGGAATGTGTTCCGGTGATTTTGGGCTTTAGTATAGCCATCCACATCCGGTTTCGCAATTATTTCTCAACTTTTTTCAGAGTGTTGGGGTTGGGTTGGCCAGTGGGCTCCCTTCAGCTAAGTTTCCCCTCTGGCTCTTGCAGATACGAGCTATAGCCTATGTTTAGGTCTAACAGCAGGAACAGCAGTATCCAAATTAAAGCCGATTGGTATTTTTGGATGTGATTCTTTTCATTTTGATTTTCTTTTGGAAAGTCATTCAGAAATCAGATTGCTATTGAGTACTTGCGCAAGTCTCTACTGATCCCATGCTAAGAAAATCAGAGATAATGGTGATCTTGAATAGCAAGCAAATGTCACTTTGCCAATTGGCAACCACAACACTCTTCCCCAAAGAGATAAAAAATAGGAAATAGAAAGAAAATTACAAAAGTGCATTTGGGTCTTATGCCTCAGGTTAGTGGTTCTTATACGCCTCAGATTAGTGGTTCTTATACGCCTCAGATTAGTGGTTTGTGGCGGCAGGTAGAACCCTGTATAATGATAGTGGAACATAGAAGTAGTAGAGTGAACTCGTCGAGGGAGCTCTGTTGCTGGTGGTTGCTTTCCTGTTAGTTAATGCCCCGAATTGCCATCTTTCGCCTGTGCTTGCCTCAGTAGTTCAAGGCGATGCAGTCAACTGCAACAGGTTCTCCGCCCCTCAAATTGAAATATAAAACACTACAAATCAGTGATTTTATCATATTTTCAGAATGTCAAGTCCCTTTGCGTAAATGTAATACACCCCAACTGAAGACTTTCTGGCGACGGTTCTGATTTGAACCTCACATCATTTCGCGCGACGGTTTCGTTGCGTTCGATTCTTTGCAGTCGGAAAAAGTAGCAAACATGCGAATCGTGAACCTAGCAGTTCAACCAGTATGGTGCATTTTACATGACGTGTTTTGATGGTGTGTGTGAGATTTTTGTAGACGTGGTAAGTGAGCCGCTACGCGGTCCCCACGTTGTGCTTTAACGTCTTTGTGCCGCCATACATATGTGCATTGTGGTTGGTTTTTATGTGCACAGATAAGAAAAGACAGGTGTGTAACTTACAAAAATGTAGGCAATGCGTTTTTTCAAATATTTCAACCGTGGCGTGTTCGGTTGGTTCGCCTCTCGAAATTGATAATCCTATTCCCACCAGCCTAGCACAATTTCCACAATTCCGTGTCATTGAACTTTTTGCGTGGAAGGTAGCAACTAGTGCTGTGATCATAGGCCACTCTAGTAATGATTTACAATTTTTTATTGACTGCACTTCAGAGCGCCAATATCGTCATTTTCGGCTTTCGCAAATTGATTAACACTTTTTCATTTTTTCCTCGTAAAAATTAGAGAGGGGGCCTCACAAGTGCATTAGCCTAGGGCCTCACATCAGCTAAATCCGGCCCTGATTGGTATGCTTTCACTAGAAAGGCAGTAACTGAAAAACATGTTTAGATGATTTCGTTGATGAATTTGATAGTTGACGTGATAATCGAAGGATTAAGTTACACTGAGGTGATGATGATATAAAATTCTAACGTAGACGGTGCAGGGATCTGTGTGGGAATTATATTGCTCATTCTCTATTTGCCTGAATCCTTTGAGGTTCAGCGTTAGTGCGTGTTTCGCTTATGACAAGACAGTCATAAATCAACGCAGGGTGGAAAAGTCAGCTTTTGAGGATCAGTCAGAGGAAATTCTGTGTGAATATTAAAATGAACGACTTTGTTGGGAATATTCTGCAAACTAAGTTTTACGCATGCTGATACATCTTGCTATCACGCACATGCCCTAAACGCTGATCCACACCTATCTGCGACGCTGCTATGGTACTTTAGGTGTAACTGATGCCGAAACCACGCTGCTGTTAACTGCATACTGCATTGAATAGTCCTCACCCTATCCACGCTGGAGATGGGCATTACACTCGTAATAGTACATAGTTGCATAACATTGTTATGGTTACACCACAGTCACAACATCCGTTGGCAGATGGTTTATTTTTTATGTGCTTTGTAGTGATAATATTTTGATGAAACCAGTTGGTTATCAACAGCCTACTTGTCTCTGTGTCATAATGGAATTCATAGTTCGAACAATTTCGCCTTCATGTGAATTGTATCCAATTTCGTAGAGCTGTTTTCGTTCATGTGGGGTTGGCAAAATTGTGTACGGGAAATGGTGTTTCGTTTTACATTTGTAGTGGCGTGGAAGTTGCATAGTTAGGTCAGAATATTCGACAAAGCAGTGCACGTGTGTGATTGCATCTACAATGGCGTTTAGACGTCTCTGATGAATAATAACCCCAGTTCACATTTAACGATATTCATAAGCCTGTGTTGGGTTTGAAACGGTTAATCATAGCAACTTAATTTTCAAAACAACGAAAAATCACCATCCAAGATAGACATTTATGTTGGCGCCCTTACTTTTTCCTTGGCCCCGCAGTGGCCCTCTCCTTTTTTTGATTCTAGAATCGCCACTGTTTGATAGGGTTAATCATAGCGAATCAATCTTCCTTACAACGGAAGTTCACCATGCAGGAGAGACATTTATGTTGGCCCCCCTACTTGTTGTTTTGGCCCCGCAGTGCCCCCCCAGTTTTTCATTCTAGAATCACCACTGATTGGTATTGCGGGCTCTGTACTGGCTGGCAGAGGTGGCCATGGATCCGAAGTGCCGGAGGAACTCCGGCAGGATTCTGCGTTTTTCTGTCGGGTCGCGATCCGTCCGGAGTCTAAAATTTGTGAAAAACCGGACACAGTGTCAAGCGAAATTTCTGACTTCACGGCATGTGCGCACTGCGCATGTAAACAGGCCTATTCTACATATGAAATGCGCTGAGAAAACTGAAGATTATGGATTAGGGTTTGGTGTTTACGTGTGTCAGGTTAGGGTTGGAAAAAGAAATATAATCGAGGTGTAAGACTAAGTCCAATATTTTTCAATGGGTGTAGGCTAGTCATTCCCGTAGCTTGTCATGGCTATCTGACATCTGCCAAAAAGTTGTAATTTCTTGCAAATGCATAGCACACATCAAAAACAACCTTTATTCCTTTTCTCTGAAAGGCAAAATAACTGACAAAAATAATAGGTTGGTTGGTAAATGCGTGTATTGCTATTTCTGCATCACGCTGGGGTTACCATGCTCAAGACGGCTGGCGATGCGTTTCGAAGTGTGGTATTGTCAATTGTGTTGTGGCGTTTAAATGTTTATGGCACAATTACGGCGAGATTCAGATTGTTGTTTGATGGTAACAGGTGCAAACAGTGGCTTTATAAATCAACTCCCTCCAAGGGCGTACGCAAGGGTGGGGGTTGGGGTTAAACCCCCCCCTTGAGCTTGAAATTTTACAAACACTTTGTTACCTGACTCCCTCCCTGCACTGGAGGTACAAACTGTTGCTTTATAAATCAACTCCCTTTGCTGGGGATAAAAACTCTATCAGTTACTTTGTAAATCAACTCCCTATGCTGGAGGTACAAACAGTTGCCTTCTAAATCAACCCCTACACTGGAGGTACAAACAGTTGCCTTCTAAATCAACCCCTGTGCTGGTGGTACATCCCTATGCTGGAGGTGCAAAACAATGGTGGTACCGATGTCACAGAGTCTATGATTCTATTCCTTGGTTTCAAGTTTGGTACTGCAGTTTTGCTTTATGAGCCAAAAGCTGTTCTGGGGTTATTTTGCCTTTAGTTGCACCTGATTGGTTGAAGTGGTCACATGACAATGCAACACACAAAAAGACAACGGATCAGGTTAGAGTTGTATATAAAATTCATGCAACACAGACAAGAAGTTACTAACTGCTTGCTAGCACTAAAACCACAACGTAATTGTCCATATTGGATAAAGGCAAAATAGCTCCAGTAGTGTTTTTGCCTCATGAGGCAAAAAACATACAGTTCAAGTTTTTTAAAGTGTAAAGAAAAGTCGGAGTGTAAATTTCTAATGAGTTCTGGAGCAAGAGCTTGAGCCACTTTTTTGGAGCAGGAGTCAAAAGAAAAAGAAGAGACTCCAATCATCTTTGGTCCATACTTTTCAGCATCGATCACCTTCGTTCCTATTCTTGTTGTTGCAAATAGGTGCAGTGAACGTTTGCATGCATATCTGTGGAATTTTTTCATGCATTAAACAGATTAAACAGGCTACTTAACTGAGGTAATCGTATACACTTGAATCAGCATAGAAAATGTGTTTAGCAAAAATGTCATCTTTGCTAAATGCATGATCTAGTGGTAGTTTATGCAGTAGAGATTTAATCGTATAACTGTTTCACAGAAGTCATCAATCCTCCCAAAATTATCATGTATGTTTATATACTTCTCACAAAATTACCATTTTCACATTTGTTTGAAGAGTTCAGCTGTGCCGCAAAGTGGTTTTTCCACATGACAGTGACTGCTTCATTTCTTGTTTCACCTCCCACTGTACTGTAGATGGGAGCTATAGGCCACTTCACTTGCAGGTCAATAGTAAAATACTGGCTTGCAGTGTGCACAAGGTCATTTATGCATCCTTTCAGATAATACAGTACTTTTAAATTAACTTCCAACAGCTAGTATTTTCAAGATATACAAAGGATGGTCTAGCACTTTGCACTTAACTGTGAAGAAAGTGGGTCTCTAACTGCTGTGAAAAACTTACTTAGAGGGGATTAAAAATTAGTTTACTTTTTTCGTTCAATTATATTTTTCATCTATAAGCAAGGTAGAACCAGCGAGTCAAAATAATACAATGATGAACAAACATAAAATCAATTACTGAAAAAGCCATGGCGCAGCTTATAAAGATACTTAGTTACTAGTATTGCATCTCTCACAGAACAACTTAACGTCACAAATTTCTTTAGTGATTTATAAATAATACGATAATATTGCTGTCACCAGACCTTGTACATGTGTTTCATTGTTTGCTCTCAAGCAATACTAACCTTTTGTTCATGTGGACCTAATTCAATTGATGGTTTTCAGTGATTATGATCATCAACTTAATGCAGTTCATGGACTTCATGTTGTGTTCACATACTTAAGAATTCTAGCATTGTCGTTAGATTGAAAAGTTAATTTCGTACTGTTTAATACAAATATGGGTCAAATTTAAAGAATCTATCTAAACCAGGGGTTGTCAACCTGTGGTATGCCTACCACTAGTGGTAGGTGAAGGTCTTCTAGGTGGTACGCGAGTAACTTTCATTTTTTTCACGAAAACTTAGATTCACAGCTTTTTAGTTTACGTATTGCGCTTTGTTTCTAAATAAATAAATCGTCCTGTAGCCTGCTATTCCTAGTGTATCGCAACATTAGGCCTATGACTTTCGATGCGCTATTAGAAAATTTATGCCATGCATCAACCCATTGGTGGAAGCTAAACAAAACAAAAATCTCATTAAATTTAGTTGTGGACATTTATGTTTTTTAATATTATTTTTCTCAATAAACTAAGATTCAATCAAATTAGTTGTTGTGGAAGAAGTGGTACGCTTTGACAATATGAGATGCCCAGGTGGTACGAGATTGTAAAAAGGTTGGGAACCCCTGATTTACACAGTGTTTAATTTGTGATCGTAAGCTTTGCTAAGAAAAAGAAAGACAAGTTGTAACACACAATTTAAGTTAATGGCATTTCAGAGTCTTTGTTTGAGCTGTTTTAGGGTCAAAACTTCCTTCGTATTTAACCAGATTGTTTTGGTAAAAAATAAACTATCTTCTAAGCACTTAGACTCCCCTATGCTTACATAAATTACCAAAAACACATCTTTTTCGCCATAACTTAAAAAAACAGCCATTTTGGCCATTTTTTATTAGATAGTGTCTAATGACCATATCTGCTTTTTGTCTTGGAAAGATTAAAAAGCCATATCAAGCAAAGATGCTGACCTCTGCGCAATATGTGAACGCTCAGATTTTAGCTGAGTTTCCACTTATAACGTCACCCACTAAAAACCTGAAACCCAAAACTAAAAATTATTTTTTATTGCAAACTAGAAGGCTTGCCAAGTCTTTTAAGGGTTTGAACAGCTCTTTAGCACAATCAACTAGTGAGTTATGGATGTTGCAAAGTGGTGCTAAAATAGTGGCTCAATGCATGGTTTCAAAGTATGAGTATCTCATACATCGGCAATGAATGTGTTAAGAGCCCAAAAATGTAGATAAGATATTGGGTGTGAATTTTTCTAAAAATGTTTATTTTCAATAAATTATTAAATATGAGAACCGGTAACAGTTGATTTTAACCCTGAAATTAATGAGAATTTTTTTCAATATGCAGGGTAATGCATTTTTCTTCATAACACAGCAAGGAGTCTTCCTTGAATAATATCTTGTTTGATATGCGGTGGGATTCATTTGTTTTTGTGATAATTGCAACTAGTCTCCACACAGGTGAAGAGTTTGAATCAATCAGCAAAATTTTGAAAGAAACTGGCATCTCTAATAAGTATATTGCGTTTGTTGCTGCATGTTTTCATTCACTCTTACCATGGAGTTTAAATAAGCGATTCTTCAAGATTTATGCCTCAGAGGTTTCAAGCAATGTGGAACATAACACCACGCTGTAGTTACATCATAAGCTGTGCGATTGACAAGATAGTTAACCAATGCGCAAAGTAACACTGCACAACAGATGGAACAATGAAACTTACAGAAAGAATGACGATTCGGAAGACAATAGCTATACATTGATACAGTGGCAGGCAGCCACACTGGTCAGTATACTAAATGCAACTTAAAAAAAAAGAACTGATCAAACCTGCACACAGGCCAATATGCTGGCAGCATTTCCTCTGACCACAGCCAGGTGCTGGTGGAGTCTTCAAGAACACCCATCTTTGTGGATCAAAATGTATTTAATAAACACAATCTAGTTTTTCATAAAATATATAGTTGTGCTTGTTGTCAATGCAATGTTTCGTGAAAAGTTTACAGTTTTGTGCAACTATAGTCAGCAATTACATCAAAGAAAAATTGCAGTCAACAGTTTTTGCCAGGATAAAAAGATCTAAATCTTGTATCACTGTTGATTTTGCATAGAAAGTAGTAAATCTTGATTATGGATAAAAAACGTGGCATTGATAACTTTACCAAAAATTTATCAAAATTTAATCCAAATATCGAACCAAAATTAAAAAAATTTATCAAAATTTATCAAAAATTGATAATTTTATAATAATTTGTGAACCAGAAACCTTAGAAAGCCAATCAAAGGCTCTAAAGACTCAGATTTTAGCTT
>JGI24158J21664_10014910_pt1 | contig 10160 bp, 6 predicted proteins | sample Ectturendosymbi3_FD_21664 | JGI IMG/M metagenome (IMG submission 21664) | reverse complement strand
TCCAGATAGAGCAGAGGAATTAATTGTTGTATTCAACCATAACGTCATAAACTTGTATTTTACTGCAAATAAGAGCACTATGTATACGAGTTACTATGATATAGTATACGAGCTGCTATGATAGAGTTTTCACCTGTTTGCATAATTCGTCACTTTTTTCTAATCCCCTTGAGGTGACGAATTAGGCAAATTCTACTGTATAATGCGCATGGTTGATGGATGAAATAAAAGCATATAACCGTCCAATATATTGATAAACAGGAACGAGTGTGCTGGATGGCATTCACAATTTTTGCATTGCCTAGTTGAGCTGCAGAGCAGCTTTAAGTGTCTTTTACGTTTGTGAACCTGCATGGACTTTGAAGTGGTGGTTTTTCTACCTATTTACGCCCGCAAATAGGCAAATCACAATAAAAATTGGGTGGGGCGGAAAATGATAAAAGTAGGCTACTTACACAATCGACAAATAACGCCGAACAATTTTGTGGACAAAGGAAGAGGCAAATTTCAGTGCGAACACTTCACAAAATTTTTCCCTGGTTTGCATGAGATTTTTGCCTGCAGAGGACTAACCTCCCATCTTTTGTCGTTTGTTTCAATGTGGTACAATCAATTTTCTTTTGACAAAAAAATAAACTAGTCTTTGTCAAAATCTTCCATGAAGCAAAACTGAAAGACTTTGTTGAAATGAAGATTACCCGCAACCAACCAAAAATTTTCCATAACAGAAGAATCTATCGAGAACTGAACAACGTTAGCAGAACTGCCATCAAAGGCAATACGACAGACATTCGTCCTGACCTGTTCATTTCGAGTTGAATCACTACACACCTTGTTTGCAGAGGCTGTAGGTCTACGTCAGTCTCAACTGTCACTAGTAACAACCAAATTCTATCCATAAAGAGTGGGACGTGGTGGAACGCAGATACAACGTTCAGCATGAGAATTGAGCACGTTTGATAGCGTTCGATAATAATTAGAGGAAAATCATCGTTCATTCAAACGAGATAATTATTTGTTAACAATGAGATTTATAAGCCTTTCTACAGTCCTCGTGCGCAAGGAGTTTGTGGAAAAAAGAAACAACCTGCTCAACCACCATGGTGCGGGTCCCCTTGAGGCGCGGGGCCCAATGCAGCCGCATCGGTTGCATAGCCTTAAGGCCGGCCCTGGGCGGATGAATATTGGTTGTAGAATTTGGGAATTTCACAGTCGATTGGGATCCTCACAATGTTGGGTAGCGTATCCTGCGAGTTAAATCTGGTCCTACCAGTTATCAGATAACCGAACAGGTTCAAGATTGAGACCTGCAAGCGCCCGACACAGACAAATGCATTTTTTCAATAACGATGTAGAAGCCGGTGATATAATCGACATGCTGAACGTTCAATTCAAGTTATCCCATTTTTGAACTTCTGCGTTTGTGCGTCCCCAAAAGATGCCGGGCGCCAGGTATCCTGACCCTGTTTGAGCCCCTCTCATTGATTTTGTGGCCAACTAACCCTATTCCAAACCTCACTTGGAAATTGCAACGCGCGCAAGGAGTAAGCTGCTATCAACAGCACGAAATGCTACAGTTCGTGGGCACGCAAGACTGGTTGCGCACAGGCAGACATTGTATGCCTTCCGCAACCTCGCATTCCAACTACGTCACCGATTTTACAAATGCTCTATTACACTAAAGTGTGACAAAGTGGGCGGACTGATTGATACTGATAGCCTTGCATCTCGACGTAAAACCTCTCAATTTTTTTTTCTTTTTGATTCGCACGTCTGTGCCGCCGCCGTAATAACATGCGTTTAATTTGCGTTCATTCGGCGCTGGCATTTTGTTACACGAAAACCGAAAACGTTACACATTTCGGAGCTAGACTAAGCACATTTGTAACATGCTGTCTGGCATTTGAAATTTTCTTGCTCTTGCCAGGTGAGTAGCTAGCTTTGATCATGTGTGCGCGCTGATGATGACGGGAGTGGTGCGCGACGCCGCAAATATTATATTACTTACAAAACACGAACCGAACAAGACTCCATTGCATTTTACACTAGTTATGTCCGATGCGCGGCCCAGTCGCAGGTTTTGTGCGGCCCAGGAAGCTTTTCAATATTGTGTATGTGCAATAAAATTACAACCTGCTTTTATTTTGGTAATCTTAAACTGGACATTTTAGATGCAATGGTCTTTAGTGCCTGTTGATCATGTACTACGTACTGGTAGATATCTGCGTGTCCACTTACACCTCGGCGCAAAACTGATTTCTAGTTTTATGATTTCTGCTCATGTGTTCCTTTGCACTGAACTCATTTCTAACTAGCCTTGTTGTTCCACTGACACTAAACTTGCCTATAGTATCACAGTTTGGGAATGATTAATAGTACTGTACCATACAGTCGTTATCATTGCAGGTACTTTTCGATTGCTTTCAGTAGCTTTAAACTAAATTTGGTTTGCTAAAATGAAAATAAGTCATCCAATGTGCGGCCCTCACAAAGATAGTGACATAATTTTTGGCCCAGTAAGGCATATCGGTTGGACATAAGCTGCTTTACACCGTACCGGGCATTCGCTTTTAACTAGAAAAATGTGGTTGATTTGTTTGGTCAGTTTTGTTTTCTTGTTGCAGGAAGAGCGAACGCCTGCGCATGAACTCTACAGGGAACACTTATTTTCCTAGTAAGCCGCAGTAAGTGATTTTCTCATGGTTTGAAAGAAAACACGCAGTTGCCATCAAACTCTAACAGAGTTTTGCTGGCTTTCAAACACGGACCGATTATTTTAGCTGTAAATCTTGCACTAGAAAGTAGTTCAAAAGCCAATTTTTTCTCCACAATTCTAAACATGTTTGCAGCGGACAACCCGTGGCGTACCCTTGATTACATCTCCGCACAGAAGCAATAATTTAACCTTGTTTCTTGGAAACTTGTGCGCTAAGCTCGGTCGTGTTAAGATTACCGGTATCGTGCCTTCACGCAGGCATGTATTTAACTACAGTAGATTCGAAGCTTGGTATTGTAATGTAAACCTGTGTCTCTTCTAACACGAATGACTACCAACAACAAAATTTCATTGGGTTTTTGCAGAATGGCGCATAAAACGTTCAATCAAGCTCCCTCAACTGTTTAGGAGCAGTCGGCGATTACTACACAAAGCGCGTACAGTATCCTGGCTGTATCCTGAAAAAGCTCTCAAAAGTGATTGAAAATTAGCAAAATTTAGTGCATTTTTTCTCTTCACAAGTTTTGTAAATGAGTCTTTAAAGCAACGGTTCTCAATCTTTCCGCTGAAGGGAAGCCAAATCCAGACCTACAATTCTGTTAGAGAGCCGCACTAAAAAAATTTTAACACAAGTTAATTGACACCTTTTGTTTTATTACAGAAATAGGTCTGTTGCACAAAATATTACAAGTGATATTGAAAGACTGCTGAGAGGCGCACGAAGGGTGCTTGGGAGTCGCATGTGGCTCTTGGAGCCGCGTTTGAGAACCACTGCTGTAAAGAAATGATTTGTTTAGGTGGGCCAAAGTCACATTGTCAAGCTGATCATAAAGATTAGGCTTGTACCTGAACGAGCAGTGAATTCAAATAATTGTCTCCAAAGCAGTAATCAATTCCAATCATCTCGCAAAAGCATAAAATAAGGCATACAAAAAAGACAACCTGAGTTAAGCAAAAAAAATCACGAACAACAAGATCAGCAACGAGTAAAATTTAAACGCTGAAGATTGGTTGGTCCTATGTCACAACTAAGGTGCCGTAATGAAAAGTGAAACTATCCAACTTGCTGCGCAAACATTATTTGACTGCTTTTCAAGGTTGTTGACCAGGGTTTTGAGTCCTGTCCACTGGAATACAACACGGCTCAAAAGTTTTTGTTTGTTTGACCAGACACCACCCACCTGACGTCCATTTATTTTACATGGTCACTGGCCCAAAAGTCGTTTTCATTAGCTGCAACCTCATCTGCATTCCATTGATTTATTCAGGTTGAAACGAGGGCAAAAGTGAGTTGAAAAGTGGTTACTTCTAAGGTTTTCGGAAAACATATGTCTACGCCTTTGATTGTTGTGGCGTGTGCAGTGACGTCAGCACAACTCTCAGATAAAGGTGTACACGCGCAGTATGTGGTCACCTGCGGCTGGGGCCAGGCGTATGTTCTAGGCTAGGTACAGTGGGTGTACTAAGGATATTTTTTCCTTATCATAAATCGAGGGACTGAACAAAGGACTAACTGGTCAAAGTGTCAACCAGCCTAAAAACACTTAAAACCGAACAGGATTTTAAATCGTTGTTTGACGCGTATTTCCATGTTTGCTTTGAAAAGTACACCGTTGTTTTTAAGCTGCATTTAACAGGTTTGTCAAGGGTAGCTTATATGAGTGAAACAGCTTTTAAAAAGCACTGTCTATCGAAAGAAATCCTTTCTCAGCAAAGAATCAGGCACAAAAGATCTTGCGGAATATATATTTCGCCTACGAAATAGACATCATCAGCTCTTATTCAAATATTTCTTTTAAAAAGATTTAAAAGACTTTTGTTTTTTATGTTTGTTTGAGGATTGTTTTGACTGAAGTTCCTTCACAATTCGCTTATAAAAGGGTTGCTGTTCTAACTTCTTTGAAGAATTGTAGGGTGCAACTCTTATGTTTTTAATACTTTGATAACGGATTACAAATGTTAATAGTTGCCACTACAGCAGTCGTTCGTGAGATTGTTACGTTTTGGAAGGTACTTTTTTGCTTCAGTGGTAATATTTAACAATTTGGGGGAGTTTTTGGCACAGTTTGAGAAACTTAAGCACAACTATTACAATTGTCAAAACGCGCGCTGGTGGAAACAAAAGGCCGGAGATGAAAAAATCCCTTCAACGGTAAAATATATAGTAGTATTTGGTACAAGTGGTTACAACGTCAAACATTATTGAGCAACTGCATGCAAATAAGCTTTCTCTTGTGGATAAATTAGCACGCAAGAGATACTGCAGCGTATAAAAAATAGCAGAGCTGCAGGGCAAAATATAGCACAGCTTGATTTATCATTTTCTTCGTTTCAACATCCAAAAACATACATGTGCCACATTGTGAATTTTAGTTGCATGTCTATGTGCTCTACTAATTCAAACGAGCCGATATGTCAGCACTTGAAAACTCGAGCTTAAAAGGTATTTTTCAAATTTGTTTTTAAGCCAGCGCGATGCAAGGTAGGAAAGTAAGCGAAACACCGATTTAATCATTTTTGATAAATAATGTCTTCGGGTCAGAGCCTTTGCAGCATAATATTTGTATCATGTAGTTTGCATGTATGGGAGAGGAGATTGTGCAAGTTTTCCACTGAAGCGACCATGAACGATGTTTGCCCTAAAAGACAAGTACGGTGCGCAGTGTATCAACAACCACATCTCATCCTGAAGCAACCTGATGCATTTATCGCAAGCGACGAAGCTTCGTGAACAACGCAGACCAGCAGCTTGCGGCATTTGTCCGCTGCGGCAATACGAACTAAGTTGATCTTTTCTTTGTGAACATGGAACCAGCCCGTGGTCTAGTGGTAAGTGCGGCCAAGTCTTACCAAGACTTCTTACCAGGCGCACAGTATGCGGAAGAGCTGCAGGGACCACACCCAGAACACAAAACAAAGCGAGTGAAATGAAACCAGACATTGTACAAACTCAGTCGTGGCGCTACAAGACCACTGTAGTTAAAAAGCGCCAATAGCAAAACACCACATAAAACAAAAGAACATGGAACAATCAGAGGTCAAAAGCGGTTTTTAATCATCCTCATTTTTGCCTTGTTGCCATGCTTACTGATATGATCAACCGTATCTCCATCATCAAATTCCAAAACCATGTGGCAGTTGTTGTTTGGCTGGTATGCCACAAAATATTTCAAAGTCTGTTTTGCGATAAAAGCAATATTTTTCTTCTGCTCATTTAATGGCTTGAAGCAGGAGACAAAACTCAGGAGGCTAAGAAGAAATTTTGAATTGAATATTTTTTGTGGGCGCAACGACACTTCTGGCACAAATTAACCAAAATTTTGTGTGACAAGATTGTACGACGTGCGAATGCTGGAAATGATATGGCACTTACCACAAATATGCTCTGCAGCAGTATTTTTTTATGCTTAAAACGGCAAAGTGTGCTACTTGTAAGCAAATTGCTTCAAAAACGTAATCGTTCTTCGTTTTGGGATACTTTGCAAGTGAAATCAAGTAACGTGGTATATTTTCCATGACGGGAAAAGGTTTTCTTTATCTAAGATTATAGATTAGATGGTGCAAATAACCCCAATTTCACATCAATTTCTTGTGAGCTTGAAGGCTAAACATTCGGTAAAATTAATTCGCCTTCAGTGCGACCCTAAAAACACTCAACTGCAAAAAGAGTAGTAAACCATTTGCTTTCAAGTATGCAGAAAATCTGCTGCGCCCGTTTTTAACAGATAAGAAAAATGGCGGATCAGACTTAGTGTCGGCGTGGGCCTATCTATTGCGGATATATGCAACCAAAATATGCATTACAGGACAACTCGGACAAAATTAATGCTGCAGTGAGAGCTTGCAAAGTTAGTGCCTTTGCTCTGGTTTTGAGGAGTTTTTGTGAAGCCAACAGGAAAAGCGCGCGAAAACTTATTTTTGTTATTTTCCCAAATCTTAACAAACGTTGAAAACAACACGCAAACTTCTTTAAACACAAATGTTTGCGAGTTCTTACAGGCTTTTGTGAGTTTCGGTAAACGTGTGAATAAATTAAAACCAGTTCTTATGTATTCTGCAATTTCTTGGGTAGAACGTTTTTTCGCTTGTATGCAGTCTCGTACAAGCATTAAAACCTGTGCTTTTTTCAAATGGAAGAAAGAAAAAGAACATCTATCCAATACATTGTAATCCACCGTGTTTTCAGTTGGGGACTTCTAGAGAGGAAAGCCCTTTGCAGTCCGTACCCCTTTTCAGGTTTACCATGCTAATGCTGCAGTTGAAAAATGTGGCCTCGGTGTGCGATACGTTTCGTTTACAGAAAAGTCTTGACTACAGGCGTGATGCAAGTTTCATTTTCACAAAATCATGAAAGTCAAGTTGTCGCATCCAACTAGCTTTAAGCAGTATACAAAGACTTCGAACAAAGAATCATTATTAAAGTAATATGTTGTTTTTTTTTATCAAATGACAGCTTATTCTTTGTTGTTTTTCATTAAATCATTTCAATCTGAGGCTTGAATCCCTGGGAAGGTTGTTTCTTACTCCAGATCAAGTTTGTTGCTTCTAAAGTAAGCAAGCAAAGCTAAATAATCTAACATACGACACCTCGATGTCTGTTTTAAACGCAATTGTGACACCCACATATTTTCTCTCTTCGCCCACCTAAGCATTTTCGCGATCGTTAGATTCAGCAATGAAACAATTGTTTTGCAAAGACCTTTTTCTGCAACGATTAGCGATGGCTGGAAGAGCACGACGTCAGCAGTCAAACGGCCAATTCTCAGCTATACTAAATGGCGTTGCACGTTTGCTTGGTGTGTGCACGTAAAGGCCACTATAAGCCTTTCAAACATGTTACCTTAAATGGCGCAAGACTCTGTTTTTTCTGATTGTTCTAATGTTTTGCAAAAACTGTTAGAAAAATTGTCATAATGAAAAGCTATTTCCGACACATAAAAACTTGAGTTCTCTGAATCAATTTACTATAGTCAAGGAGTGACCAGTAGTCATTCCTGTAGTGTTTGGAGCTGCGTAACCGAAGACAGTTTATCCTGTGGGGAAACTATTGCTGTTACGACAAAAAAACAATTTGAGCGGTCAAGCGTCTGACATCTGCTTTTTCATTATGTAGCTCATCAGGTGCCGAGACCACAAACAATTTTAGGCAATGTGCAACACGGTTTTACCACCCACTAGAAACGACTGTACAGTAGGAAATTCTATCACGTATTTGTGAGAAACAGGGTTTTTATTTGGGGTGAACCTAAAGCTTTGCACTATTTACCCTCATCTGGCGCTAACAAAACATGCACATAAACTAATCGTTAGATAATTTTCATTAAAAATTATGTATTTTGGCAACATGTCCAATATCAACAGAGCCACCGACTGGTTACAAGGTCATCTTTTGCTTACAAAGCAAACTTGCACCAAAAGACGACAGGCTATAGTTGAGAGATTGACAGGATGGCATACTGGAAGCTGATATGCAATATACGGCACAGGCACTTTGGCGTGAACCAACGAACGTGCCAAACATTGAGTTAGCTTTCTACATAACCAGAGGGAAAATTTTGTTTACTGCCACCTTTAATGGTGGAACAACTATACCTTCACGTCTTAACGCGAACAAGGTATGCGTCAACACACAGTAAATACTCGACGTGAAACTTTAAGAAATCAAGAATGTGTACTACTTACGTACAACCGACGCCCATGTACACTTTACTGCGTCTTTGGTTGCGCATAGCTGTCGCTGCCATCGCTTGGTTCTTTTCACGTTTCTGCTTCTGGCAGCGAGTTCTTCCTTTTTTCTACAAGACATTTTGAACTACAATAAGCTGTTAAACTCTGTCTTCTTGACCGTTCAGTACTTGCAGTGTAAATCATATTTCAAAGCCAATGCATCCAAGGTTTTAGTCAAAATTTAGCATTTTTTCGGTTGCTTCTCTATTCCTGCAAATCGTACGGCCACACAGCCTCTCTGTATTTAATCTCTTTTGCGGTTGCTTCAACCGTCAAACGTGGCCCAATGGAAGTCGAGCTTGCAAGCCCTTCAAGTAAACCAGTTTCGGTGACGACCTAAGCCTCGACAGTGACAGCAGAGTCGTTTCACTGAGTTGCTAATACAGTTATTTTCGCTTTTCTCAGCAGGACTTGATCAATCAAGAAGATCAACATGCGCTTGGCGTTTGTCATCCTATGAGAACGAAAACTGCAAACGTTTTCTTTTGATTCTTGTTATGTTACATGCTGGTTTAAGCAGTACGATAACAAACGTTAAGATGTACAAGGTCGGTTTCAAGGCTGTCTAAAAACTCGACAAAAATGAATCACATCACCTTCATTACGAGAACCCGTTGTTAGCACAGACTACTACATGAAGTCCTGCACAATGCATCCCTGTCAGTCTAACCCAACTCTACCAATAACAACCCGAATATTTCGTCAGTTGTTTTGTACTGTTGGAACACAAAGTGTCGTGTGTGTCAAATTTAAGGCTCATTCTTTATCAATCTACGTGTAGTTCATGGTAAGACCCTTGAAAAAAAGTGAAATGAAAGAATAAAAAATAACCCGCACAGTAAAATAATAAAACCGACTTGTAGAATAGGAGTCTGAATCTCGGATTTTATTCTTTATAAAAAAAGGCTTGGAACTGCCACTGGAGCCGAAGCAATGCGATTGTTACATATTGCTCCTAGGAAATTCTTTTGGCATCGATCGCTGACTGAAAGGAAACCCTTATCCAGTAAGCTGCGGTAATCAGTCGTGCGTGGCATGACATTCAATTGGAGAGCTTTCTCGGAATCGTTGTCAAACTTGGTTAGCCAGCAGCCAATCACGCGACCGAAAAACGGTTTCGCGGAGAATGCCAACGGCAACGTTTGCTCGAAGTATTTTTTCACATTTGCATGACAACGCCAATGACGAAGATGTTGCAGCCAAGTAGTGAACATTGCTCGCTTTTGGTAAAAAGTGGTTTTCTCTTAGATGTACGGGAGTGCATATTTGTGAGGATCAGAGGTGAAAGTAAGCCGGAACGGCCCGGAACGCTGTTCCGGTAAAAGAATTATTGCCGGTACGGCGTTCCGGTTAGAATTTCTAGTAGGTTGGTATTATGACACTGACGCAACAATGGCGGTACCTGAACTTTACTAGAAACAGCTTTTACATCTTATTTCCTGATCAAGGTATCATATGAGTTCAAGGCAAATCATTTGTAGCCGCCTCTACGTTCGTTTCAAAGGAACTTGTTCACTCCCCAGCCGAGAACTTTTAAATACCGGTGAATAACCTAAATAACGTAAATTTTAATTGTTTGAAAATTCCCAAAAAGCATTGCGGCCAGCACAAAATGTCCTCGCGGGCCACGTGCGGCCCTGATCTAGACCTTTCGTTAAGCTCAAGAAAAAAATGTAAGTCGCCCTCGATTGTAAGCGGGGGGTTACAATCGAATAAA
>JGI24158J21664_10014907_pt1 | contig 10161 bp, 7 predicted proteins | sample Ectturendosymbi3_FD_21664 | JGI IMG/M metagenome (IMG submission 21664) | reverse complement strand
GATATTTGTGAAGGAATTTTGTTACACCTCAGGTAACCATGGGTCAATTTGGGCAAATTTTTGTTCCCCATCGAAAACTACAAAACTTGTGCAGATTTTGATAGGACTGCCCGAAAGAGCGTCTAAAAAATACAGCTACTGAAAGAACCAGCTTTCTACGTGAACGTTAACTAAGTTTTAATTTAAATAGAAGAACCGTTTGCCCATATTGGGCAGAGGTTACCTGAGCAGGGTTATAAAATTCTTGTTTGTAGAGGGCAGCTCGGGCTGTAACGGGTGAGATGAGCCCAAGTAAACGTCTGCGTACTTGGTTCATTCATATTCCCGAATTGACAATCATTCGTTTGAAATTATTTTCGAATGCGAACTGTTCATTGGACTGGAATTCACATTCAATGTTCTATGGCAGAGGTTTTCAATGTAAGGGTAGCGACTCCCGGGGGCAGTGCTCCCTCTACGGTGCGCAAATGCGCAGTGCCAACAGACCACCTGTGTAGTGAAATCTCATTCTCGCGCACTAGCAACAGTCCAGATTTAATATCGTATATATGCCGCACAGTCTCTGTAACGCTTGAAACGCTTTACTGCCTATGTATGTGTTTACATGGTTGCGCAACTGCATGCGCACTAAAACAAACATTTGCTTAGTGTACATTTTTCTGAGGGAACACTCCCCAGATGGGTCGTGAACCATTTTTGGAGGGGTCACGAGTAGATTTTTGATGTACACAGCTATATTACATTTGGTTTGATCGAGTTTTAGATGGGGTCGTTGGTTATAGTGGGTTGCAATCAGTGGCGTAGCTAGAGGTTTGAGCCAGGGGGGTGAACTTTGCTGGAGGGGGCCCATTGGCCACCATTTAGGAATGCAATAATTAGTTCCCAAAAACTCACATACATTACATGAATATGGCCTTAAGTCTTCGCTTTTCGCGCCACATATATGTGGGTGTAAGTGTTCGCGCACACCCCGGTGTGGTGAATCGCACATTCAACGTCGAGCTACCGAAAGGTTGCAACAAAGGGTACTCGAATAGCACAAAAATGGTTATTTATAGCACAGTACAAACCAGATGTTACATTACAAACAATACAGGCATGCGGGCCCGCAGAAAATTTTCCACGGATAGGCAAAGTCGATACAGGCTGCTGACGATGCAATACAAATGGACGTTCACATAGCGCTTTACCCTGTCCGCATCACAAAGAAAATGACCCACGTTACGGCAACAGTCCCAAAAATACGCTTCGTTTGCAGATGTTTCTTTTCACGTAGTATGAAAGTACATGACTTACTGCAATCAGCAGTCATTGTCTCNCTGCATTTCCTGCCACAGATGTCTTCTTTCAACAGTCACATGCGGCAAAACCCGTGGCGTAATTGACGTGGGGACAAGGGTGCGCGCCGCCCCCGCCCCCTGCCAAGCTAAATGTAAAAAATGAGACCCCTCAGAGATTTTATGAACTGCAGAATATGAAAGTGCTTCTACAATTTTTGGAAGGCTGTTGGTCTTGACATTTTAAATACAGAAATAGTGCAGTGCCCAGCAAACCAACAACCATCAAATGAATCGTAAATTCAAAGTTGTTGCAGTGCAGCAGCGTGCATAGTACAATACATGAAGATATCATCTTGAACGTGCATACTGTGTATGATGTAACAATCGCCCGTAGGTGTGGAACGTTGTCGTCATTTGCGGCTTGATACTTCTACTTGCTTTGGACTATGTGATGGAGTTGTGAATAAGTTTATGACTGAAAGTTGTCATGTACTTTTCCTTGAGATTAGGCAGTAACCTTGAGATTAGAATACAGAGAAAGTTCTGTAGTAACACAACTATCCTTTTTGTTGTTGAAAGCCAGTTAACAAAGCATTCTGCAATTCACCGCTGGAGGTTGAACCAGCGGTGTTGATTTTACCATCTCGGCTGAAGACGATAACTTCGTTTTTCTGGCCATATCCCAGCGGGCACCGCGGCTTTCTTCTGCGTAGCGCACTTTACACCTCTTTGAAGTGAAGTAAGCGAATAAACTCATAGTATGGGTCGCGACCCAAACAAAAGTTGCGATTTCGCTAAGGGTCAGAAAATAGGTTGCGCCGAGGCGATCATAAAGCTAAACCTGAATTGTAATTTTTCAAACTTGTCTGTGTCTGTTTAACAATGTAGCGTAGGCACTTGAGGAAAGAGTGTAATGCTGACACTGAAAACGAACTTAGCAATCTACTGCCAAAAATCATCCATACAATCAACATTTTTGTCATGTTAACAAACGCTGTTTGAGGCTTGGGCCGCAAGATGTTCACCAAACTCAGATTTCAGTCGCGCTCGAAAAAGTTTTGGAACCGCTGGTTAATTAAGCAATTTGCAATTATTGTCAGGAGTCGTCTGATAAACATCAACATCAGGATTCATTATCATTTCTCAAATTTTTCTGAGTATTGCGAACGCTCTACATGGCAGTTTCGCACTAACGTTACCAATCAAAAATGTTTGTGTGTATCCCATCTCTTTACTTAGTGATCTTTTCAATGTTGATTATGCAGCACAGATTGCAGTTTTGACAACGCAGTGCGAATAAGTGGAACATAAATATACGAAGTAGGAGTAAATATGAAATCTGGTGCTCAAAAACGTAAAGAGAATGAAAGTTCTGCTATTAAGTCCAGGAAGCCGACAGAATTTTTTGCTGCTTTCATCACCCCTACTAACAACAATTTAGCTGAAACAGGTCAGTCTGAAAGGTTTTACCAGTAATTATCCAACTTCAAAGACAAAGTTTTCTTGCCTTTGCTGCTGCAAATTTATTGAATATTTCGTCAAAAAACTGTATAATATAAAAGGCCAAATGTATTAGCACAGGAAATATCTAACGCTGCAGACGCTGCATGAGAAGTTCTAGGTCAGCAATTCTGATATCTGAATTTCGACAATTATGTCCACGGAGATGTTCAGTTCATGGGTCAACTCAAATAGCACATGTAGCAGTAAGTGAAAAATTCGCATTTATGACTAGTACACTCAACGCTATTGCACAGCTTCAATTAATATCTTGAAAAAGTAGTCAGTGTTTAGTTGCATTTTCATGTGATTACTCTTTCACCCCCGTCATGTTGAGGATGTGCGCAAGAAAATACGTAATTAAATTACTTTTGTAATTAATGCCAACCGTCAAATCGTGTTTTAAATAAAATGAAAACAAATAGTTGCCCGCCTCAAGCTAAAAATATCTCANAAAAACCAAAACAATTTACATGCTTTTGGACGGCAGTGAGCATCCCCATCCGACGTTTAGCCATTTGCTTCAGAACCTGATGCNAAAATATCTTCATTTCTTCCCACAGCCGGATTACTATTTGATCATAAGTGAAAGTAGGTATAGCTGGTACGCTGTTTCAGTGTTTGGCATTCCCCTGTGTTCATGGGTGTCCGCAAGGGGGTCGAAATGGGAATTTGCCCTCACCTGGAAATTGGGACTAAGAACCAAAAATTTCTAGAAGCTTAATTGGCTTATTTCTTGCAATAACAGTTTTATTTTCTGATATGACACACACTGCGCAAGAGCCGGGTTCACTATTGTATGCACTTTTGAGCTTGCAGTTCACTCAAATCAGGCGCGGATTTACCATTAGGCTGAAAAGGCTTAAGCTTAGGGCCCCCGATTTTGGGGGGCCCTAAAATTTTTAGGAGTAAGAAAAATTTCCAGCGTTTTTGTAAATAATTACATTTGTATTTTTGTTTTGGTTCAACACACGTTTTCTTACCAAGCCGCTAGCAAAAGATCTCTACAGATTATAGAACAGGCTTGCACAACTCAGAAAGCTCGAAGAGCGAAATTATCAACATAAATTTGCCTCGGGCCGCAAAAGTCTATTTCATTTCGATGTGATTTCGTTGTAGTGTGGAAGACATTTTGGATCGACGATTAGTTATTCGAGGTCTAGCTTTTGTAACATTTTCTACAACTGAGAAACAGGCCCGTAACCAGGGAGGGCGAAGCCCGCCCTACAAAACTTTTCGCCCCTCTTGAAAAATGTGTTGAGCATAGTTATGAACTATTGGACATGGTTTAGAAAATTTGGGCCCCTCTCAGAAAACTCTTCGCCACCCCTGGTGTCCCAAGCTGGCTACGAAGCTCTCGCGGGTTGTGTGATGTGCAGGCCTGTTTCAGGAGAATGATCGCGAAAGATTGAAGTGATTGGCAATGAGAATTCTCTTTTTATGACGTTGAGAACTGGTTATTGCTGCGTATAATGCGTGGAAGAAAATGCCTGAATCAATTTTGTTAGATTACATGAGGCCAGTGAGGTACTTTGGCTCAGTCCAGTCCCGTCGCTACGGTGGGCTCTGGTGGGCTTAGCCCCTCCAAACAAAGCTTCAAAAGCAACATTATAAATCAGTGGAATTTTTGTCAAATTTGAATGTCAAGCCGCCCCCACGCACAAACATAAAGTCCCCCTATTGACGTCTTTCTGGCGACGGTTCTGGTTCAGCCCAGGTTTCTCTCTTGTTGCTTTTATGGGTAAGATACGGAGTAAAAACAAAACTAGCCTGCAATGTAGCCAAGGCTACAGACATCCAGTGGGACAAAATGTTAACTGTTTGTAATACCGCGCGTGTTAAGCTGAGATTTTCTTTGACTTCAATCGTTTTGAAGCAATCTTGGGCCATTCCTTCTACAGCTCAATGCATAGAAACAAATTTTAACTACCGTAGAACTAGACCTATATCTTGATGTATTAGTGAGGCGCTTTTGTAGCTTGAGCTTATTGACTTAGTAGGCTAAGGAAAGTGAACTTGACGTGTAAGTTTTTTTCTTTTTTTTTTCAAAGTAATCAGGATAACGGTAAATCTACAGTAGGCTTACTTGCATTAACTTGAGAATGTCGAAGAGTACATATGAGAGTGGTTCTAGCAAGCCAAGGAAAGCCGCTGCCAAAACAGATGCACTACGAGATGTTATTGGGAAGTTCAAACAAATAACCCAGTTTTTTAGTGTGCCAGAAGGGCCTACGCCAGAGGTGGCTACGGATTCGGAGTGCCGGAGTCGACTCCGGAAGGATCCTGCGTTTTGCTTTCAGACCCGGCGCCGGAGCCAAAAATTTCTGAAAAACCGGACCTGGATCCTNAGTCACTTTTCATTTTCAGCAGCAGGAGTCTGTGTGGTTTTCATATGTGGCATTCCTTAAGTATAAACATTGCTGAATTNCGGTTGCATCGATGGTTGCCTGAACAAGATTGAACAAGATTCGGATTTGAACAAGATTTGAACAAGATTNGGATTTTCACAAGATTCGAACTCTCAAATTTGAGAATTTTTTGGACCCAGATCCGGATTAAAAAANTTAGGAACAGGAGTGTATTCGGAGTCTGAAAATGTGACTACGGCTACCTCTGCCTTCCAGAGGGACCCCCAATTTATAATAGATTAGGGCCCCGAAAATGAAAATTCGCCTCTGCTTTGAGTGGAATGCCTCGACCTTTGCTAACCTACACTATGTTGATGGAAGGAGTGCGCTTTGAATCAAACGGCTCGTCTTTGCATTATATGAAAGATTTCTGCAAGATTTCATAGTTTGACCGAAATGTCCCGTGACCGAATCGGCCAGACTGAAATGGCTCAGACTGAAACGGCCAGACCATAAGTCCTGTTCCAGCCTAACCCTGTGAGTCATCTTTCTTGTCACGCTTTTGGGAATGCAGTCTTCCTTCCCAATTTGAAACCATTGCTATCATGTCACTTGTAAAGTCCAAAGAAAGCTTGAGCGGATCGCTTTTCGTTTAAGTCAGTTTGAACTGGTGAAGTAATCTTCTTTCTTTTGGTTGAGACGTCTCAATATTATTGGTAATCATTGCCTTCTTTAAAAGCTTTCATCAACACAAATCTTTCTTCAACACAAATCCAGTTTCAGTGAAATCAATTATTTGAAAATGGCGTAATTATTTGAGAATTATTTGAGAACCACAAATCTTCAACATAAATCCAAGCTTTCTTCAACACAAATACAAACACAAGAAATCCATACCCTGCTTCATAAGCTGAAGAAGGCAATGTACTGTGCAGCAAACAAACTCAGAGGCACTTTTGATCAGTGCTCTCCTGCAGTAAAAACACTTTATTTCGTGCCTATTGCATGTCAATGTGTGCTTGCCAATTGTGCAGCAAATGCACGCAGACCAGCATGAAACGCTTACGTGCTGCATATAATAAATCATCATTACATGCTCAGAAATCTAAGTGTTCGCCCACACCAGGTTAGCCATTGTGTCAGGACATTTGATGCCCTGCTGAGAAACTATTTGTATCGATTTTTTATACGATGCGCATCTTCATCTATTTTTTATTGGATAGCTTCCAATGTCTGATGCATGTTACAAACCTTCCATTTTTCCTCAATTATTCAACGCTCCTGTATGATCGAGACCAACTGCAGCAGTTGTTGGTAAATTATATCGGTGTTCGCGTCTCATCAGTATGGCGTGTGTGTAGTAATAATAATAATTCTGTGTGCAACTGTTAGTGTTCTGCTCCTATCAGTATTGGTTGTGTGCAAACAGCGATTGTGTAATTTGTTATATGGCTAAACAATTTTTGTGCTCGCCTCTTGTGTTGTATGACTGCGTCTGTGATATGGACCACGCGTCTGTTATAAATTCTATTATTTTTACAGTATATTATTATTGCTTCTCGGAAAAATATTGGCTTAAATGTCGCAGTTGGGATTTGTGATTTACCCTTACTACTTCATCTTTTGAGCCAGTTCTTCAACCCACTGCTAGGTCGCACTAGATCTCGGGGTTGATGTTGAGCAGCCATTCGATTGTCTCATCGTCCAGAACCGTCAGGCCGTGCAGTCCATCAGGAGGTCGATGGATTGGACATTGGAGGACACGGTCGACGGTTTGTTCTTCTGCGCTACACTCACAGGTCGCAGAGGAGGCCATACCCCATTTGTACAAGCAGGAGTGGAAAAGTCCGACATCGGTGCGGAGGCGGTTAAGCTGGACCGTTACTGAACTGTCTTCACTGCGCTGTGGGTTTTGCAGTCTTTTCCGTTTTTTAGCTATACAAGTGGTTCAGATATTGGGTGACTTCGTTGTTGAGACAAATTTTGTTGAGTTCAACCATGATTTTGCAGTTTCTTGGTGCATAAGCGTAGCCTGGTAGCCCAAGGCGCCATGCCTCCCAAAATTTTTAGCATACCTAGTCATTTTGTGCTTTGAGAGGCGGTACCCCAAACAAATTACTGTTTCTCGCCTAAAATCAAAAATTGTGGTCCCCCCAAAATTTTGGCCTGGCTACGCCACTGCCTTGGTGTTGAAGATAGAATGCCCCTGACGCACATTCAAGAGCTTTAGTAACATTGCCCCTGCACAAGTTGGGCAAAGTGCTTTTATGTCTGCCGCCACACTGTGGTGTTTTGTCTGGCGGTCTTTTCCGGTTGAGCAAATCTGCAATGTATTGATGGTTATCTTCACAAAACTCGTCTGGGTCGGTTTTGCAGAAGATTGCGTTAATAGGTTTCAGCATAAATGTTAAAAATGCAGTGATGCGTGACGTGTCCATGTTCCCAGCAGATTGTAACAAGCGGACCGGTATGTCTTTCATACTCACGTTCAAAAATATCCTCCGGGATAAACTTCTGTGTCATGAAAAGCGTTTTTCTAATGCACCGCTAAACTTTCTGTATGAATTGTCCTTCCATTTCAGGCCAACTGTGGAGAGCAGCAGTTTGATACTAACTGTACTCATTGTATGGAGTTCAGTCACAAGCTCGCCACAATATTTTTTGACTTTGTCAAGGTGAGCGTCGGATCTATCTGTTGACTGATCCATTTTTTCAAACTGCTCTCGTTCTTCGATCATTACATTGTTGTAATCGTCGTAATTATGAAGAACAATTTTCTGGTTGTTATTCGCACGACAAATCATAATCTTCCTCTCTTGCATTTTTTGCTCACTTTGCTTAAAAATGTCTCTTTGCTTCTTCTGTAAATTGTTATTTAGTCAGTAGGCGTCCGACTGTTGGACGCAGTTAGGTGGTGGACACGGGAGACACGTCCCCCCATTTTTTCAGACGGTATGGATGTGGTATCACTGATTCTGATATTTTTATAAATTTTAGCCTCTATAAAATGATTTGTAGCATTTTGCAAGTTTCTAGAGACCGCGAAAGGTTATTAATTTGTCTGTCCGACATTTTCCCCTGCGTGGTATACACAGCAAATAAGGTCATTGTCTTGAAACAGTGCAAGTTCAACAGCTGCGCCTGTGAGAGACCACAATACAGTCATGATTTGTTTTGTGCAGAAATGTAACTTGCTTCGCAGTAACGTTCGTTGCCACGTATTGAGAAACAGGCAGCGTAAGTTTTAAAGATACAATTTACAATGTTAGAACTTACATTTTCAGGCAAATTTCTGCAAAGTTATTGCCGAAGACAAAAAACAGCACTATTGTGGAGACCTACAGTAGTTTTCTGATGGGCAGTCTTGCAAAATTCTGATGGGCAGTCTTGGCTTCAACCATAAGTGAGCAGGATTTCAATCAGAATGCTGGAGAAGCAGGGCCGGATTAAGGGGGGGAGCAACGGGGGCAATTGTCCCGCCCCCCTCCAAAGGGGCCCCCGTGATGACAATTATTTGTTTTAAATAAAATACTCGTTTGAAAAATTGTGATTCAGAAGCGATACAAGAATACAAATCTATATTCGGATAGTGCATTATATAAATCTACTGGTTTCTCTACACATTTGACTTTCTGCAGATTTAGTAGTCACTACTGAATGTAAATATTTTCGGTTTTGTTAAATGCAGTAATCGTTCTTTTGGCATGTGAGATTATCTACTCGTGCATGACGCCTATTGCACAAATGTCGCGAAAACGATGCTATTTGCGTGCTATAGCTAGTTCTGCATTGTGGTTGCTGTTTAGTGAATAGCAGTGGTTCTTTTAAGTAATTGTCATTTGTTTCAAGCCCTCTGACTTTGAATAAGCTGTAAAGACGGATGTGTTCATTGATAAATTTATTGATCAAATTATCCATGTTTTAGAGGTCGCAAGGGCTCGCTCACCCCTTGAAGTTTATTGATGTCCACTGGGGTGGTGCGTCCCCCAGTTACGAATCATTGGTGTATATAGTATCAGTTATTCCGCAACTTCTTGTGCCGTCCAGCTAGAGGTAGCCCAGCCGAACTGACTCTTTGTTTTGTCATAAAGGGTAACGTATGGTGGAAACGCACTTTTCTTCCGATGGTTACTATTGTTGTGTTACATCATAAACATATGAAGATAGTCAAGCCATTTACACCACATGTTATTGCGTGTTCCGTCAGAAAAGGTTTTAATCAGTCGATTTGTAGAACGAAAGAGCAGATACGAGATTGCAGTGTTTAGCTAGTGCGATGCCGAAATTTGTACTGCCATCAGAGCTTTAAAGGAACGAAGTTCCTAATGGGCAAAGCGCAAGGATCTGGCAGTGTTAGCTAAAACCCCGCGAGTGAATTTTTTTCAAGCAAAACTTTCAAGCAGCAACGTTGAAGCAGTGGTGTTACCAAGAGAACCTGAAAATATAGGTGAAAATCACAACACAACCTTCGAAATACCTTTCACATTCAGACTGGCTGACCATATTCACATATTACTTTTCCGGTGTTTTTTTTGTAATCTCTGGTTTCTGCTTATTGTTCGGGTGAATGTTATTTCTTGCCGAGTCACTCTCTAGCCTGTGAAATACTTTTTCTTGGTAAGAATACACTCTAGTGTTTATATCAGTGGTTCTTAACAGGGGGTACGAAGCACCAACATTTTTAGGCATGCACGCCCTGAAAATTTTAAAGATGTGTTGTCGATTTTTGCGAGTGCAGTAAACTTTATCAGAGGCCAAGCCTTGAATCACGGTCTTGTCAGAGTTTTTTGTAACGAAGTTTAAGCTCAACACAATGTTCTTCTTTGCTACACGAAAGTGCCGTTGCTATCCCGTGGTCGAGTGCTTATTCGTGTTCGTGAGCTGCGCAAAGAAATCGGGCAGTTTCTGAGACACAGATGTAATGGCATAGGAGAGAACCTTGAAAATGAGTTCATTATATCTCTGGCATAGGCTATCTCGCAGATATACGCAGCCACCTCAACGACTCAACACCTCCATTCAGGGAACGGCAA
>JGI24158J21664_10014904_pt1 | contig 10162 bp, 9 predicted proteins | sample Ectturendosymbi3_FD_21664 | JGI IMG/M metagenome (IMG submission 21664) | reverse complement strand
GCATAATAGATATAACAATTAAAAGGATCTACTCATGGGTTTCACTCAAGGATTTCACTCATTTACATCATATCAATGAAACAGAAAAGTAAAGTGCTCATATTTAATTTTTAATGTGATTTTTTCGATTGCTTTCACTTCACCATCTCGATACGAGGATTCATGGTAAAATCTTGATTGTGTTATTAGAAGGGGAAACTTGTTTCAACGTGTTGCAAGCTCTGTCGTCCAAAGCTATTTTAGCACAATTCCGGAGGCATGGTTGCACTAGTTCTGCAAAGTCTCATGACTTTCTCACTTTAGCAATGCGAAGTGCAACCACATAGGATGCCGCAACGGACAAACTTACTTGGTTAAATGCACGTCCTGCATCCAGTCTGACACGTTTGAGTCAACCTTCCTTAGACTTACTGCAAAGTAGCCTGCTCAATCGACTTTGCTAGGTTGCTCCTTGTGAGCGTTGTTCAAATGCTGCTTGAGTTGGAATGATTTCAAACAGTTGTTCGCCAGTGTTTTCATATACAACATACCTTTGCGGGATATATTCTCCATCTTTCTGGAGGCAAGCAAAGCCATATCTGATGTAGTCTTCCTGGTATTTTCGTCTATTAGCCTTCGCAACCGACATTTTTGCACTACACTAGAGGTCTTCGAAAAATAATGATTCGTTAAGAAGCTGGTTGTCATGTTTCACCGCAAAAAAAATTAATCTAACTTGTTACAACATAACATCAACTCATCTTCAGCAAAGTATAATTTCAATTCAACCTTGCTGATGAACTGAAGTCAGCTTTTTTACATATCATTCGTACTTACGCAACGCAGTACGCTTAATATAACTACCTACGTATAGCAACCGTGGCTACCTTCAAACAACAACGGTCGTTATTCGATTGTGACTTATGAACATTGTTGAACACTAAAAACGCAATAATTGCAAAACACTGCACTAGTTGACAAGTAGATATTTCTTTAAAAAATAGGTTTTTGACTTAATATTTAGATTTCCTTTCCTAGGTATTGGAGTAAAACAATTTCTCACTGCACCAAATCAGAAAGAATTTCCCGCTGCATGGATGAAATTTCCCACCAGTAGGAAATTTCCCACCGGTTAAGAACCCCTGCTATAGACTCACCCATGCTTCTTTTCACAAAGTATAAACCTGCTTGGCCTACCGCCATCAGCATGTCACTGTCTCGCTGTATTACCTGCCAAGATGTCTGCATTTAACAGTCTCATGCAACAAAACGCCTGTAACCATAATATAAAGTGAACCTTTGCAGATTTGTTGCCATGTTATTGTTACGCAATAAAGACCAACAGTAGAACAATTCGCTCGCTACTTCCGCAACCCACCTTTGCAGGCAGAGGAGGGGACATAGGTAAACTGCAAGCTCATCACTGCATGACACTGTAACTGTGAACCTGACTCTTGTGCAGTGTGAGTTTCATGCCGGAAAAACAACTGTCATTGCAAGAATCAAATCAACTAATCGGAATTAAGATGCCGACTTCAGGTCTTTCCAGAAATATTTGGTTCTTAATCCTAAATTCCAGGCGAGGGACAAATGGCCGTTTTGCCTCCCCTGCCCTGCGGACGCCCATGCGATCATTGACTATTTCATATCAGGTTCAATAAACAAGGCCACCTTATCTAATGAAACGAAGAAGCGTTTTTGACTAATTGTTAGCATAAGTTAAATTTTAGCATCTTTAGCAAGTAATGTGCAGTACAAACACATTTTGGCGATGATTTTCAATAAAATTAAGTGTCATGTCAACACCTCTTTAGGTCTGGTGGGGGGGATGCATCCCCTGCATGCCCCCGTGTCCGCGCCTGGGAACGGCATTCTCTTTTTTTAGCATTACAGCCCTGGTGAACTTACATGTAAAACAATGTGAGTATGCAGTTATGTACACTTGACTTTGAGATACTTTCTGATCCACTTACAAGGTTCTCCGTACACATTGTTGCTTGCTGGAACTTTGCCAGAAGTCTTTAAGTTGGGTTTTGCTTTGAGTTTACAAAACGCACTTCGTGTGTGCGGTTGGTCTTACTTCTTCCTGGGCATCTAAGAAAAACCTAATTCGTTGATTTTCATTTCCACTTTTCCTTCGGGAAGCATCGGGGGAACAAAATCTTCAGCACCAATTTACAAGGTTTTGGTAAGACCCGGCCTAGAATCGAACTCTCGACCTACCAGCACCGATGCGGATCCACTTACCACGAGACCACGGGCTAGTCTCATTCTTGTTGCATGGCTGAATCATTCTAGCTGGTGTAGCAGCGAGTCTGCGTTGCGAGGCGACGCTGATCAATTATTTCCCCTTTTGATTGTTGTGCAACCGTCTGGAGGAGTACACAAGAGCAGGGTTTCCCAACCTTTCGTTTACCATGTACCCCTTCAGCATTTCAACAGATAAGCATGTACCCCTTCAGCATTTCGACAGATGAACATGTACCCCTAAAATGTCGGATGACAAAATATTTTATCATGATTATTCATAGATATATTTAACTATAAGCATATAATGATTTTTGAAAATAATATTAACTGATATATGTATAAATATTTCGAAATGAATATTATGTAAATACATTTTTCTCTTCTATTGCTAACCTAAAACGTACCCCTTCGGATAGGCAAATGTACCCCTGGGGGTACATGTACCCCAGGTTGGGAACCTCTGCACTAGAGTGTAGTAGTGATGTTTGCCAGCACTCCGTGTTCCTTTTGCTGAGTAGTGGCGCTACAACATCACTGTATTTCAACGCGCCATGTCAAACACCGCGTAAAATCAAAATTTTGCTATGTAAACGCGTAGGGAGAAGACGCTGGTGTTGTATGCTATTAAAATGCATAAAAAGTAGTGTGGTAGCAAGTCGCATCTTTTCTTCCAGAAAAGTAAGCGTTTGGTAATTTGTTTTTCTTTTCTTAGGTTATTCATGGCTTGTTTGTCATTCGTTAATTTTGTGTTCCTGTTGTTGAGAAAACCACATTACGACGAACAGACTTTAATCGATCTGGTTTGAAATACAACAGTTTATCTTTAACGCCGACTGTTGAAGAGCGATTAAACTGAGCAAAGTGTTACTGCGCGTTCAGAACTATCAATGTGCTGTAGAGAGTGAAAATGAAGTTCTGCTGCAACAGCTGCCATCCCTCAAATCCGAGAATTGGCTTGATATTCAGAGATTGGCGAATTCCAGAGTTACGCACTTTGTCGCGAAGTTTAACACCGTGAACTTTACGCAAAAATCCAATTTCTGCTTCTATTTGAGATTGCACTCTTAAGGCCATTACCCACGTTTCATGACCACAGGTGAGGATCGAAAAAAGACCGATGTTTGAAAGCTCCCGTTTTGTTACCAAGAGCTACCAAGCTCAAGCAGAGCTGCGTTTTTACCAAGTCGTGAATAGAATCTCTTTACCCTCCGTGTCTCGTGAATACCACCACAAAGTACTTGAACATCTCACCTAGTCTTGCCGCTCACTTGCAGATTGCCGCTCACTTGCAGAGCGCACTGGCTTGCGTTTCTGAATAGACATATAGTGCAAAACCTTGGTGGTCTTGGAGCTGCTTTCCATGCTACAGCTTGGTCGAACGCAGCTGAAAACAGATCAAGTGCATGTTGAAGACAGTGCCGAATGAAGGTAGCGCGGAGCCTGTAGCATTTCAAGAGGGCGGGGCTCTAAGTTAAAAAAAAACAACTCAACATTTGCTAAATCACAAGGCGTGTGGGCAAGGCATCCGTGTTACTAGCTTTACTAGCATCGTGACATGACTATCTGAGTGTATCGTGCTGACCGCCAGTGTTGCCAGTTGGTTGTAACCTAAATCTGCTAAATGGTGTCACAAAAAACTGCTAGATTTCACTAAAAGTCTTGTCAAAATTTTTAAGCTAAAATCTGCTAAAAACAGTGAAATTCTGTCAAAAAATCTGTTATTTTTAAGATGATTAAAAGAAACCTATAAAGTTGTAACATAGTACATTAAGTTTTTGTCTTGCACTCTCTCCCAATGACCATAAGCTGAAAATGCCGGTCTTGGACGCCACACTTTTCGATCCACAATTTTCTTTCAGTCAACAGTTTGAGCAACGTAATTGCAGCTTACCTCGTTTTTTGTATAACACACAGTTCTTGACGATCTCTTTCAAATGGTTGTGCTGGGTCCAGAGTTGCATATTTTTGTACAGTAGAACAGTGCTCAGCGATAAGCAATCTGAGCAAAGCTTCAGCCCTATAACTTTCTAAGTCTGGTCTGTAACTCAAAACTTTGTATTACATCAGGGCAGTGGTTCCCAACCGGGGTGCCATTTACGACATTCAGGGGTGCCGCAAGCTGATACGTTTTTCAATATATCATTAAAAATACTATTTTTAAAATGTCGCCAAACCCTAAAGCAAATTGCTATGGGTTCGCCACTGGGTGCTGGAAATTATATTTTTTTTCTGTAGGGGGCTGCAAGCCTAAAATGGTTGGGGAAAACTGCATTAGAGAGTATGCAAAAACCTCCTTAGCCTTATCTGAGTGCTTTGCTAACACTACCAGTTATGCCTTTCAAACTCGCAGTGTTTCGTTATGATTGCATTATTGCGAACTTCGCAAAAGGCTTTTCTTAAATCAGCAGGATAGGCACTGACAGGGTCGTAACGAGGTTAGATGGCGCCCGGGGCAAGAAGCAAGTTTGGTGTCCTCATGTTCGAACCTGAGGTCTTTCGGAAGCAAATGCACTGTATCCAGGGCCGGCGTTACCAAGTGCGCGGCCCGATTGGCAATACTTTGGCGGGGCCCCGCTTAGTAGTGTGTAGAAATTTTGAGGGAGTGTATCAAGGCATAATGATTGAAATCGGTGATGCTGAAAAGGCGAGGCCCGAAAGGGTGGCGCCAAGACCTCCCCAGCAGAGACTTCAATTAGGAGCGCCGTAAAACCCAATAAACCAAAGAATTACAACCCTCATTTATACAGTACCTTCTCTCAAGCCCTCTCTGCCTTAAACGAGGTGCTAGTGAAAAAATTGGCTGCACATCACTGAAGATAGTGACCATTCTTACTATAGAATTTTGATAAGAGCGTTAAAAACCGCGCAGTTCACTTGGATTTTCGTTGGCAACGGATCTCACACTTACAAAATACTGTGGGGCCGCCAGGCCATGATTTTTAAGGTTTGACCTTGCAGACTGCAAAGACAATTTGAGAGACCACAACTTTTTCATCTGAGTACTGAGATGATTGTGAAGCAGAGGTCTGAAACACGCGGGCTGCATGCGGACCGCGAGGGCGTTTTGTGAGGCGCGCGACGCTTCTTGAGTATTTCCAAACAATTAACATTTACGTTATTTAGTTTATTACCGGTGTTATAAAGCGCTTGGCTAGCGAGTGAACAAGTTCTGTTCCGACGAACGTAGAAGCGGCTAGAAATAACTGACCTATAACTCACGATACCTTTCGCAGGAAATAAGATGTAAAAGTTGTTTCTAGTAAGGTTCAGGTACTTCCATAGTTGTGTCAGCGCCATAATGTGGCCCTCAGGTTACTTTATATCCTCTCATTTGACCCTGGTAGCATTTGAGTTTGAGACCCTGTTATAATGTGAAGCAAAGTTTCAGAGTATTTTGATGGTGGTAGTAAAGCGAGTTTTTACTTTATTTCGAGAGACCGCTGGAAAAAAATTGAGAACCGTTTTGGTCTCTCAAAACACCTTGAAAAATAATGGGCCCCGCGCCGGCATTATACACATGCAGCTTCGACAGAAAGTGAAGTTTGCGTTGGTTACTTAGCGTAGCGCGGGACCCCCTTTGGCACGGGACCAATTAGAAGAAATCGGTCAAATCGGATTAAAACCGGCCCTGACTGTATCGACCCTCTATGTCCCACGGCGGCCACTACATTTCTGGCCATAACTCGCCAGCCGATTGAGATAGACAGCTGTTTAAACCTTCTGTGGAGTCCGCAAGTCTTCTAGTTTATATTTAATTTTGTTTTGGGTTTGAGGTTCACTATGGGTGACGTCACAATGGGGGCATGTTTTTGCCATTTTGGCCAAGTGTACCTGACCCTTGGCGCCAACCCAATAAGCCATTTTTGGCTCAAGATTTTTTGGAATCTAGGCTATAATCCGCGTTTGTAGAGCTTTGATGGACTTTCCAGCATATCTGGACCCATGATTATAGCCCAAAAACCCCATTTTTGACAAAAACGAAAAAGCTCCTCGAATGGCATGATTTGCCTTCTCAGGCCAAATTTTAGTCGATCACAACTTGGCAGCGGGTTGAGCTAGAGAGCTGTTCAAGCTCTCTATACATGGTGAAAGTCTTGTTTATTTTTAAAAAATTTTAAGCTTTGGGTTTGGGATTTTGGTCAATGACGTCACGATTGGGAGAGATTTTGCCTTTTTGATGACGTCATCGCCAATCCAATGAGCCGATTTTGTGGCTCACAGTTTTATTGAATTCTAGGCTATAATACGGTCCTTAGAACCTTTGATCGACTTTTTACCGTTTCTGTTGCCAACGTTATGGCCAAAAAATCCCAAATTCTTTAGAAATACCAGGGGAATTTCCCTAGGATTTCCCTAGATGATATTCGGTTATTTTTCCATAATTTTTTAACCAAAAACGCTACAAAGTCAATCATATCCTCTAAAGACTCGTATTATAGCCTTGAATCCAACAAAACTTTGAGCTACGAAATCGGCTCGATTAGTCCACTCCCACAGGATGTTGACGTCATCCAAATGTGAACAAAAAGTTATAAACATCCTTTAGTTATGTAAACATCAACAAAAAGTCAGATATCCAAAAGTAAATATTTTTGTTTTAATTCTAAACAAGACTTTCTGAGTGTTTAGAGGGTTTGAACAGCTCTCTAGCTCATTCTGCTGGCGAGTTAAGGCCATAGGTTAATATACCCAGCGTCAGCGTTTGTGGGAGTGGACTTTTTACCAAATTTTTGTTTTAGGGCCATAATTTTGGCTCCAGACATGCTAGCAAGCCAATCAAGGGCTCTAAAGACTCAGATGATAACCTAGATTCCAAAAAAACTTTGAGCCAAAAAAATGCCCGTTGTGTTGGCATCCAGGGCCAAGTGACCTCATTCATAAAATCGCGAAGGTATGTCCCCATTATGACGTCACGCAGAGAGAACCCCAAACCCAACTTTTTTTCAAAGTAGCTTGACGACTTGCCGAATTCGTAGAAGGTTTGAACAGCTCTCTAGCCCCGTGGTTCTCAAAGTGGTCGATATCGACCCCCAGGGGTCAACTAGACCATCCAGAGGGTCGATAAATAGTCACGGGGTCGAATGGGGGTAGTTGAATGGTCCCTAAGTTCTAAGCATACTTTCGGATTGAGTGTTATTTTATCATGCATTTCAAGTAAAAAGTACTCAAGTTTATTTTGACACATAGGCCTGCTTTCTTTGTATTAGTAACTGTTGGGCTGGGCCACGGGGTCTACAGAAAATTGGATACTTTAATTGGGGGTCAAGTTTGAGAACCACTTCTCTAGCCCAATCGACTAGGGAGTTATGGAGTTGCAAAAGTTGCAAACTCTGGTGAAAAAAGTGGCCGTTGCAGAACTTAAAGGGTCGAAGAAAATACTTGTGACATTGTTGGGACTTTCGGCGTCCTGATAGTGATTCGGCACCCGGGGACTTGTGCCCCCATTGCCTCGTTACACCCCTGGACACAGAGCCAAGTTCTGAATTTTGCAAACATATATGTCGAAAATTTTAGTAGCTTTGGTTTACCAGGGAGTTTTTGACCAGACATTACTACTTACTAGCGCAACTGAACCACTTGGAGATATCGTGCCGTGGGGGTGGGATAAAACATATTCTACCAATTTAAACTAACGCGATTACTAAGCACACAAGCAAATCAGTTAGGCTTCACCAAGCTATCTAATTACTTGTTTCTATGATATAATTATCTCTGTGAAGCAGCTTCGTTACATCATAATCAACATCCCAATAATTGCAGGCAGCTTTGGTGCATTGTCGTGGTGTTACCTAATTAAAAACGTCATAAAGAGAAGTGTATTTTTTGATGAGGAAAGCGGGAAATTTTTAATTTTGCAAAACTGTTGAAACAGATTTTGGTCAGGAATTCGTTACCTGTCAAATGGTTGGTAAAATCCTGCTAGAAAATCAACTAAACGCTAGGTTGAAAATTTCACAGATAACAGTAAGGAAATTCTGCTAGATTTAGCAGCAAATCAGCTAAACAAGGCAACACTGCTGGCCGCAATCTCATGCCTTTTGTTACGTAACTGTAAAAAAGAATCAAACAAGAATTTCTGGATACAGACAGCGTTCAATTCAAAATCTTCGTTTGCTACTTACGGCAAATTTAGCAAAATATTGACTTCTTAGACTGAAAAAGTCTTCTACAGTATATATAATGTAGTAATAAATAAGACCATTCCGTAGACCCACCGCGTGGCTGTGTCAATGAATTCTTGCAAGCACGTTAGCCTCAGTGTTGCCAGATCGTTGTCACCTAAACCTGCTAAATCGTGTCAAGAAAAACTGATAGATCCTGCTAAAAAACATTTCACAAAATTTTAGCTAAAATCTGCTGAAAATAGTGAAATTCTGCTAAAAAACTACTATTTTGGAGGTGTTTAAAATAGATTTTTAAAGCTATGTATCCATTTTTGGTCTTGCACTCACAATCAATGGACCAGACATTAGGCATACGACCTCCTGGCGTAACTGAACCATCTGGAAATATCACATGTGTCGCGGGATAAAAATATATTCTGCCAATGTAATCTTTTGAACCCAATGCGCTCACTAAGCACATAAAGCAAATCATTTAGGCTTCAAGCCATCCAGAACGATTAAAGGCACCTAGTTGTGCCTGGTGGTCTCTGTGTTGCACAATATAAAGCATCAGAAAGAAGGTAAAGATTTTTTTGATGAAGAAGGTGTAAAAGTTTTGATGTCTAAAAATTGTTGGAACAAGTATTTGGCCAGGAATTTGTTACCTGCTAAACCTGCTAAACGGTTTTCAAAATCCTGCTAGAAAATCAGCTAGCTGCTACACTGAAAAATTTCCAGCCAACAGTGAGAAAAACCTGTTAGATCTAGCAGCAAAACAGCTAAAATGACGACACTGGTTAGCCTACACCACTTACGCATCCTTGTTACCTACTGGACACTTATTTTGTTTGTTACGTCACTGTAAACTTGGCAGTTTGTTTTGGTTAGTTGTTCCTACTGTGACCTTTTCATTTCCAATGTAAAGTGGGCAGCTGGTGTTGCTAATTCTTAATTAGATTTTCTTAATTGGTAACTTTAATGTTGGTGGGTTTTGTTCTATTTTATTCTATTTATACTTCATGCACATCGCAGAGCTGATGATGCCTACATCGTATGCGAAATATATACTCTGTAAGGTCTTAAAGTGTCTGATTCTTTGCTGAGAAAGGATCTCTTTCCATAGACAGTGTAATAAACAAGAGTTATTACAAAAGAGCGCGAGGCCCGCAGCAATTGCTACATTTGCTGCTATTGTTTATCCGGAACTGGTTGAAGACCCCTGTTCAGTGGGTGTAAGTAACACCAAATCGTCGACAAAAAGCACACAGTTGATCTTGATGTTTCCAGTTGTGACACCCTCATCGGCTTGGTTGTGGCTGTCTAGTGTCTACCCTACCCAGAGCCGTATCAGCCGCACTCCATAACCCCCAATTGGGAGGCCCACGCTGTAACAGGGGCCCAAAATTCCAGTCCCGTCACCACTTAGCACCCCAGAGAAAGCTTCGATCCCCAAATTGAAATATGAAGCACTAGAAATAAGTGAAGTTAGGGGGCTCTTTGAAAGAAAAGTGCATTACAGTTATTTTGGGCCCCTTTCAAAGCAAGGTATTTTTACATTACAACTGCTGTTGGGGGCCAGTTTGAAAGCCAGTTTGAAAGGTTTGAGCAGTTGCTATTGGGCCCCGTTTGAAATCAAGGTAGGCTACATTGCACATTGCAGTTGCAAAGGGGGGGCCCGAGGCAAGTGCCTCGCTTGCCACCACTTAAACACACCACCGTATATATGCCTGACAATGATCTTATATGAGAATATGAAACCGATTGAACACGTTCTGCTTCATCCGATATGCGTACTTTCTCACTTGATGTGCGCATGTAAACACTGTAAT
>JGI24158J21664_10014901_pt1 | contig 10163 bp, 4 predicted proteins | sample Ectturendosymbi3_FD_21664 | JGI IMG/M metagenome (IMG submission 21664) | reverse complement strand
AGATAACTTATTATCAGTAACCAATAACTTGGTGATTTTTTTTGTGTAAAACTAGTGTGAGCTAAAAAGTTGTACACTTAATTTGAAATGAATACGTTTCAGGTGGAAGCTGGTGTAACTTCACTTCCACTTCACTTCCACTGAAATTGTCTTGTTTACATCTACAACACTCTCTCCAGATCAGCAAAAACCATTGTAAGATGGGCAGAACAATGCAAAACATTCTAGTCACTTAGCAGTGAAACTTAAAGCAAAGTCAGTCCTGAAAGATGTTCACAATAACATCAATGCAGTTTCAGTTTATATCCTAACATCTGTCTTTTGACATGTCTGAAGTGATTTCACTCTGTATCACTTATGACACAAAGAAATTTAAATCATGACATGCACAACAAGTCAAGTGTGATCCTGATTACTTTTCACCACAAGAAGCTGTTGCGTGACATGCAGATCATTAGTGCATAAAAAAGGACCATTGAAACTAGAGATCAACCGATATGGCTTTTTTGGGGCCAATATCGATACCGATACATCAGCCATTCATGTATCGAGAGCCGATGCAGATATTTCCAAAATTTTTAAATCTTGTTTTCTGCTTCATTATCAAAAATATTATGCATTCTATATCTCACCTTTTTTTCAAAAAGTTTAAAAGTCAGGATTTATGAGCAAAAATTTTTAAAATTGCAGCAATTCCAATATTTTGCTATGATTTTTAATTAATTCGATTAATGATGATGCTTTTGTTTCACCTGCGACGGTCAACATGTGCTCCATGATTCATCTTGTCTGCTTGTTTATGAAAATGCACCTGCTAGTGATGCTGCAAGATAACTGTCTCGACTTGATTCGTTGTGCTTTCTTGACTTGATTCGTTGTGCACAAGTTGTCTGTATGCATTGAAGGAATATAACAGCGCTTTGTCAACACCTACTAAGTCCGATAAAAGCGGCAGGCTAAAATCAGCTGTTTTGGCCGATACTGATATATCGGTAAAACCCAAATATCGGCCCGATATATCGGTCTATCTCTAATTTAAACCTAGACTTATAGCGTTGGTATTTATGTGAAAGCAACTCATAATTGCCATAATGGAAGGAAACTCAAATATTTCTTGCAAAGTGCGCAAGTTTTTAAAGTTCACTGATAAAGTGGAAGTGTCTGATGATAATATAAAAATCCACACGGAAAATCTGTATGTGACCTCTGGCAACAAACACAGTTCACAGACCTTGGCCATCATTCTGCTACAGCCCTATCTTTGCTGTGTTCCGTGTCCTCATCTCAGGCTTGTCAGGGACTTGTAAGAAATTTGCTTTTCTTTTATAACAAAGTACCCTCTCATGGGGAAAAAAGTAATGTCGTTGTATCCTGGTACACACATCAAGAACCGTCGCCAGAATCTAGTTTTTTTTGGTCATGGACCAAATTTTTTTTTAAATGAATGAAAAACATCAGGTCGACTTNGTCACAATGTCAGAAAACATAGGCTAGTGAATACTGTTACGGGAAGTTTTAATACTATTATGGGACAAATGGCCGAAATGTCTCAGCAAAAAAACGCAGGCTAGAATAAGCAGACATACAATAAGTCTGGGATGACCTTGTTTGCAGAGATTTGCTTTTCTCAGTGCTCCATCTTGTGGAAGATCCTTTCCTCACACAAGAGAGCTACACTATGTGCTTGGTTGGAAGCCTTCCCTGGAAAAATGCAGAGTACAATGGCTTCTCTACGTAAACACCTACATATTTCAACCAGGCACAATTGACAACATTTGGAAATTCCATTGCTCTTTTTTCTAAACCATGTTGTGAAAAATACCTGCTGGTATGATTGGTGTTCCCAAGAACACTGGTTGCCCCAGCGCTTATCTTTAGCAGTGGTTAGAGGGAATGCTGCCAGCATTTTGGCATGTGTGAGCCTGATTCAACACAGTTATGCCTTTTGGCTACCCCATGGTTACACCTTGTTTGCTAACCAGAGAGACTTGTTTCTTCATAAAAACATCACGTAAAGCTGTTGTTGTTGTTGCATTTTCAATAAATCTTACATAAGCCTAGTTTGTTTTTCATGCAACAGCAACCTGTCCTGCAGGCTTATGCAGCAGCAACAGCAACAGTTTATCTTTAACACATTGGGAGCTGGTGTATGATATACTCATACTTTGAAATCTCAAGTGAGCCACTTTTCTTGCATCTCTTTGCACAAGCATGACTTGCTGACCAATTTAGCTGTAGAGCTGTTCAACCCTCCAAAGATGCAGGAAGTTTTCTAGTTTAGAATTTAAAAAAATTGGAATGTTTGGATTTTAGTTTTTTTGCGGGTAATATCACAATGGAAGTATGTTTACACATTGTTGGCCATGGTCACTGGTCTCTGAGTTCCAACACCAAGCACCAATTTTTTGACTCAAGTTTTTAGTGGAAACTAGGTTGTATAAATACGAGTCTTTAGAGACTTTGATTGGCCATCTAGCATTTCTGGTTCAGAAGTTATGGCCAAAAAGCCACTTTTTTGCATAAAGCTACTTGTTTGCATTTTGCAATATTGATTTGATTGACTTTCTAGGATTCCGGGTTGAAAAGTTATGGCCTAAAAACAACAAACGAATTCATCCCTGATTAGATAATAAATTAATTTGTTGTTTTTAGTGCATAACATTTGAACCAGAAACACTAGAAAGCCAATCAAAAACTCTAAAGACTCAGATTCTAGCCTAGTTTCCAATAAAAACTTCAGTAAAATACTTGCCACATATTTTAAGGTTTGAACAGTTCTCTAGCACAATTGACTGGTGAGTTATGGAGTTGCAAAATGGCGCAAAAATAGTGGCTCGTGCAGAATTTCTATGTAAGATATACCCATACACTGGCAGCAAACATGTTAACATCTTAATTTGTCTACCAAAAACTGCCTGTATCAGTACTAATTAGGGATGTACCAGATTCAATATTTTTTTTCTAGTGGTTAAGCACAAATACTGAGCCCAAACCAGACTTAGTATATTAAATAAACATAGTATGTGTTGATCATTACAACTTTGGTCGAATTCATCAGAAAACTTTGTTTATAAAAATTTGGGTAAAAACAAGCCATGCATAATGGCGCAATAATCTTTTTGTGGACAACTTAAACTGTTAAAACTTAACACCTTAGGAGCCAGTACATTTCTCTGTAATACCTGTGAATGCCACTTTTCTTGTGTCACTTTCCACCACCATAACTCATCAGCCAATTGCCCAACCCTGTGCTGGAGAGCTGTTCAAACCCTCAAAAGATGTGGTATGTAAAAAAAGTGGCTCTTGGCTATAACTTTTGAACCAGAAATGCTAGATAGCCAATCAAAGGCTCTAAAGACTTGTATTACAGCCTAGTTTCCACTAAAAATACAAGTCGAACAATTGGCTCATGGCATTGGCACTCAGGGTTCGATGACATCAGCTAAAAATGCATAAACCTGAATTTTATGAACAATTTCAATGCAATGGTTATCTTTGCAACAGTATGACCAACTTTGAAATTCGTGGTTGAGTGTTTGATAGTGCTAATCTGATTTCATCCTAGACTTTCCTTTGATTTCATGCCTTCATTTTGATGTGAACTACAGCTGAAAAAACACTGTCGCAGAGTATTGCTGTAGCAAAGTAAGCAATATACTAAAAGTCAATTCAGGTAGTTGTGGGTATGATTCATGCACAGCTCACCAGAACCGAGAAAGTGACATTTGATCAACAATATCACATGCTGATGAATCATTCCGAAGATCATAAAATTGGTCCTGTAATGCATCGAGAATATTGGCTATAACTAGAGAGGTAGAGAACGGATTTCGTACAAGTGCATCCTCTTTGAGCTCAGAAAAATATTGTTGGAACTCAATTTCAAGAGATTAAAGGTGCTCTAGTATTATAGATGTCGTCAAACTCTCACCAAGTTGTTCAGTTTTTGTCCACAGCACTTGACAATTTCTCATACATAGCAATGTTTCCTTACATGATTTTTATGACGCAAGTTTTGCAACTTCGAATAAAATGCTTGCAGATTCGTCGTGAAGCTGAATGATGTTTTAACCTTTCATTGTAGCTTCAGATATAAGTTATTCAGTTTTTCAAAAATTTCTGCCAAATAAGCAAGAGTAACCTTTCATTGTAGCTTCAGATTTAAGTTGTTCAATTTTTCAAAAATTTCTGCCTAATAAGCAAGACTTTTTAACCAAATCTTGTCACTAATGAAAGACAAGAACTCGTTTGTTTTCAGTTCTGAGAATAACTTTATTCCATCCTTCATCGCACAAACAAAGTTTGGAATGTTTCCTTTTGATAACCAGTGTACAGAGATTGGAATAGAAGAATTTTGTGTGTCAAATTCATGTCTTTCCAGAGTTCTAAAACAGGCAGCTGTTAAGGCTTCCAGATTTGATGTAATAGATATTTTTATCGTGGAATCCAACACATTTTTAAGAGGAGTAGGTAAAGTTCTCCTAGCAAGTGCACATACTGTGAATGACGCAGGTGTGTGCCTTTTGCTTTAGGAACAAGTTTTTAAACTTTTTTTGAAAGCTTGAACGTGATTCCATAATTGCAGGACCTCCATCAGTACAAACCCCACAGACATATTTCCACTGCAACTCTGCAGAATCAAAAAAGTTTTTACTTTTCTAGAACATTTGCACTTGTTACAGTTGCATACACAATAGGAGCTCCTCTTTAATATCTCCTGAATGAATATATCACACAAAAACAAGCAACTGAGCACATGAAGTAACATCTGTTGTCCCATTTACTTCAAAAGAAAACATTGGAGATGCTTTCATTTATCACCTGGTCTTTCACATCATCCAGCATATCTAAAATGCACCTCTGAATACTATNACTGGAAAGAGACATTTGTCTAATTTTTGCCTCATTAGCTTATCAAAATATTAGCTTTACTGTTTTCAACAAACAGGGTTTNACAAGCGTTTCTCTAATCGTGTNATTTTTTTGGCTTGGCAATTTCAAGTGTAACTTCATATGATGCCTATGTTNTTGGTGAAACCTTCTGGCAAGGTAAGTCTTTGACATTTCAAACTCGCTTCATGGCATCGGNAGAATTCTAAACTTTTTGTGGGGTGTTTGGAATGCTTTGACTCTAAATGTTGTATCAATTTGGAGGGTTTCAGAGACTTAGCACTGAGAATCTTTATACCACTGCAATATATTTCTCCTGAATGTTGACTGCAACTTCACAACAATAAACTGCTAGTAGGTTAGCTCACACAAAAACTGGTTTAAAACTCAAACAAATTATTTGTGACGTGTTGGAAAGCTTTGGCTCTAAATGCTGCATGGACTTTTAAAGTTTTGCAAACTCAGCATCAGCACCAATAACAATGTTGGCACAAAACACACTGTGGCTTCACTGTGCTTTTTCCAAATATTGAGGTGAAACTAAATTATAAATGGTCTTCAAAATACATGTGTTTATTGTCCATGGTAAGAATAGATATGAAAGTATCATAATACTATTACAGGTAGTGTTACAACCTCTCTGCTGGCACTGCGCTAAATGTGCGGTTCAGTCTTGGTCATTCTGGTCTCGAGACATTTCAGTCAGGCTACGAAATCTTGCAGAAATCTTATGTTCACTTTTTAATGCAAACGTACTTAAATCAACAAAAGGTTTTATTAAAGATAACGATAAACGTGATCCAAGATCCAGCAGTTTATCAGCATGAACATATGGTTTTCATTGTTATCAACAAGAAAATTAAATCATTATTGACGTTTTAAATTAAATACAAACACTTTAAACTCATAATTACAATCCAGATTTAATCGCAATCATAACTCCTTAAAAGGGAGTTGGTATACCACCAGCTAGCGTGACATTTAGCCTGCCTATATAATCATTTATATAAACACATGCAATCAGTTGTTTATGTGCAGAAATGTTGTGACCGAAATGTCCCCAGACCGAAACGGCCCAGACCAAAATGGCTCATACCGAAAAGTCCTGTTCCGGCATATGTTCATTGTCAGTATATCATAATGAGCCAACCAACATGTCTAGTATTAACATTACTTTATGGTTTGGTGCTCAACTAGAATTTGACCCTCAAGTCAGCTTGCGAAACCATAGTCGGAGGTGAGGTAGATTTTAGTTCCACTTTTAACACTTTTGTCTGCATATTCAGTTCACTGCTGGTGCCAGCAGTACTGTATTATGCTAGGATTTTTGGTTTTGATGTTGTGGGCCACCTAGGTCTAGGACAGTGGGTGGTTTTACACTGCGGGTCCACAGACAGATTTTTAGGAGTCCATCTCCACCATGGCCTTCGTTTGTATAAGATGAAAGCAAAATATCAAACTACCGATCATGGTGTTCTTGTTTGCAAAAGAGAACGAATCGTGCGCAACTTTCCAGGCTAAAGGCCAACACAAGATCTGGCTCATGAAAACCACCACTTATTTATTCACTTCATCGAAAGTATGCAAGTTCCAATTATCCCACCATTAGCAATGCTTTCTGCACGCAATTCTATTCAGTAGACATTTCAATTGTAATGCAACAATGTCAATATGTTATGTGGTGTGATAAGTTCCATGAAACATTCATGACTTTTAGCGTGCAAAGTGCGTTATAGCCTTTCTTATCAGAGACCACTTGCATGTTACAGTATTAATTTAATATTTAATAATTAAATAGATTTATCACAAGGGTCCACAGCTGTTTTTTTTCAGTCATAGACTGAAATGATTTTGAAATGACCAAAACAAATTTTGTCATTTTGGTCAGAATGTCTGAAAATATAGGCTAAAAAAACACTGTTATGGTTAGTTTTGACAAAACTGAGACAAAGTGATGTCAAATGACTGAAATATTTCAGTGACCGTTGCAACCCCTCGGTTGGCGTTGCGCTGAATATGCGGTTCACCACAAACGGAATGTGCACGAAGAACAACACCCATATATAAGTGGCGCAAACATGGATGATAGAGTGATCGTGGCATGTGATCTCTATTGTTGCTTGCTGCCACAGTATGAAGCTTTGCACACATGCCGCTCAGGCTTTCCGATCGCGAAAAATGGAACTGTGACCAGGATGTGAAGTTGGTGCCAGGTGCAGACTTCACAAAAAGAATGTGCCATCAGTGCGGTTCATTGTAAAAAGGAGGGGATGTTGCTGCAACCCCTCGGTTGGCATTGCGCTGAATGTGCGGTTCACCACAAACGGAATGTGCGTAAAGAATAACACCCATATGATATATAAATGGTACGAACAAGCAATAATAGAGTGATCGCAGCATGTGATGTCTATTATTGCTTGCTGCCACAGTGCAAAGTTTTGCACACATGCCACTCGGCTTTCCGATCGCAACATGTCTAGCAAAAAATCACCGAAATGTCTCAGTGAAAAAAAAACAGGTCCACAGCTATTAGCCAAATCCTCAAAAGGTTCCATGACACTGAAAAGGTCAGGAACCACTGGTCTAAGACTTGACCCTTGTGTAGCCATTGCCGGCTACTTACTCCAACCTAGACACACACTCTAAATAATTACTAATCTACAGTGGGGTAACCAACTGACGAACATGTGAAAATTTAGGACCTATAGCGGACATCTGAAATATTTCCGTAACTGTTAAAAATTTTTTTTTTTTACTTACACAGTCTTTTCACAGTTTGCATACAAATGTGCAAAAAAAATTTCATCTCGTTCTAACGTGTTTTTTTGAAGATATGCTAATGCTTGTATTGTATACGTACTACAACCTTCAAAACAGCTGTATTTCCATACAAACCTTGACAAACACGGTCTCACTGATTCTCCTTCTCTTTGTTTTATTTTCCTTCCTATGACCTCAAACTTTCGCTCACCAACACTCTTGTTCTTCTACCAGCCAGCCAAATTTCTATCCACTCCTTGCTCTAGAACATCCATTTCTTCTATTTTCTTAGAGCTCTTCCTAACCTGTTTTTTGCCAATCAGCAACATGCCATATGCGTGGCAACATGACGTCATTTTCAATGCGTTTTGCATCGAGGAGCAGTATCTGCAAGCATTGCGGGATTCGCTTTCTCCAATCGGTAAACTTTGAAAGTGCTTTCCATGTGTTTGGCTTTGAGTCAGAAAAAACACTAATTGTCTGGTTTTTAAAACAACTCTCAGTGCACCAACCCTTCTTCGTTAGGACAGGAAGCAATGCATTGAAGATCTCGTCAGAAATGTCTTAGTGTGACGAATGATTTTATGCTTCAGCTTACTTCTAAGCTACCTATAGCCTAACTAAACGGTTGTTCACAAGTTCATCTGCATGCACCTGTTTGATTAATAATGTGATATGGATGATGGATCATGTGCCCGAGACAAACCAGAAACCTACAATTTACTCATGTGCCAAGCCCAGACACATGGGTCATATGTGACTTACACAATGTTGTTTGTATCACCCAGAAGCACCAAACAACAGAAGAAAAATGTTGGACTGCACAAAAAAAATTTTTTTGCACTCGCTCACATCAATCGTCTCATGCCTTTCAAAAATCTCCATTTTTTCCAATAAAACGCTTTCCCATGACAATGTCCGAATGCAGCTGAATTGAGAACTGGTGCGTTAATTCAGTGTTTATGAAGGTTAATTTATGTCACAATGTGAAACAACCTCTTATCGAGCACTAGTTACTTTTAGTCCAATGCTTTCCGATCGGGCAAAAAACGATTGTTCGGCTTTTTCTTTGCCGATGTGACGTCATCTGCACAAGCAAAACGTTAAGTCACGCACCGGTTACCTCAGCTCAGTCGTTATCTGATGCCCATAAGTGGCACATGTTATTTCTTTAGCATAGAATATCTCGAAAATACTTTGAAGCAAACTAAAATAAAACGGTAGTGTCTATTTTACTGCCAAGATGCTGGTGGCAACAGATAGGCTGGAGATATTGTGCTGCCAGTCAAACATTCAGTCTCGTGGCATGATGCAATACAAAGAAAAAGGTCACTTTGTCAGGAACACACTGTCCTGCTCGTGGTGTAATGGTTAGGTGTTACGGCTGCTATGCCAATGGTCGGTGGTTCAACTCTTGCCTTGCCGACTTTCTTTTTTTCTTTGCTTGTTTCCAGGCTCTACTTAGGTGTTACCTTTACGGGTTTGTGTTGTTAGGTTAGGTAACTTAGGTAGGTTACAATTAGGGTTAGGTTAGCTTAGTGTAAGGTTAATGTTAGCTTAGCATTAGGTTAGCTTAGCGTTAGGTTAAGGATAGGTTAGCTTAGGGATAGGTTAGGATCAGGGTTAGCTTAGGGCTACGGTTAAGGTTAGGTCGTAGGTTGATCTTTTAGTTATATTTACTTCCTTTCTACCAAGCCTTTTGCTACTGCCATCCTGGCAGCAAAATAGACACCGCCAAATAAAAAATACAGTTGTATAGGGCATTAAAATTATAATCATTTGACACAAATTTTGTAATTACAGTATAAGTTGCCTAGAAAAATATCAGCGTTTATGTGAAAATCGTCTGCTCACTGGTTAGTGGTTACCCCACTGTAGCCTACACACTTCAACAACAAGGTTAAACAACAAAAGTATTGTACTACCATGATGGTATGGTATAATCACGAATTTTTGTGACTCAAGTCACAAAATAACACGAAGCAGCAAGAGGAAATACAATACCATCAAATATCACTAGTTGATTATATAGTGATGAAAAAATATAAAAAATAAAAAATTTCACGTTTCGCAGCTTAGTAATCGTGTTCTAACATGTTGAATGACAAAGGGTTGGCGAAAGACCACCTGGGTCAAGTTCTCAGCCAGCCCTGATGCTAACACAAACCAAATTTTAATTGAAGACGTTTTACAAGTAGTAATAAAAGTAACAAGAAAAAGCGTCAAATCAACGTCAGGTGAAATAAGCTTAAAAACAACAACAAAAAGCAGTGGGGAAAAGCATGCCTATGTACACTAGTACAGGGGGTGGTGTGAGTAACTATAGAGGTAGATAAGAGTGGAAATAATGGTATCAGCGCAATGTTACAGATTGTGACAAGAATATAAAACGAAGATCAAACAGAATGTGATAAGCATATAAAACGAAGATCAAACAGAATGTGACAAGCATATAAAACGAAGACCAAGAGGAAGTCTGGCAAGATAGCATGACTTTTTTATATTTTTTGCCA
>JGI24158J21664_10014897_pt1 | contig 10165 bp, 9 predicted proteins | sample Ectturendosymbi3_FD_21664 | JGI IMG/M metagenome (IMG submission 21664) | reverse complement strand
GGCCCTCGGACTGTTGAGTAACAGCTTATGTGGCCCTCGAACAAAAAAGTTTGGAGACCCCTGGTTTAGTCCTTCAGCATTTCACTCGTAAGCTCCTGTTGCAGATTTCAGCACTGAGGATGCGTGCGCTTTCGTGAAACATATTTCCCAGTAAAAAATTTGCTGTTTGATTCGACTACGTCACCTTTGCAGAGACTAGTTACTTGAACACAGAATTTTGTTAAATCCGAATAATCGCAAAGTTATGGAAGCGGTGCCCAGTCGGCTGACTCCTCGGAAGCTCTCAGTCAACCTACAACTTTAAATTGTCTGTTTTACGTACATAACTGTTATTTACGAATAACAATTTGCTTTGAAAATATCATCGTTATTTATGCATACATTCGAGCGAATGTTTAACAAAATGAGAAGCATGTTTGCACTGATTTCATTTAATATCATAACCAACCTTATCAGAACCTACAAAATGAACAACTTTCTTATGCCTACTTTCTTCTGCAATTTTATTCAAAAAGCCTAACATCTATGTATGGTAGAGTGGAAACTGTCTTGAAAATAATTGCATGCAGTCTTATAGCAAAAAGCTTTAGTGACATGACAAAGCATCATAGGTTTCATTAATGCCATTACGGTGCTGCAAGTTTTACTAAGTTTAATTGAATACAAATGGAAAAAAAGGTTTGTATGCATTATTGTGTTCACCATTCAGCTTGAACTGCCACATTTCAAAAGCTCACCATTTACCTTCCTGTAGGCCAGTGCTTTCCTACGTTTTTCAGCTTGCGACCTACTTTTACTGACAACTTTTTGAAAGATTCAGTCTGAGATACTGCAGTAAAACATCAAAAAATGTTGAGATAGGAAAGAGAAACAAAATATTAACAAAACATACAGTTTACTGTTATTGGTAAAGTTTAGCTTGCTTTTAGGTATAATAAGATCAAGTTGAGGCTTAATAAGAGACTAATCACTCTAATCAATGTAAGGTCGGCTTATTTTTAAGAAACGTTTTAGTTAAATGCAGTAAAATCGTAACATTTTTAAGAGATGTTTAAAATATAAGCCATATTTAAAAGACATTGCAATGCATATCAAACTAACTGAAAAGACACTGGAAATAGCTGACAACTGAAACATAATTGGAATTTTTTGCATTTTTCCAAATTAACGATTTAATAATAACAATTTAGCAATTCTAAGTTATATTTGAGGAAGCACAGTTTTTAAGCATTGTCTTCTTGCAATGAACATCTTCTGTCATCATAAACAAACCCAGCAGTGCTGAAAACTCGTTCAGTGGTTACTGAGTTTGGAGGTGCTAATTTTGCCAACATATATTGGCGGAATTTTGCCGATGCAATACATTGACTTCAACGCCATATTGGCACGTATCAGCAGAGCTCTACTGGCAACTTAAGCACCGATTTTTTTCTTTAAATTTTTGTGTATGCCCAAAAAAGGTCACTGATATTTTTGAGGTTTTCTTACTGAAAAATAGGACCAACATTGAACATGTTTAACCGCTGTAGCTTTACAAGCCATGCTGATACAACATTTCAATGTCTGGTCAAAAGGCTTGAGATGTGAGATGTTCGAGACAAAGACTCACAAAAACCTGTCTAATGCATTGCTTTCTGGGGTTAAGAGCTGGAATTGGGATACTTCTATCTCTAGGGCCATAATTTTTTTCAATTCACTTAACTCCAACTCTGGCAGTACAACTCAAGGGCCCAAATTTTGTGTAAAACCGACTATGCAGTGGCGTTTGGCTATGTTGTCACAATAAAACTGTGATGCATCTTTTCCTGGCAGTTCCTGATTACTCTGGAGCTCTTGCCTGAGCAAAGGTCACTAATGGCATGTATTAATAGATGTAGTTCAACTCCTGAGTCAGATAAGAAAGTTTCTGACTATGAAGCCGTGGTTGTTATCATTTGAAAAAATTGGATGTTTTGATTTAAAGGAAATTACCAATAAAAGCAACCATGGTTATAAGCTCTCTCAACAACAAAAACGTACTTGCGGGCTCATATCTTCATTGGTTTCAACATCCTCATCTATGCTGATATCATCAGGAGCTAAATCACAAATGTCCACCTTAACAGAATATGATTCCATTTACACGTGCGACAATCTCAGACTAATCAGATTCTGCAATTGTGCGAAACTAGCATTATACAATAGCACATTTGCCTACACACATTATGACATCATTTTATGTTTCTGGCTGACTAATTGTGAATTAACCAATGTTTTCACTAAAAGATAATAAACTTCGTGAGAAATCGTTCTTTGGAACCTGGCCAAAATGACTTTTTACAAATGACAGCACAACATTAAAAAGATATACACATTTTTCTTTTATGTAACTGAGTTATTTTCCAAGTTTAAAATCTGAATTTGTCACATTTGTGCCTTGCTACTTAACTTGTGGAGCCAAAACTATAACACACAACATTTTGTTATACACAAGCATTTGTATGTATGCATATAGGTTAGAGATGACTTTGCAAAACCAATTGCATTTCTAGGGAACTTCCAGAAGACAGACTCCTGCAGGGTTTCCCACTAAGGTTTGAGTTATTCGGGCATACGCCAATATATTAGCCAGCCCAAAATTACTTCAATGTCTAAAACTACTTTTTGTGNGTAGAATGACACTAATAATGATAATGGTCTTTCTATACAATGAACATAATGACACAGGACATCAATACAAACTGATTATCCTGAAGCTGGATTGATAAAGCAGTTGCAAAATAGCATCCATCAACAGAGAAAATTATGTCTGCTGGAACCAGACTAAGATTTTGTCTAAGTCAAGCTGAGCGTATTGGTACTCTTGTTAAGCTCTTATCTTATCAACATTTCAATTACTTGATTCTTTGGCTAATCAACAACCTTTGCTTGATTAGTTAACAATAAAAAGTACTTACATCATCACTTTCATTTTTCAAAGTTGTTGACAACTTAGAAACACTGTTTGTTGCCGAGCATGAAATGAAACTTGGATTGTCAACATCAGTACCAATATGAGTATCTTCACCATCTGCATCAGAACCTTCAAGCTTTTTCAATGGCATGAAACTTTGTGGCTAAACATGACATGCAATCACAAAACATGTAAATATCAGAATCTATGAATTCATTTTGTTGATTGGTTACAGAAATGGAAGAAGTAGGAATGTCAAAATCAAACCAGATCACTGTTTTTTAGTCTGAGTCTGATGATAAAACCCAAGGAATCAGCGAGAACTTTCAGGGTTGAACATAGGTCTTATGTATGGTTTATTTCGGGTGCAAATAAAATGTATATCAATGTTTCAAAGATATCATCTTAATTTTCCAATTGTAAAAAGTTTGGTAAATGCATGGATGAAAGCTGTGGGGCTTGGTACCTTGGACAAGGTTAAGAACCACTGAATTAAATAAACTTTTAAAAATGTTTGGCAAAGGAAACAATATGCAAGTATATGTCAACACCTTTGCTGCCGGTGTACGAATATATTGTACTTTGAAATCAAGCATTGAGCCTCTATTTTCATGCCACTTTGCAACTACACAACTTGCCACTGGTCGATTGTACTAGACAGCTGTTTAAACCCTCAAAAGACTCAGCAAGTCTTCTTGTTTGCGATGAAAAAAGTTGGGGGGTGAGTTTTTTGTGGATGACATAAGTGGGGTAGGTTTAGACATTTTTGGCCGAGGTTTTTAGGCCCTGGCCCCAACCGCAAGAGGGAAGTATTTTGCTCAAGTTGTAGTGGAAACTAGGCTAAAATCCGAGTCTATAAAGCTTTTGATTGGCTTTCTAATGTTTTTGGTTCATTTAAGGCCAGACACTGTTGGTTATCTTGATTATGATTCATATGTTTTTGCAACCAATTTGTCATGGGTGCCATCTGATATGGTCATGAACTTGAAAGGAACACTAAAGTCAAACCATCAGGATATGCAAAAGCTCTAGTTCTATATAAAATTTTGAAGATTCGCTGCAACAATAAATATAAAGAACTTGTAAATGCATTGGATATCTTATCATTTTATGGTTTTGTGGTGTATTTAGGCTGAGCTAAAATGCTAGGAAAAGCATACCAGTATAATATCATTGTTATCATCATTCTGCATTTGTGCTGAACATATAAAATTCAAGGGATGTTCTGCAAAGACATTGACAAGCTTATTAACACCCTATACTTGTTCTACATTAGCAGTGCAAGTGTAGAAAAATGATTTAACCTGCAAGTTTATTTCCAGTTCTCAATTACTATGAACGTCCAAAGCCCATGAAACTGGAATAAATGAAAAGATGATATATTTAAGCAAAATAGGAAGCACAGTTTACTAACAACCAAGTTTGTTCCTGTTCAGACTAATAGTATAGCTGTGACCTTGTGAAGCAACTATTACTTTGAAATGTGCATCAGAACTATACCAGAAATATTTTCAAAGCAAATACAAAGTTTAAAAAAATACCAAAAACAATTGTCAACATACTTTACTATGTTTTGCATTTCCATCTCCAAACTCCTGCACATTATCTGGATCAAAATCCTGAAGACACAGAGCACATCTAGCTATTTCTTCAAGATGTTTATCACTATAGCCAGCATTCAAGAACTTATTCACATGTGGTCCATCTCCAGGTGTTCCATCTTTAGTGGAAGTGTTAGACTCTTTTGCAATCTTTCTTTTGGAATATGAAGTTGTTGTGTAGGAAGGCTTGGCATAATGAGTGGCAATTATAACCAAGATAGCCACTCCAACAAGACCAAGGCTACCTAAGGTTAGCCATGGATAGGCTATCCATAACATAGCAGCAGTGCTGTTTTAACCTAGACAAGCTTTTGTTCACAATTTAGTTGCCACAACTCACATCAAATTAACTGGTTCAGAAATGTTCTCAGATTATATTTTGATGATTTTTTGTAGGTTTAACATGAAAAGTGTACTTGAGCTTAAAAAACAACCAAAGTCACTTGAAAAACATCAGCTCAGTTTATCACGAATAATAGATATATATATAATATATATATGCTATTAGAATCTTAGCAACAATGCATATACACTATACAGGTATGTGTAAAAACTTTTAATTTCTTTTAAACTTGAAATCATCTATAACATTGTGACGCACTATAATCTGATAAACTAGGCTTTAATCGACTAATGCCTGAGTCAGGCTAACAAACGAAACGCTGCACAACTCGCAGCACACAAATGACCAGTATGAGTTTGAAATGCAGAATGACACGCATCAAGGCACGGCAGTCGTCAACACAGCAAGAATGCGAACCACGTAATTACGAACGCGGGCCATCAAGATAAGTGGCAGCACTGTTTATAATTACCACAAACATTGATTAGATTTAGTTTAAAAACAAGTTTAAAAATATTGGAATTGAGCAAATGGGTGATGAAATGCCAAACTGTTAATGCAATACTTTGTTCTTGATTGTTTATGCTGCAATAGTCATGATCTTATTTGAAAGATTATATGGATAAACAAAACACCATTGTAGTAAAATTTACTTGTTTTTCAATGACTTAAAAAATCAATCTTTAAATTTTGATCTTTTGATTTCATTTTTCATGTTTACAAGTAAAAATACATTGGAATATACAATATTTATAAGGAACTTCAGGTGTATCTATGTATGAAACAAATAATAACACTAGCAAACTTCTCAAGTCTATACAAAAATAATTTTTCTGGATAGTCTGTAAAGAATTAAAGGGTGAATAAACATTCGTGATTTACAAACCACAACCTCAGATTAAACCATTAGTAAACAGTTTAAAAATATGCTTACAAACCTTATTAGTGACAAGTCAGACATTCAGTAAATGCAAAACAAATATTTAATTAAGTAAGATTTCAAGGTAAAAAATAAAAATGCACAAAGAACTTTTTCAGTATATTTTTATCAAAAGGGTGAAAAATTAACTTAATAGACTTAACTTTTTAATAAAACACTGGTTTTTAACTTACTAAGTATGAAGTATAGGCCAACACCCAACAAATATTTGAACTCCTCTACCGCAAGTTTCCATGATATATAACACTTAGACCACATCTGTAGAACAGACATGGGGTGATCACATCACAAATGTAATCGATTACGAATAAACAAAATCACATTGTGATCGATTACGATTATACTAAAAGTAATCATGATTACAATCGCGATTACATTTGTCTTGAAACATCTTCAGAACGAAAACACAACCCATTTGCATGGCTTGATGTAAGTATATTTTCAGACAACATACAATTTGAATCAATGCAATAAATGAAATTACTAATCTGTAAGGATCAAGTACTGGAAAAAAAGAAAAAAGACATTGACTGTTTACTAAGATGTTCGTGGAGTCAACAAACCAGTGGCATGACTAGAGGTTAAGGTTTGAGCTAGAGGGGAAGCTTAGCTGAAAGAGGCCATCTGGCCTCTATAGGGGACCTACTACNTACTATACAACACTCAGAAAAAAGCTTGAGAAATGATGCTGAATCTGGATGTGGATGGCTATACTAAACCCCAAATAATACTTNGAAAAATGCAAAAAGATGACAACCTACTAAAAACCAATAAAAGAATACTAAAACCAAAATATAAGCTAAGTGGGAGCCTGGTTTTTACATTTAGCTTGCCAGGGGAGTTAAAATTGTCTGTCTTCCGTCACATCACTATTCCACTGCAACAAACACTTTAATATTGATTAAACAAAAACAATCAATGTTTAAAATCTTTGCTACAGTTGATAAACATCAACGTTACAAATCTTTGTCAGTCAAATGACATTTATCAGGCTTGAACATACGTCCAGCAACGCTGAAAATTCATTTGTTAGTAATTTCAAATTATTGACTATTTCTTTTAACTGCGGGTTATGATTGTCTGCTCACCAGTAATAGCATCGTGCAGCTTTCTATTTCAAATAAATAGTGATGCCAATATAACTGCGCATCTGCCTATTGGACCAAAAGTCAACAGACCCCACCGGTTTCGCAGAGCTTTTTTACTAGTATCTGGTGGATCCCGGTTGACATGTTAGTTATCAGTGTTGTGGGAAGGTCCTTTCAACTTGGATCAAAAAAATAGTAAGTACCGTATTCTTCTGAAAAGAAGTTAATTTACTATATATAAATTACTGTGCTAATTATGTACATATAACCTTTAATTCTAGCATTTACATTCATAAGTTCACTCTGAATATATTAAATAAAAGCAGAAACTCTCTTCGTAATGTCCTGCTATTCCATTGCCAAAATGTCAAGCTTTTAAGAAAAGCTCATATTTTTGTTGCTATATCTCACTACACTGGACCCACTATGTTATTTTTCTCAGCCAACAGGAAGGCTAGCTGGAACAAGCGAGAATTAGCTACAAATGATTTTCTTGACATTGGACTATCTGGATTAACCCACATAGATCAGATGGGAAAATAGCCTTCCCGGCAACATTAACATAACCATAACAAAACGATGATAAAAGAGGAAACCTAACGAACACAACCACGGTCCATCGCACAGTGATGTAGAGTAAAGATTTGCAAGTTTAGTCACAAAAGTAATCATCAATTATAATTAAATTGGCTATGTAATCGATTACATTTCATTTTTGGTCAGTTCAATTGATTATGATTACTTAAAAAATAACAATCGATTACGATTAACGATTACCCAATGTCTGCAGTATAAGCCAGTGATTGCCAATGTGGACCACCAGTGGTCCACTTGAAATTTTTAGTGTTCCACCGAGTTTCATAAATTTTGACAAGTGAAGAAGTTCCTAAAAATAGCAACCTTGTGCATTACAGTTTGACTACTTGTTCATGAGGTGCTAGCACAGAGCAAAGTGGTCCAGCAGATATATTTTTGTAAGAGACAGTCCATGGGACAAAAGATCTGAGAACCACTGTTCTGGGCTGTCTGTCATATACAATGAAAGAAAAACAAGCCTTTCTGCTCCAGACCCATATAGAAATTAGTTCTCTGCCTACACTATCACTGGAAAAGACTTTTGCTATATAGGACAGGTCAGGTGCGTACTGAAAATGCCTTCCTTGTGCACAAATTAATGGTAGGCCTATACCTATGGAAAGGTTTTCACCAGTTGTAAACAATGCGCGGCGTATAATTGTAACGTTTGTTTTTTTCACACTAAATGCATCCGAATTGTTTGAAATTTGGTAGATTTTTCACGGTTTCCCATGAAGATAAAGTGAAGAGCTAATAACAGGTTATTTCTTTTTTCCATTGAAAGCATTACCATCACTTAGTTCTTTGTCATTTCTTAATCCCAAAATCCACCGATCATTTTATCATTTCATGGATGGTGGCTGCTCAACTCAGCTATGGTTCCCTGTAAAAGACGGAGCTCTGTAAAAAGTTGAGCTTGGTTGCGGAGGTTTAATGACGTAACCAGAGTCGCTAAAACTGATATTTTCCGTTGAGCAATGAGAACTAAACGGTAGTGAAAATAATTTTACTGCAAAAGGTGATACTACCCTATGGTAAAAAAAGTCTATTTTGAAGTTTGACAATTTTTGGTTATCTGAGTTTCACAACGCTTCAGGGACAAAAAATAGGTTTCAACAGTTGTGAATGTATACAATTTTTAAACAACGCAAATTTCCATGCATTCCATGTTTGGGGGAAACGCATATTAAGTTGCAATGATACAACAGTTTTCCTTCACTCTTTTTTCCTTTTTTTACTTCTGCAACGCAACTTGTTCCACTCCAGTTACGTCATCAAACCTCCGCAACCAAGCTCCCCTATAATCGGAGCTCCGCCTTTTACAGGGAACCATCAGCTAGCTATAGCCTACACCAGAACGCCAGTTCTGCTTTGCACCTAATTCCAGTTGTGCACTGCACACATGAGCATGATTTGTTGATTTTCTTCCACTTACGGGTTATACGTCAGATCAGTGATTACTTAGTCAGATAATACAGACTGTTCTGCTGTACTTTAACATCGCAGTTCAGTCCAGTTTACGCGAATGCGCGCGTTTGGTTCAGTGAATGCGCTGCGCATCATTGCTCTTGTAAAGAAACCTAATTTAGCCAATCAGATCACGTTGTGCATGAGCAAAGCTCTGCAGTCAGGAGGAAGCAGTCAGAGGTGTACGGAGTCTGACATTTTTGACTCCGACTCCGATCCTGCTTCGGCTGAATATACTTCGACTCCGCTCCGACTCAGACACATTTTAAAGTTTTAGACTCCGACTCCTGCTCAAACTCCAAAGTAAATTATCTAAACTTTTGGGAATGTCTAAACGACCGTATCCGGTTTTCGCATTAAAAAGACTAAAATACCGTATCAAATGAATTTGCTGATCACTGGAATACATGTCAGTTCCTCCTTAGATAAGGATGGATTAAGGTGGCCAAAATTATTTTTACCCTATACCCAGTGCCGTGGCAAGGCAGCCCCGTACCCCCCGGTCGAGGGGGGACCCGACTATTTGCAGGGGCCCCACAATATATATTGTATTAGCAAGTTAGAGCCGTCTCTCTACCCTTGACATTCACTCTCCTGGTTTTTGCCCGTAATGCAGAGCCGGTAGATTAAGCACGTAATATCATGATTCGTTAATTTCGAAAAAGAATTGTGGACGTTCGGCCACAACAGCAGTTTTTGTAAAGTTGTGGTTACGTCAGAACAAGGCCAGTTGTTAATTGTTAATGAAGTCTTGACCTTCTTCACTTAACTTCGCTGGCTTCGTCCTTGTGCGTTGAAATTCTCGGAGAAATTTACGTCACAATGAATGTGCTGTGGAGTGTTGTGCAATCGCTTTGTAGATGCGTACAGATAGAGAGACTAGGTTTCCAGTTCAACGTTAAAAACGTTTTCGTGAAAGTTGCCTATGACAGTATATGTAAAGTTGAAACAAAATAAGGCTGTTGTGTGTCTGTTCAGACTGTGTCAAGATAGTCTAATTTAGAGTTTCGACCAGAAAACCTCGGGATATCTCGATAAGTTTAACGCTCGCTTGCTCGATCTTAAAAAGCCTCTTCAGATTTAATCTCATTAGCTATATGTCATAAGGAATATGGATGGTGTCATATTCCAATAAATTCGTTCTTATTAGAAGTGAAGGCAGAGGGAGTGTTGGGAAGCAGTTAGTTCTACGCACTGCTTCCACCTATCAGCTTTTGG
>JGI24158J21664_10014896_pt1 | contig 10167 bp, 8 predicted proteins | sample Ectturendosymbi3_FD_21664 | JGI IMG/M metagenome (IMG submission 21664) | reverse complement strand
TTTATGCAACCACGCGGAGCTTTATTCCTTAGCTTGATGGTCACTAACTGCTCAGGCGAAAGATCCTTTTCAAGATTCAAAAGAATTAAAAATGAATTGAAGGGTCGCAATGTTCCAGGAGAGGTTGTCCACAAGCATTCGGTACATTAAAAGTGAAAAACTTAGGCAAAAAAATTATAATGAATGCTTGGATAATTTTGTTATGAAGAAGACCAAGACAAAATCTTTTGAACTGTTTACTGTGTTATGTTCAGCCTTAATTCGATGGTTGTAACTTTTTATTTCTTTATGCGTATTTCAATAAGGGCAGCATAAGCGAAATTTAAACCAGTCCAGTCGCCACGGTGGGCATTGATGAGCTCAGCCCTTCCAAGTTTCAATATGAAACACTACAAATCAGTACAGATTTTATCAAATTTTCAGAATCGTGAACCTAACAGTTACAACCAATTGGGTGCGTTTTGCGTGACGTGTTTTAGTCATGTGTGTGAGATTTTCACAGCCGTGGTAAGCGAGTTGCAACGTGGACCTCACGTTGTGCTTTAATGTCTTTATGCCGCCACACATACTACAGAGGTGCAGTGTGTTTGTTTATTTTTTGAACAAAGGTAAGAAACAACAGATGTGATTCTTAAAGAAAACGTAGACCAAGTATTTTCTTAAATATTTCAATTGTGGCGATTTCGGTTGGTTTGCCTGTGGCAGTTAATAATCCTGTTCCCGCCAGCCATGTAGGGTTTCAACAAATCCGTGCAATTTAACGCTTTTGCGTCGAAGGGAGCAACAAACGTAGTAATCGTGGGCACTCCAGTAATGATTTAGAATTTTTCACTAACCGTACTTTCAGAGGGGCATTTTCGCAAATTGATTAACGCTTTCCATTTTTTCCTCGCAACAATGGGAGAGGGGGCCTCACAAGTGGATTGGCCTAGGGCCTCGCATCAGTTAAATCCGGCCCTGCGTATCAGCGTCGCGTATTCAGCAATATGCAGAAGTGAGATTATTTTAAAAACTTACTGAGCTGATCAGCTTCTATTTCTGCCGACAGAAAAAACAAATTTCAAATTTAACCCTGAATTGAACCTTATTTCTCACCCTTATCACGTAACTCTAGCTCTCACCTCAACTGTCAATCCTAACTCCCACACTGACTAAAAACTTCGTGAGGTGATCACGGAGACGGAGTGCCAGAATATACTCCGGCCGGAGTCTTTACGTTTTTTGCCAGAGCAGGAGCCGGAGTCGAAATTATGAATAAACACCGGACCCGGAACTGCAAGCAGGAGTGAAATTGTCAGATTTTACACGATCCGGATGATAGCTTATATTAAAATTCGCCCTGACATGCTAATTGTTAGATTGACTTCACGACTCTTTTCTCTTGGTTAAATTGGACAGTGAACTAACTATTCAGTACAGGTTGCCGAGGATGAAGGGGTGGCAGATTGACGGGGTCGGTCCTGACTGGCGCATAGCCAAACTCAACTGCTGTATGACAGGAATATATTTTTTTAGTTACGTCGGTTACTGAAAGTTTACCTCTGCGCTTTGTCTTGTTTTATAAGCAGTATTCACAATTTGGTATTTTTAGTGAAATGTACAAGACAAACAGTGTAGCCTATGTATCTTTAAACTGAAACAACTACAGTGCGGGTTCAGTGAAGCCAGCAGAAATGCAGTTGGCTTGAGAGTGTTCCTAAACACACTATTATTATCTTGCAAATTTACAATATAAGATAAATAAATTAATTGTGTGAAAAAGGTGCTATGAAGTGTTTCGAATATGGTGTGAGGGGCTTTATTAGTGGATGTTTCATTGTGTTGTGCCTAAAGTAGCCTAGTCTACTCTGGTAAAAGAGTTGAATGAAACTTGGTGGAAGTGGGCACACCATATGATTTTGTTTGTTGGTTCCAAGTTTGCTGAATGCAAACATGAGTCGGAGTGTAAATTTTTAATGGGCTTCGGTTGCAGGAGCTGGAGTCATTTTTTTGGAACAGGAGCAGGAGTCAAAAAAGTGACTCCGATCACCTCTGGACCATACCTTGCAAGCTGGCTGGACTAATGACGTCTGAGGAGAAGGCAAGCTTTGAAGACAGATTTGCCAAATTCAATGCTTAAAAAGGAAAAGTTGGCTGGATTTTGTCTGAAAAAGAAACGTTTTTTCATACACTGCAAAATACCATGAAATTTCGTCAGGTTTTCGTCTAGTATAGTTCCAAACTTCTTTTTTTGTCACCAAGTGTTTTAAATTTCACCAGATTTTCAAAATCTGGTGGCGCATTTCACCATTTGGCAATACTGTTTCTGAATATTTTAACTTTTGGTGAACAACCTTTTCACATTTTTCCACCTAACGCCATTTATATGAAATTATTTCGCCCTCTGCAGCACTTGTAACACACAATTCCATTCGTCAGATAGTTTAATTGTTATACAACGTGAATTTGTTACGTGATAAGTTGTTCCATTAAACATACATGATTTTTGGCGCGCAAAGCGGATGATAACATTTTCTAGTAGAGACGTAGCAGTATTAACTGGTTTTATTTTAAAGGGGTCCACAGCCTTCAACATAATCGTTAAAAGGGTCCATGTTACCGAAAAGGTTTGGAACCACTGTTCTAGAGTTTTCTGCCTGTCGGCGAAGCGCAAAAACCGGATCGGAAAGGCTAAACGGGATGCGGGGAAGGTGTTTTTGAATTTTCTCTGAAAATTGCCAAAAATTCAAATGCACTAATATAAATTTTTCTCAAAAACTTCAAACGTAAAGGTACATTTTGTCAAGTTCGTTAGATTCTTCTATGTTTCCCGCATTAAGGGATGTTTTCACTGACTTTCTAGCTCGATCCGTTCAGGAGTTATGGCTAATCAAACTTGGCGGGTCAATAAGTGGCCCGTGCAGAACTTTAGATTTATGCAAGGAATGCTTTTTAATGCCTGAAAGCAACTTACAAAACCCCCCAAGCGAAAATTTTTTTTTCGAGTGCAGACTAGAAGACTTGCTGCGTCTTTTGAGACTTTTACCGGATCTGTAGAGCATACCGAACTGGAGAAATTCCCGCGCAAAGCCACGTGCGTTTAGGCGGTTTTTTTTGAAAATCCCCGAAAGCAGCCGGACGCCAAAGAGTAAATTTATGCACTTATCTTGGAAACATTTGTACCGTCAAGCAACGAGTAAACGTAGAAAATATATAGCAATAAATTCCAAGGCAATGTTATCTGTCTGCATTAGATGATTTGTAAAGACATCCCAGAAACAAACATATCAGTGGAACTGCAAGCGAGTAACAGTATAGACGAAAATGATAAAAAATCCATTTATTTTACATCTACTGTTGTAATGCAAACTGTTAGAGTTGTGTTTTCTCGAACTTTTCTTGTGTGCACGTTTGGCACAAATGCCGCGGCTCTGGTTGTTTCTGTCGGCAAATTATTTATTCCACGCCGCGCGTTGATTTGTTTTGCGCGCTCTGTTCCTCTTGGTCGGTCGCTAAATACCGTCGCCTTTTTGGTAACTCATTCTACTCGATACGTTGACCAGCCCGTGGTCTAGTGGTACGTGCGCCCGCTTCGGTGCTGGTAGGTCGGGAGTTCGACTCTCGGCCGGGTCTTACCAAGACGTTGCCAATTGGCACTGCAGCCTTCTTACTAGGCGCATGGTATGCGGAAGAGCTGCAGGGAACACACTCAGAACACACAATCGATCGGAGAGAAATGAAACAGAAATTGCACAAACTCAGTCGTGGCGCTACAAGCCCTTGGTAGTTATAAAGTGCCAACAACAAACCACCATAACAAACAAACTATTCGATACCCGCTCTGCAGCTCTGTATTACTGTAATCAAGCCGTAAGCGGAACTGTCTGCCTTGTTTTCTGTTATCTTCTACTAATAAAGTGCAGTGCATTTTGTACAAGGTGCTCTGAGCTTTGAAACTCTGTCAGGGAAAAACACAACAGAGTTTTACTGGCGACGAGGATTCTTGCATTTTTCTTCTGTACTGAACGAGGACGAGGAAACGTCAACCACAGTCCCACTTACCCAGGGAGCAGATTGTCGAATTGATGCAATTACAACTTAAGCAGCAACGGGAGGAAATGCAGGCTCAAGAACAGCGGTTCCGAGAGCAAGCGGAAAAGCAACAGGCGGACATGAAGGCTATGCTTCAAATTCTTGCGAAGCCCCCTCCGTCTGGCCAGGTTCTGCAACCGCTTCGGTGACGGCTACTCCAACTTTTGCGCCCTTCGATTCTACATCAGAGCTGTGGAAGGATTATTGGTCGCGGTTTCTCACCTTTACGAGAGCTCATGCTGTTCCAGAGGACCGAAAGGCTCAGGTTTTTCTCACTAACCAGTCGTTGACGGTGTATAAGTTGCTTTCAAAGCTTGTTGCACAAGAAACGCCGCCGAGGGAAATCAACGATCTTACAATGGATCAGATCGTGGCGTACATGAAGGTGCAATTTGATTCAACCCGTTTCGTCATCCGGGAACGTTTCAAGTTCTGGACTTCCATGCAACGTGGACCCGGGGAGTCCATTCAAGAGCTGGCTGCACGCATACGTCAAGCAATCATAAATTTCTTGCCGTCATTAAACCATTTTCTATGTCACTTTAATAACTACAAAATCACCTAAGAACTTTTTGTCTGTGCTTAATAACTGCCATTTATCTTTCAGGTCAAAGCAGAGGGCCATGACCACAAAAGCAGACTGTATCTTTCACAAACTTCAGCTGTTCAGACCATTAAACTCCTGACTTTGTGTGGAAATAAGCAGGCGCTAACAGCATTTGAAATTTATAAACTAGTATTTTTAATAGAACAAAAGTTAATAAACCTCTTATTTCATCTTTACCTTTCTCCTTGAAAGCTTTTGGTTCTGTCGCGGACAAACTATATGCCACGGTTGCTCCTACCGTCATAACAGCATGTCTGACGTATTCATTTATCGATGACCGGTTTGACAAACCACAAGCATTTTTTCTCCAGTTAGCCACTCCTTGTAATGTAAGGTCACGCTTGCCGGTCAGCAAGAAACTTGACACGTGTTTCAGATTTGTGTTAGCCGAAAGGCTCTACCTGCTTTTGCCATGTCATGAACTTTAATCAAAAACTATTCATGAACGAAAGATCGAGAAAACTGTTGTTTGCATAAAGTTGATACATTTTATGAACTAAATAAACTTCTTCACGGTTTCTATTTGTAATCGAATTAGAAAAAGACCTAGCGAACAATACCAAGCCTGATTACAATCAATTTTCATTTTATTGATTTTACCCACTGAAAATCTAGTGTTTAACTCAGTATTTCACTCTGTATGTATTGTATCGATTGGAGAAGACAGTTTTCACTGGAATGTAAGTAACTGCAGCTGTTAGGTATTTTACCAGCCTGTAAGCTATTTCGTAGCTATTTGGTATTTTACCAGCTTGTGTGCTATTTATTTTCAATTGTAGTCGATATTTCTTGGCTTGCTCGTGTAAATGACTTTCTTTGGAAGGTTAAAATCATCTGTTTATACTTTAAATCTTCGCTACGCAAGCAGGTCATTGCAAGTCACGTAGCCTCTTGAACACCTTCACTCGGAGCCACCGCGACAAACGCTCGCTTCACTTCGCGCAATGTCAGAAACGGTTTCAAAAGGCAAGGCGTCTAAACTCTGAAGGGACAAATGCAAGTTATTCCGGATAAAGTTACGCCTTGATTTGAAGAAGTGCAAAACAGTACACAGAGTTATGCTAGCCTCATTATGTTAAAGGACCGAATTGAAACCGCTTTTACAAAAAAGTGAAAAGTGATAAAAAACAAAGTGAAGAACTACAAACTAAGAAAATCATTTCAAGAACCGTTGGTTAAAATTGACCTTTATATAATAGGCTGTGAATGTTTGTTGTTCAAACCTTTCGAAGCTAAACTTTATAAAAAAAAAACATTACATTCAAAGCTTATAAGTTATATATTCAGAGCACAACTGCGATGAGGTTCGCAAACATCAATATTGATGGCATCGTAACTACCGAAACGTTTGTCTGCATCGATTCTGCACACCACTTTATACCAAGAATGCACGAAAACAATGGTCGGCAATCACCGGGCCGCGACCCGCTACCAGTCCGTGAAGAATTTGCTACCTGCCGTGCAGAACTGTGGTGACAGCAACCAAGACAAAATTACGAAGCAGCGTTGACATAAGGAGCACACTGCGGTGTCAGTTACTACTATAATCCTTAGGTGGGATTATCTTATTGCGGTAAAACAAGCCCAGAGCTCTCACTGAATCCGTTTCATGATGAATTTTATGAGCTATAATAAATTCCAGGCACGCAACGATCGTCATTTTATTGAGAGCCGGTCCGCAAAATAAGGCAAGGCTTGAACCGGTGCGTGGTGCAAACAAGGTTGCCGATCCCTGCACTTAAAAAACAAATAATGTTACTAGTGTACTGCGGGATATCCTTAAGTGGTTCAAGGCATTTACTGAACGCCTAACTTTTTCTCGGAACATATTTTCAAATACGCTAATTAAGGATGAAGATTTGTCCTCCATTTTTCCCTAATTTTATTTGTTCGTATTCAAAGAAAATCCTGACTTATTTCAAATAAACCCGTCCTTCATTTGAATGTTTTTGTCATGGGTATTTAATTTTTTTTTTAATTAATTTATTTGTTTATGAGCAGACACGAAGTCCATAGTATGAACACACACACTCTGCAGAATGCAGGTTGATAAAAACAGACAATACAGAACGTAGTACAAGGCATTGAAGCCGGTGGAATCACAGGGTTACAGACACTTTTTGCAACTGCATTAAAAGCAGCTGGATTAAGGTTGAGCAGCTGGATTAAGCGCCTGGTTGTTTTCAGCGAGTTAAAATAATCACAGCAAGTTCACCTCACCTCGGCGAAAGCGAGACCTCCGTGTTTATCATACAGCCTTGGCTAAAATCTATAAACAAAGAATGGAGAAAAAAGAGGCAGCGCAGTGACATGTACTTCACAATTTCAAGGCGTTCAACCGCGGCCTCGGTTTACCGCGAGTGGCGCGTACGGATGTCACAGACTCAGCGTGACTTTCGTATGCCAGTGTGAAGTAAAAGAGCAGCTGAGCCGCAACACTTTGATCGAGGCCACCGTGATGTCTCTCTAGGTAAGGTTCGTTCTCAGAATTTTTTCCAGGGGGGGGGGCAACGTCGACATTTTGCTTATCCTTTTCAGGTTGCTGACGATGCAATGCATTTGGACGTTCACAAAACGCTTTACCCTTTCTACACAATAAAGAAAATGGCCTACGCTGCTGCAACAGTCACAAAAATTGCATTTCGTTGGCGTACCAACGTTTCTTTTTCGCGCATGCTTCTTTTCACACGTAAACAACTACTCTCAATCCATTACCTGCCATAGATGCACTGCGTTCAACACTCACATGCGGCAAAACACCTACTACTGTAACTAGAAATGAACATTAAGATTCGTTGCCATGTTGTTGTTGTTATGCAATAAAGACCAACAGTAGAACAATCTGCTCGCAAGTTTTGCAACCTGCCCCTGCCTGCAGGCAAATGAGCGGGCATTAGTGAACTGCAAGCCCATCACTGCATGACATCAGAAAAGTGGAACTGGCTCTTGTGCAATGCAAGTGTCATATCGGCAAATAAACTGTTAAACTGTCGTGGCAAGAATTAAATCAATCGGAATTGAGCTGCTGACTTCAGGTTTTCCAGAAATTTTTGTTCTTAGATCCAATTTCCAGGGGGAAAATGTCCGTTTTGACCCCCACCGCGGACGCCTTTGCTTTAGATGGCCTTGCTTTGATTCATAAGCACTTAATGAAACCTTGCTTAATTGGTGACTAGGAGCCACAGCGGCTCGCCCGCCAGCGCGCTTGATGTAATGCCAGCTGTTTTACGTCTCCATCTTGACTGGCGTATGTCCGCGTCATGCTAATACCACCCATGTATTCCGAGAAATAACTTTAAACTCATTCGTTCACAGCACCATGTCTGTAACTTGGTGTAAAACTTGTTCAGCCGAATAGCAGTTGGTCACACGGATGAAATAACCGTTGTTACACCTATTAGTTGTGTGTGACGGTTCCGTGTCAATTTGGTGCGGGTGAAAGAAAATATTTTGCGGGAAGCTCAAGCTGGTGTCTTAGTCCATCAACAATTTACTGCTGTTGATGGCGTTGACAATTTCGCACATTCCGAGTTTGTAAACGTATGACCAAAGAAAAATATTCAGTTCTAGGTCGGAATGTCAATAACACGTTGTTTTCGGTAATTTTAGTGATTGAAGAGATAAATGGAAAACGCAAATGTCCGCATAAAATGCACGGTATCTGGAACTCTGGGGTTCTAGACATCAGTGTTAAAATAACGTCTCACGAGAAGCAGATGTTGGCCTCCAATTTGTACAAGCCATAGTGTGTGATATCAGGACAGCGTGACATGTTGAGTTGCACGAAATGTGATCTGAACGAATATTGATCGCAATATCCGTTGATAACCTCGGTAACTCGCCATAATTCCGAGATTGTCACCTTATCAAGGTGATCGGAGTCAGTTTTTGACTCCTGCTCCCGCTCTGACAAAAGTAACACCAGCCATGGGCGTCGCAAGGATTTTTTCCAGGGAGTACTAACAGTGAATTTTTCCAGGTGGTTAAAAATGGCGAAATTTCTTTTTTCTCCCTTGAAACTAAAATCACAACATTTTTTGCTCGAAATTTACTGGAAAATATCAAATTTCAAAACCCTGAGTGGGGTCAAGGCCTCCCCAGACCCCTTCCGACGCCCATTACACCAGCTTCTGCTCCGAAGCTCGTTGAAAATTCACACTCCAACTGCTGTTTGAAATACGAAAACTTGAAATCAAGAATTAGAATAATGCGCTGTTTTCCCCAAAACGTGGTGTCGTTTAACTGTCCAGCGTACTTTAGGCATGAGCGTCCGCAGGGGAGGAAGCGGGATTCCCCCCTGGAAATTGGGACTAAGAACCAAAACTTTCTAGAGAACCTGAAATCAGCAGCTTAATTCCGATTAATTGATTTAACTCTTGCAATGACAGTTTATTTGCCGGTATAACACTCACACTGCAGAAGAACCACTGTTGGTGTCATGGAGTGGTAAGCTTGCAGTTCACTCGTGTCCGCTCCTTTGCCTTCAGTGGCAGGTTGCAAAACTTGTGAGCGGATTGTTCTGCTATTGGTTTTTATTGCTATTGGTAGCGGATTGTTCTGCTATTGGTTTTATGATTCTATTTGAATAACGTTTGTTGTTAACAAGGTTTGTAGGTTTGTTGTTAACAAGTAGGTTTGCTTTGCTGCTGCTTTTGTGATTAACTTCTGCTGGACTAGTGTTCCAACCTTCCCTTACCTTCTCAAACTGTGCTGGTGTTGCATTCCATGGGAATGAAACAGAGGAACTGCAGAATGGAGGTCTAGGGAAAAATCACATACCTAAAAAATCAGAGATGGTAAAAAGAAGTGAAACCAAGGCAAAAACAAAGGCCAAGGATGAGAACTCTACATTTATAGTTAATTCAGTCACTGCTATTCTTTATGAATCATAGACAGAAATCAACAGCTCTAGACTCAACCTTCCAAATGATGCTGAATTATTACAATGAAAAGACAATTTCATAGGCTAAGGCTCTGCTGCACAACAAAATTGCTCCTGAAAAAAGTTTCATAAAAAGAAAAGGTGCGGGAAAGGCAAGAGAAACATTGAAAGACATTCATGACATTCATAATATGATAGTAGAACTGGATGCTGACCCTAATAACTCAATAAGACTGGTGACGGAAAGTACTGACTTTCCTTTCCTTGACTTGAAACATATTGATACAGCATCTCTTTACCACAAAATAATACAGTTAAGCAAGGAAGTAGAACAACTGAAGGGAAGTGAAAAACTGTAGATGTGACGAGGATAACAATCTGCTTGCTTCTGATTTAAAATATTTTAGAAATGAACTATGGGCTGTGGCAGAAGAGACAAAAAAATCAGCAAAACAGATGTCAGAAAAGTTATCAAATATATGTTCAGAGATCAATCTAACTGATATGAAGCTCTCCAGTATCAAACAAGATCTTAGTCAGATGAAACAATCAGTGAGAATAAATTATTTGCATAAAGGATCAATGTCTGGCATTGTGGACACACCTG
>JGI24158J21664_10014894_pt1 | contig 10167 bp, 8 predicted proteins | sample Ectturendosymbi3_FD_21664 | JGI IMG/M metagenome (IMG submission 21664) | reverse complement strand
AACAAGCTGGCTCTTTCGGCACGAGGCGCATCGGCATCCGTTTCAACCGAAAACATCGGCATCCGCTTCAACCGCCGCAAACGGGGCGTTTCTAAGGCGTGACATCGTGCACCGGGCACACACACACACGGCAAAAGAATGACTGAAGGATCGTTAAGTCTCTCTGGCCGAGTACTCGACTTTCAAAACCGCACTTATGACCCTGTACGCCAGTGTTTCTCAAACTTTTTTGTTCCATCGCCCCCTTTTCACCCACAACACGTCGTCGTCGTCCCCCAAGCCTGATAAAGTAAGCACAAGGTACCGGTAGTATTTTTGAAGAATTTTTTTTAAAGAAATCGATACATACCATGGCCCCAGTTCAGTGTGATGGATATGCTTGGCGGTCTTCACTAAGCTTCGAAATATTGGGGGAGATTTTAGTGAGGTACAGTCGAATATCACCTCGAATATGAATCAACAAGTGGTTTCTTTACTTTGAGAGCATTAATGTCAGAGCCGAAGTTAGAAGTTAACTCAATGATCAATCAGTTATAGTGGTTGAGGGTTTCCGTCCCCTTTGTGCTGTTTCGTCCCTGTCGCTCCCTTTGATTTGTTCGCCCCTTGCGCCTCAAAATCCCCTCCAAAGGGGCGATTCCGTCCACTTCAAGAACCACTGCTGTACGCGGAAGTACCCTTCTGCTTCTGCCACAAACGCCTTTCACGGAGGAAACCTTTTCAGCCTACTCGCTCCGCAGCGCCACGAGTGACGGGGGCTCTATCTCTTGTTGCCATGGCGAGGTGGCGAGTCACAGGTAAAACACCCACAAGGAGACTGGAAAGCAACACACACCGTTTTTTCAAGTCTTCGCCCTGACCAACCAGGAGAGCCAGGGTGCCATCTGTCTAATAATAATAAGCGCTGGCTTTCCAACGTAACTACCACCATGAGACTCAGAGAATACAGTTAGTTTTCCATAAAGTTAAATTGTAAAAGACACTTTTTTGAAAAAGAAAGCCGGCAGAATTTTGAACAATAACAATCACGGCATTCCTTTGTCGNCACTCACCGGCCATCGGGTGATGTCATCCGGCCACTCGTTGGCGTTCGTACTGCTCTGCTGGCTCCGGCAGAACCTGGGGTCTTGGCCGCAAACGGAGCCCGATGTCCTCTTTGCTGTGTTGAAACAACAGGCGGCCTAACTTCTTGGAATGAGGAAGAAACAGGCATGACGGAACATCAAGAACAAGGCGCCAGCAGGTACAGGACTGCAGCGATTTTAAGCGGAAAGAGGTGGAAATTTGATCCATTCAGAGCAAAAATTGTCTCCAAGAAAAAGTTAACTCAAAATTTCTTTCCCAGTGGTCCTATTGCGATTGGAAAGCCNGAGCGGCAAGTGCGCGAAGCTTCACACTGCGGCAGCAAGCAACAATAGAGATCGCCCGATGAGATCACTCACTTATTGCTTGTTCGCGCCGGATATATATGGGTGTTGTTCTTCGCGCACTTCCCGTTCGTGGTGAACCGCACATTCAACGCAACGCCCCACCGAGAGGTTGCAACAGTCCGTAAAATCCGCCCTTTATTGTTACCGGCGCTTAAAGCCGACGGAAGCGAAACGCGCGCGACAAAAGCTTTCGCAGCACAACACAACGCACCAGCAAAGCGTCCACCAATCCGGTTCAAACGGGTTTAAGCCGGAACGATAACAATTATTGAGCAGGTGACCTTTGTTTTGCACGACTGATTGCTCTGACGCAATGAAATGTACGGTTCGCTGCGGTACGAAAAAGGAAGAAGACGCCGCCAACAGACGCGCGCGTCTGCTAAACACCACAAACGCAAGAAATTGAATGCCAACTCACATTTGTTGTGCATGGTTGGTGCGTCGACGTCCGGCCATTTGACGAACTTGGCGAAAGTGTACTGGACATAAAAAAATAAAAATACGTGCATGAGTGCAACGGCACGAGCTGTGCACGTTTTTTACCTTTACGACTTTTTTATTTGAGCAGGCCCGATTGTCGCAATCAGCAGTCGTGAGCTGCCTGTGGTTGAAACATGCATGAATGCAGCGGCACGTTCTAGGACCATCAGGCGTTTCGTGCAGGAAATATGGAAGCGACGTTTTCAGCCTTTCGTTGCTTTGATAGCACTGGAGAGCATCGCCAACGCACTTTGGCACAGATAGCACGAAAAGCATTTCATTTCAAAGTTTCACTTTCGTATGGCGTTTCGACGTGTTTCCTGCGATTGATCGACTGTTTTTTGCAGGTTTTCAGGACTTCTGGCTTGATTTCCACATGCCACTTTCAAAGAAAAAAAACAACTAAAGAATTTAGGCGTGTTTGCGAGACGCGTTCGCAGGCGTGTTTGCGAGACGCGTTGGCAAAAGAGGACAACAGCAAGTAAGACTGCAAAGTTGGCGGTGCAGTGTGTTGTTATGTTGGCGGTGCAGTGTGTTGTTATGGCAGATGGTGGGAAGGGGGGAAAGAGCGTGCATGCACAGACAGGGAGGACGACATTTAAAATGGAAAGCGACGCGGTTTTGAAGGGGAGGAGCGACTGCTGCATGCCAGGAATGAATCCGCCACTGCATCCGACGCTTGAAAGAGCTTTCCACATCACGAAGTTCAAGAAACATAATAATAAACAACACCGACAGCACTGAAGTTTTGCGAGCGTGTGATAACGGCTTTTTTCCCTCAGACTTAAAAGTTTTGTGCGAACCTGAAAAGCACTCCGCGGCACTCACCGGGCAGTCGTTGAGCTGGATGCAACCTGAATTGTCGTTCCTCACGCAGCAGGCCGAGTTGCGTTCGACGTTCCTTTCCTGCGTGATGAAGTCGTTCAGTTTCGGATCGAGTCGCATGCAGGGCGAGTACTTTGCGCCGAGGTTGATCAGATCTTTCTGTGGCAAGCACAAGCAGGTTTACGAAACACGTCAAGGATTTCGCGCTGAGCAGACGCCGCACGTGAAAGCAGCGGCTGCGCGAGTTGACATATCTCTCCTGGTGTCAGAAGTATTTTCCATGCCAACAACGTTTTCATGACAACAACGTTTTCATGACAACAACGTTTTCATGTCAACAGCGTTTTCGTGTCAACAGCGTTTTCGTGTCAACAGCGTTTTCGTGTCAACAGCGTTTTCGTGTCAACAACGCTTCCATGACAACAGCGTTTTCATGTCAAGAATGATTCCATGACAACAGCGTTCTCATGTCAACAACGCTTCCATGACAACAGTGTTTTCACGTCAACAATGCTTCCATGACAACAGTGTTCTCATGTCAACAACCTTCCATGACAACAGCGTTTTCATGTCAACAACGCTTCCATGACAACAGCGTTTGTATGTCAACAACTTTACGAATTAGCGGTTTGCAGCAAAACTCAACAACCCCTTTGCATCGTGGTCTTGCGAGGATGCAACGTCACTGCGAAGATTCCAGAAGAATAATCGGGAACGAAGCCAGCAAGCGGCCCGCTGTAACTATAGCAACAAAAACATAGTTCTCTGTTCAGGGTTGCCGCGAGCGTATTATGTTGGCATTCAATTTTCTACGTCAGCGCCCTGCTCCTGATGCAGCGCGTGTAGTTTCGATTTTAAAGCTTTGACTTTGCTGTAAAACAGGCTTGCATGACTTCAAAAATGGAGATCACGATTCGACAAAGCAAACGACGGAAGGATCTTCGTCGCTTGTGGCTTGTATCGCAGATGTAACACTCGCTAACGCGGTCTAACGATTTTCACAAAACAAAGGGGGCTCTGCGATGAGAAATTAGTTCAAATAGCAGCACATTTTGCCGAAGAACTTTCATAGTGAAACAGGAAGCTGCAGCGGTAAAAAGGTTAAAATAAACTTTGGTTGTAGCAGCCTCGGAAACGATTTGGTTTCAAGCAGCATTACGCGGATAAGTTTCTTTCCGCATATTCTGCTCAAGGAGTGGGAAAGAACAAACGCGAGCGTCGAAAGCTGTTTTTTCGAGTTACACGGAGGTGTGTCTGGGAGCGCGCGTGAAAACCTCCAGTGTTCAAGATCAGTCAACGCCTTTTCGCAAAACTGCTTGCAAGAAACTGAATAACAGACTCTAAAGCAGCTATGTCCAACCTGAATGGCTTACTGAGCCAAAAATTATGTCATTATCTTAGCCAGGGCCGCACATTGAATGACTTTGATCTTAGCGAACAAAATTTAGCTTTAGCTAATCTACTGAAAGCGTTCGAATCCTAACTGCAATGGTAACAGACGTGATTTTAAGTGGTACTGAGGACTCTCTGCAATAAAAATGTCAACTTCAAGATTATCAAAATAAGGACGGGTTGTCAGTAGGTAAGATTCTTTTACTACAGCGAAAACCTAAACTGGGCCGCACAAAACCTTCGCCTGGACTGCATGCGGCCAGAGGGCTGCGTGTTCGACATAGTTGCTCTACAGCAAAGTAGGCGTCCGCACGTCACAGCCAGTCCTTGTTACGACACAGCCAGTTCTAGATGACGACACCCCTAGTTTTTGTTTGATGCCACCGCAGACCAACATCAGCGCAAACAACAAGATGAGTTTCAAACTATGAAGCTTTTCAGTGACGGCAAAATATTTCGTTCGGCCGTTCGAAAATTTCAAGGTGATCAAACTGGCCCAACTATTCCGCAACGCAAATGTCTCTGAAGTTACTCGCCATCGCTTCGAATACGTTCGCATTACCGCGAGCAACCAGTATGCAGACGCGGAAGCATCTCGGCAATCCCGTCGCCACGGGGGATTATTGGATTAGTTCCTCTTTCAAACAAAGCTCCAAGCCTCTCCTAAATTGAATTATGAAAGACCACGAATCAGTGGAGTTTTTCACAAATTTTCAGAATGTCAAGCCCCCCCCATGCACAAACGCAAAGACCTCCCTTTGAAGACTTTCTGGGGACAGTTCTGCATCTCAGTCGCGATCCTAACCAGTACATGAACGCGGATGTTTCGCGATCCTGACAAGGGTGCGGACACGAAATGTACGCGCTGCGAGAACGCGCGAGCCACTCACCGTTCGCGGCCCGATCCAGAAGTTCTGAGGCTCTTCGAACACTTCGCTGACGCGCGACAGCGACTTCTTGGTCGTCTGCGAGTGTGACGCAATAAAAACAGTCGTCAGCGAAAAACAAAAATCGCAGACAACGGCGCGCTGCTGCTTATTTCTTGAACGGAAAAGAATGTATCCGAAGAGTCGAGGCACTCGAGGCTTTTAAAGTGGGTTTTAATGTGAAAGTTATAAGCAGCTTAGGGCCGGAACAGAGGTCACTTTTATATAAAGAACAGCCATAACCAACAACAACGGCTCGAACAGTTTCCAATTTCGGATAAAGCCATAAAAAGCCTTCGTTAGACTGAGATTTTAACAATGTTTGCGAGCTAGATGTTTAGTAGGAAGTCTAGCCAGCGCTGCCAGTGTAACACACGCACTTTCCACTGTTCTCGCCAAATGGCTTCCGTTCTCGCCAAACAGCTGCCATTGAACGCTGCTGAATTCAGTCACTTGTCGAATCCGCGCAGCCGCCAATCAGCAGGTCTCGACGCACGACGCGTAAGTGAACTCGCAAACGCACTTTCCACTAAACTTGGCAGTTTGTCGCTGATTCACTTCATAACTGAGCGATCGATCCGACCAACATGAACCTTAGCACGACGCGGTTGGGCTGATAAGCTGGTTGAGAACGGCGCTTCCTGGCAGGCCACGGTGTGGTTAAGCCATAGAAGAAGGCTGGAATTCGTTTGCTAGCCAAGGGCTGCAGAAACTTTAAAGGACATTTCATAATGGACACTTTATTTTCTGAATGTATGATTCTGAGCATTATAAGCTCTGGGTTGGCTGTAAGCTTTCAAGGAATCAGCCGACTGGGCTCTGCTCTCTTCTTTTTGCGATGATCAAAACTTGCGTGTAGCTGCATTCGAATGACTAGTCTCCAAAAAGGCAACAAGTTTGAATTCATCAGCTGTTTTTTCTGTAATTTGTTGATGTATTCCAACCCTTCACCTGTGTGGCGTCCAGTTGCATGATTCTAATAAGCGTCTGTCGCCATCTCTGTGGTCTGCCTGTGAAGCTACTTTGGTTGTAGCAGCCTCGGCGTGGTGGACAGGCAGCAAGGCTGGGGTTGCCGACAGTGGCACTTCGTCTGAGTTTCACCTGTCGCTTATTTACTGAGCAAATCTATATTGAGCTGCAAGGACACGTTTAAAGTAAATAAACCTGGACAAGCTCCGTGTCAAGACACTTAAACGCACGCTACCCAATTATTTACTGCGTTCACGTAAATCCACCACTTCAACATGTTTGCTCGCTTCGCTTACGTTCAGCACTCTTCACATAACAGCTTCGCTTGCGTTCAGAACTCTTCACGTAATAGCTTCGCTTACGTTCAGCACTCTTCTCATCATCACTCACTTGGAGCATGGTAATCTGAAAAGGTCTGTTTGCCTGGCATGACACAGACACTTTCTTCCAACCGTTCAATGGCCATATAAGGAATTGTGCGACTCACGGTGAATTTCTCCTGTGTGTACGTGAAGCCGATCGGAGCAATGCCGTAGACAGCGATAGAAATGATGGTCACCACAACGTGGACGAACGTGATCCAGTAGGTGAAGTAAGGTCTGGAACGAAAGGAGGTGGCGACCAAGTTGATCGAACGAAAATATAAACTATCAGCGCTAAAACCGTTGACATTGTTCACAGCACTGAATAGTCTCAAGGCGCAATCAAGCCAAATATGCGACGAACAAATTTTCGTGAAATCACAAGTGCTATTATTAAATCATAACAACCTATTGTTCAAATCATAACAACTACTTTCCGCGGAATTTATGACACAAGTTTTCTTTTCTCTCGACCTTGCAGCAACGACAGGATGGTCAACGATTACACGGTTCAAGCCAAAACACAATTTACCCCAAAACGAGTAAACACACTCTGCACGTGACCAGCAATTCTCCAGTTTTCGCGTGCAACTGTTAAACATGCCCGACATTCGCATATCACGAATGGCGAAGTCGGCAATCTGCTCTGCAGTGCAGCAATTTTGGAATCAAGCCAAGCGCAGAAAACGAGCAGGCATCACGTTTGGCAATGCTCGAACCTATTGTTTGCTCACAGAGACACGTGGGAGCGCGTGCGCGATGAATGCACGACTTCTTTAATCACCTGTGATTATCGAATTCGTCCAATTGTCTCTTCACGCTGCTGTTCAGCCTTTTTCGCGTCAGCCTCCTGTTCAACCACCTCCCCACAAGACCCCGGCCGTATTGGCGTCTCTCGCGCCGAAAGGCGGTCGAAAGGACCCGGTTGACGCCGATTTTGTGGCCTCGCTTGCGNTCCAGGCCCGGGTCCATTTGATGGACGAGATGGGCGCGACGCTGGGCTATGTTTCTGCAAAGTTAAAAGGGTCATTAAATGCAAGGCGTGGAAGTTTAGGAAAAAACTAAACACGAAGTTCCAACAAGTATGGCGAAAATAACACGAAATACGTCGCATTCACAGGCAAGCAGGTGGCTTGACGTCGACAGGGACGTCATCCAGCATTGTGACGTACTCATGCACGCCCAAAGTTCATCGCTGCTGAAAAACGGGACTCCAACCAACGCCTGTATGAGGCAGCGCAGTCCTCGTCCACAGCACTGCTTGCCGTCTTTGTCGTAACCGGCTTTGAATCCTCGTGCAGCAAAAACAAATCAAAGTCCCACAGCACTGCTTGCCGTCTTTGCCGCAATCGGCTTTGAACGGGTGAGTGGGCGCCTTGACCCCCCAGGGATATCTAGAAAGATACCCCTAAAGCACAAAAACGTATACGCCAGAAGCATGGGCGTCGGAAGGAACGGAGGGGCAGAGGGGACATGGCACACTGGAGATGGCACGGGCCAGCACTTTTGCAGCCCGGCCCGCCCGGAGGTATTTAAGAAACCGCCCGGCCGGTTTATGCAAAACAACAAATTATTTTCTGGCCCGGACCGTGGCCCGTAATGTAATGTAACCTCAAAAGCCGAGTAACAAGGCAGTGGCTACAGAACCAACGATGGATCGTTAAATTTGAAACCTTATTCAACCATCTCCTGTAACATGACAGTAATGCATGAGGACAATGCAGTAGGCTTTGTAGAAACATAGTAACCACAAAAGGTAAACCTAACCCTAACCGTAGCCCTAACGCTAAGCTAAGCTAACCCTAACCTAACCCCAAGTTAACACTAACGTAACCCTAAGCCAACGCTGACCTAACCCTAACCTAATGCTAAGCTAACACTAAGCTAACGCGCTAACCTAACGCTAAACCCTAAACCTAACCCATAAAGGATAAGTTAAGAAAGTTTTGAAAAAAGTAAAGAAAAACTGTTGCCACGAATTGAAACGTGCAGGAATTCACTGACGAAAATGTAAGGCGCAAAGTCAAGAGGCGAACCCTCAACCATTGGCATGGCAGCTTGGAACGTATCTGTTAGGCTACCAGATCAATGCCAGTTGAGTGACAAACTGACCGTTTTATTCGAACCGCATCATGCGAGGAGGTATGGTTGAATAAGTTTTGAAATAGGAAGACCCATGGATGGTTCCGTAGCTACTTCCAAGTAACAACACTTAAGTTTTCAGTTCACTGTCCTCTGTACACTAAAAACATTTGAGGCAGTGGATATACGTCGGTCATGGGACCTTCACTTTTGAAGTTATTCGTCCGCAGACTGTAACGTGTAACACACGACGAGTGTGCGTTAGGCTGCACTACAATGGAATTGCTAGCAGTAACATACTAAACCTAAACCCTAAATCTAAACCTTAAACCCTAACACAAACTTAGCCTCTAATCCTAAACTAGGGGTTCCGAAACTGGGATACAAGTACCCTTAGGGCTACCTTTCCTATCTGAAGGGGTACATTTGAGGTTAGCAATTGAAGGGAAAAATATGTTCACATATAGGCTATGTCGTTTCGAAATATTTATACATTCGTCTGTGAATATTATTTTCAAAATCATGCTTGTTGGTAAATATATTTTTGCTATTTTCCTCAACCTTTTTGTCATAAGAAATTTTAGGGGTACATGCTCATTTATCGAAATGCTGAAGGGGTACAGGGCCAGAGCAAGTTTGGGAACACTTGTCCTAAACCTGAACCCGGGCAACAGCGACAGACTATAAATGAAAGCGTTTGTTGCTTTGATTGATTCTTAACATGGTTCATTGATTTCCATGGAAACAAGTGAAACAGAATGTGAGCAGAACGATGAAAGAGAAAGAACAGCAGCAAACAATTTCATTGTTAGATTTTGAAACTTTGCAAAAAACAAAAATTTCACCTTGTTGGCGAGCAGACCCCAGCGGCCCGTAGGGGCCCGAAATGACGTCACCGCTAAAAAAGTTGCTAGCGGACTGTTTCAAAACGTTTAGCGGACGGTCCGAAGACTGGACTGTTAGCGACTGGACTGTAAGACTGGACTGTTAGCCTGTGTCGTCACCATGGCACACCCTTTGGATTTTGAAATTTGATAATTTCCTTTCAAATTTTCAGTAGAAGACCGCCCTCTTAGCTCCGAGTTGGTAAAAAATGAAATTGCACCACTGTTCAAGCGACCTTCTTCAGTTGGAACCTAAAAAAGGGCCCGACGACCTTATTTTCGGGACATCACAGCACTAGGCCACGTACGACTAGTACTTCCTGTGCTGTGAGCGTTTAACAATCATGATGGTATCATCAACTTCAACTGCTGTATGACGCAAAACTTGGTTGCGATGGGACACGGGAGGACAAATATCTAGTCCATTGTCCCACGCCGTGGGGTACCTATACCCACGGACAAACCTGTGGATTTCACTTGGAGGATGAATTCTCAGCAACAGATCACCTACCGACAGTACAAAACAATCTCTGCCGGAGACCAAGAGGTTTTGCATCAGAAACGCAACAAGCTAATCACCGTTTGCTCGGATATTCTTCGGTGGTCTGGTCGAAGAAGACTTCGTCGGCCAGCGACTCGCCTTCCAAGATCGTAGGCATCTGCGAAAGGATTGAGCTGGTTGCACAACGGTAACACGCGCGGTTGCACAACGGTAACACGTGCGGTTGCACAACGGTAACACGCGCCCGAGGAGCACGTTGAGAAATTTTTTTTCTAATGCCTTTTTTCTTATATGATACTTTTTCGAAGTCGTGCAGAA
>JGI24158J21664_10014890_pt1 | contig 10169 bp, 4 predicted proteins | sample Ectturendosymbi3_FD_21664 | JGI IMG/M metagenome (IMG submission 21664) | reverse complement strand
ATGCACTGTACTTTATTCGGAGAAGATAACGGAAAACAAGGCAGACAGTTCCGCTTACGGCTTGAGTACAGTAATGTAGAGCTGCAGAGCGCGTATCTAATAGAATGAGTTACCAACAAAGCAACAAAGGCGACGGTATTTCGCGACCGACCAAGTGGTACAGAGCGCGCAAAACAAATCAACGCGCGGCGTGGAATAAAAATCATTTGTCGGCAGAAACAATCAGCGCCGCAGCATTTGCGCCAAACGTGCACATGGAAAGTTCGTGAAAACACAACTCTAACACCACCAATGCTTTTAAATTTGCAGAAGATCGCAGTAAGAAAGTAAGAGAAAATTTCCAAAAAAAGCAGCAAAAAAAGTTTGAAGAAACAAACGAAGGTAAAATCGTATTTATTAAATATCTAAATCTATGTTGTTTTAAATGGTTTGCTTGAATGAATATAGAAAAGTTAAATTTTGGTAGACGCGTTTTTGCCTCGAACTGTTATGATAAGTAACTGCATAACATCCTCTGGTAAACATTAACAGCAACGTTGATTTTATTCCAATTTATAACAACGTTGGTTTTGCAACATGTTTAAATACATTTTGTGTATCTTTTTTTTCACTTATTCCTTCATATGATTCAAAAAGAATTTCAATAAAGAACAATCAGGCATTAAGTAACTTAAGAAACCGGGAGGAAAAAGTGAAGAATTATTTGATTCCACAGAATGCAGTGGACGTGTGCAATTACTGACAACAATTTTTATGATTGTTTATGGTATAAACAGTGTATTTTTGGTATAATTTTCGTGCATAATTTTTTGCAGATAGTGATGAGGATTCACCTGCTGGTTCTGTTAAAGTTGCAAGACGAATGAAGGATTTTAAAGGCATATCTATTTGTAGTTTTCTCTATTATTTTAAATTATGTTTTATGATTACAGCTTATGATACTGCATTGCAACTAAAGGTTTTAGATTATTTATAGGGCTTTTCCAGTGCAACAAGTTTCGTTTTTATCGTCTCCCAAGCCATGGAATGCATTTGTGGTATTCTCCTGTGCTCAAAACCGAGCCGGTGGCCTCATTTTTTCAATCAAACGATCGAAATTGATACTCGGGAGCTGCACAATTATTTTTTGTGATCAGAACTGTCGCAAATAGGGCACTGCATTATGACAGCCTGTCTTTGTAAAAAGAAATTGCTAATCGCGAGTCATTTCAACGTCGTAACCTGCAAGATCATTTTCTGCTAACCAGGCGCACGGACCCGGTTCAATCGCCAAACGGCCTTCCCGATTTGAGACCAGGTCTTGTTTTCAGGCCGAAGTATTTTTGTTTTCTTGTTTTCAGGCCTATTTTTGTTTTCTTGTTTTCAGACCTAAACTGTTCGTCAGCGCGTACTTCAGGGCGAATCGTAGGGTAGCGGCATTTCGTCGGACTGTCATTAGGAAGAAGTCATCTAGTTTGTACTTATTTTTTCCCAGGCTGCGTACATACTTGCATGATTCATTTCACCAGTTTTTCACTTAATTTTCACTGAGTATGCGGTTTGAAAATTTTGAGCTGATAAGTCGCATGGAAAGATCCTATAAAATTAGATAAGAGTATCAAATGAAAGGAGGTTGTAAAGCTCAGTCAGTGTTGGTCAAAATATAAAATATAAGACAGGCAGAACAAGTACATGATGCTGTTGCTGGTTAGAATAGCATGGGGGATGATCATTTGGTGATTGGATATACTTATCACATGAAGAACAGTGAGCACAATGCAAACAGTTGGGCATATCACAAGTTTTGCACAAAGCCATGATCATTGACTAAATGGAGAAATACATCAAGTACAACACACCGACGAAGTGAAATGACATGCAGACCACTCACCATATCAAAGGAAGGAATAAATGTTTCATTGGTAAATTTTCAAATTGGTTGAGGTGCAGAAATTTGGTTGGGATTTCTAGGGTTGTCCACAGGGGTTTTGATATGTTCAATGTCCTTTTCACTTCAGATAGCAATAACTCTGCTGTCATTGGTTTGTCTGAGAAGAATTCTTCCATTGTTGGTCAATGTATTTCCAGTTAAGTTTTTTCTCTCTTCATTGGCCTAGGAAAATGTTTTTCTTAAAAACTTTTCCATTGAAAACACGTTCACAGGTAGGTTTTCCTGGAGCATTACTTTTCAATTTCCTCCTTAAATATTGTTTCTGGTTCTTCTAGGAAACGAATCTAACAATGTTGGGGGCCTTGTTTGCGTTTGATTTACCCAGTCTGTGAGCAATATCATCATGTGTTATATTTTCAATTTTTTTCAGTACTGTTAGAACTTTGCTTTCTGTCTCAGCATTGTTTTCATTGTCACTCATGGGTATTCCTTGCATTTCCAAGTTTTGTCTCCTCTTTACTGTTCCAAATAATTATTATCAGATTCAAGGGAAAATATTTTATTCTTCAGTAACTGATTTTTTTTCTCTTAAGAATTATTTTCTTTAAGGCCTTTGATTTCCTTATGCAGCTGTTCCACCTCCATGGATACTGTTTTGAGAGTGCTTGCCAGATTAGAAATTTGGTTTGGAATTGACTAAAGCCTAGATATTTTTTAGTTAAGCTGGCTTAGTTTTTCCAGCAACTCCTCAGATTTCTCCATAGATGTTTGTGGAGAAAGTGCAGGCCACTTTTCACAGTTCTCAAAATCCTTAGTTGCTTAATTTGCTTCTTTGTTGTTACTGCGGGTATCCATGTTGTTTCAATATATATATATAGCACAGCAGGTACGTAAAGTGTTAATTAGCAATAAAATACCTACACCTTATTCAGAATGGAAATGCTGAAGGGGTAGATCGTCAGAAATGTTGGGCATCCCTGCTCTACACATGGGTGGATGTAAACGAAATTCACGCGTTTTGCGTCCGTTAATTTTTCCATCAAAGCAGTAGATACGTGGCTCTTTGTCACGCAGAACTATTAGGGCTGAATGACCGCAGATCACTCGACTCGTTCTCTCCGACAACTTTGTCTGAAAGTTGCAAGACTTCTTCTGAAAAAGGAAAGGTTTAAGTGCATTACAAAACCCTCAGATATTTCAAACGTTTATGGGTGGTAAAACACCATAACATTTGAAAGGAAAATTAGCAGCTTGGACAGCTGAAACCGTGACGGTTATTAAAAAACTTCCTAAGAATTCAGCATTTCTCCTGCAATATGTTGAACCAGAAACACCAGTATTTTTAATGTTGTTTTACTCTGTGAACTGATACTTGTGGTTAAAATCAACCCGACGTCATGCATGACATATATTTTTGTAAATTTGNAACTTCTGTCTCTCAATCCACATCCAATTTCAAACTAAGGTTTCAATTTTTGTGTTGCAAACTGTTGTCCACAAATATCAAGAGTTTTAAAAAAGCTGAGTCTTCCCTGAAGCTCAGCAGCTGCAAGCGAAAAGCTTACAACAATGCTCTTTAATGCTCTTGTCACGTAGTAACTACGGCAATTATGTTGGTTCCACAGTGACTGCTGGTGTTTGCAACTTTATCCACGCCTAGACAAAAAAACTCAGCGTTGTTGTCCATTATTTTGTGGCGTACTAATCAGATCGTAATTTCGAAGCTAAATTCTGCACATGCACTAGTCATTAGAAATGAATGTCACTCTTCGCTTTTGAAATAATATAAATCCTTTTGTCAGCAAATCATCAGTAAAGATGCTAGGAGGAAGTTCAATCTAAAGCAAAATGCATAGTTCACTTTTTAGGTTTTAGTTGTCTTTATTCGGAAATGTATACAAACATTTGACATCCTACAAAACCAAAATATTGGGGAATTCCGGAAATACTTTGAAACTTTGACGAAAAGTGAAACAACAACCAAACATTTCATCAAGCGTTATGCAGACGTACATAAAAACATGATTTGTGCAGTTTCACAATCTTATTTTCATATAACCCCAAACCAGTGGTTTGATTGCAACACTTTTTTGATGAATTTCATTATTTTTTGCAGATGGAATGACATCAATCTTCAAGATACTATTTGCTGCTTCGGAAGATTGTACGTACTTCAATTGCATCTAGCAAACACTGTCTCAATAAACGTCAAGACCATCTTTAAATGTTAGATTACTACCATACCATTTCAAACATCCCAAACAAATCATGTATTAACATTTCTCATTAGTATATTTCAGTCTTCATTTTGCTGTTTTTTCAGAACATAATTTTTCATCGTACTTTTGGATATCACCAAATGAAATATAAGTTAAAGTGTGTTAAGAGTATGTCCTGCTGAGAGAGTAAAAGCCAGTTAATTTTGTTGAAAGAAAGTTTCACAAATGGCTTTTGTGTGTATAGAAATCGGTTTAGCTTCAACTGAACGACATTAAAAATGTTTACTTCACAGATGATCGCAAAGTATTGGATTTCAGGAATCAAACATTATCATCAGGTTTGTGTGCAGGTTTAATGTAATTTTGAGCAACATGTCAGTAGCACAATGCTGCTTGGGACAAAGAATTGTTCCAACATGATTTCAATTTTTAGATAACCTTTGTTTTCCCATGACCTGAAACATTTCAGTTTTAATTTTGACAGATGTAACTTTCCTGTTATACTGTAAACGTAAACGCTTTTTACATGTTTCACGTAACGTGTTTAATTTTACTTGAAGTTACTTCTAAGAATTGTCAACAACAAATTCAACTGAAATTTCATACCGTAATTCAAAAAGGTTTGAAACCGAATATAAAATTTCTGTTTTGTATCATTCTTTTTGCTGAAAAAGGTTCCGGTCATTTTAGGGGAATGTTTTTCGTTTCAAACGTGTTTGTTTGTGTAAATAAACATTGGACAACTTCTAACGTTTAAAATATTTTTCATTTCTAAACCTATTACTAAATGCCTCCGAACCGATTGTTTCCAACTACGCGTTGAATCTGAACCAGGCGTTTGAGTTTGGAATTTTCAAAAACGTTCGGCCCTAAATTATGATATGAAAATATCAAATTTAAATTAACCAAATATCATTTATTATACAGTACTACTACACACAAAGCCACTGCCTCAGTATTGCTTTGTATGATGTAAAGAAACTTGACGTTTTCATCTGTTCTGAATTGCCATCAGATAATGCAGTTTAAAACGATAATAGCCTCCTACTGCTGCACGTGGCAACCTATGCTTACGTTGTGACTCTTAGTACAGTATGTAGAAAAATTTATCTCCATCGTCATTGGCGTCAAAATGATTTTATTAACATTTCAGTCAAGTGACAGCGCTACGTCTTTATTGCAAAATGCGTACCACTACATATTTTTCATTAGTTTCGCACTCCTTCGTTTTATGCAATAAACGATCTTTTCTGCGGTAAGCCCTCCGTGTTCAGATGGAGTATGTTGGGTCGTGGGTCTTCGGCAGCATTTCTGCTGCCGCGCCCAGAGACAGGAGTTTTGCCAACCACCATCACCAGAAAGTATGCATATGCTGATGATCTAGCAATCATGCATGATGGAGATTGGCAGTGAGTGGAAGGGGTGTTGAGCAAGGACATGGCAACAATAAGTGAATACCTCCAGACTTGGAAGCTGAATTTCAGTACCACAAAGACGGTGTCAGCAGCCTTCCACCTCAACAAGGAAGCCAAACGTGAGCTTAATGTGAAAAACAACGAAACCCTGCCATTCTGCTCCGAGCCCAAATACCTCGGAGTAATGTTGGACAGGTCGCTCACGTATCGCCGACACCTTGAGTCACTTCGCAAGACGTTGACATCACGCGTCGCGCTCCTGAGGCGACTTGCTGGCCCTAGCCTTGGTGCACTTAACCGCAGAGGACTGCGCGCCTGCCTGGTGCCGCAGTGCTCATACCCGCCTTATCGACCCAGCCATCAACGACGCGGTGCGACTTGTGACTGGATGCCGGCTTCCTACATCAGCGGACAACCTTCAAAACGTCGCAAGCACCCAACGTGCTGAGTTTTGTCGCAAGGGAGCCCCACTATCTCTAGCACGCCATGCCATGGAGTCTGGACACCTGCTCCACTCAGCGCTCACCTGCCTATCGAGTGCGAACGCACTGCGCCTGAAATCGAGACACCCATTTGTACGCGCCGCACAACATCAAATCAGTTTATCTGACAACAACAAAGTACGTGTGGCGCACTGGGCGGATCACCAATGGAGTAAGGAATGGGCGGACAACCCGACTAGACTCTGCATTTTCATCTCAAACGCCGGCACCCACCCACCCGGAATGACCCTCCCAATAAGAGACTGGGTCCGGCTTAACCGCCTCTGCACCAATGTTGGACGTTTCCGCTCCCGCTTGTACAAATGGGGTATAGCATCCTCTGCGGCCTGTGAGTGTGGCGCAGATAAACAAACCGTCGACCATATTGTCCTCCAATGTCCAATTCACAGATCTCCCCATGGACTGCCTGGCCTGACGGTGCTGGACAATGAGGCAGTCGGATTGCTGCTCAACACCTGCCCCGAGANNTAGTACGGCCAAGCAGTGGTTTCAACAACTCGCTCACTCGCTCAAACGAAAGAAGATGCAATAAACAAGGACATCCTTCCTATAAAAANGCAACGAGTTATAAAGCACAAAGACATGGTTAATTGCATTAAAAGAAGTATTCAGAAATAGTATTCTTGTTAAATTTTAATGTCAGTATTGGTTTCCAAAGTATCAAGGCTATTTGTGCGAATACCACCATAACTGCGGAATGCATTGTCAAGATAATGGGGATGTTTAAACGTTGAACATTTTTGGAACATTTGTGTTTCTCGTTCATCACGCAATTTGAAATAGTTAGAAACAAAAAAGGTCTTGCACAGTAAATATGAATAGTCAGTCGCAAGTATTTGCAATATTTTGAAGATATTTAATTACAGGACCCAATGCAATGACGTCTTTTTACAGTACTTTCCAAGCATGGGTTTTTGATCAGTATCAAAAATTGAATAGCACTTTTGGAACGCTTTGCCATACGCTGTGTGAGGTGGGGAGCACAATGGATCAATGATTAAAGTCGATTCCTTCATGATTTGGTAGTTATTTCGTCTCCTACCAACCGTGATACTAACCTTAACTTTGCTTTGTTTGGAAAACATGTTTGTGAGTTATCCAGCAGAGTGTGCTTTCCGCACATGAAAATATTTTTGAAACCCGCATTTGGATTTGAGTTTTGAAAAGGTTAAGTAGCAAGAATTGCTTTGACGTTTTTCACCTTAAAGTGAGAACATTACTGCAGAACAATGTTTCATGACCTTACATTTCAGAATTTGTTTAAGCTTAGTTGGCATTTCCTAATTGTGTTCTTTAGATGTGCTCGGACTACATTGTAGCAAACGTTTTGGTGCAAAATGGGCCTTGTTCCACTGTCTCTAGTCATGATTATGAGACACGTTTGGACAATTTTCAGGTTTTTTGGTGTTAGTGGAAAGCAACAAAGAGCATGCAAGATTGCCAGATTTATGATTTATTCAAAGGCACTTTGTGTGCGATTGATTTTCTTGTAAGTTTCTGTTTAGTGTTGATTTTTTAACACCTTGTTGTCCGTTCTACTAGAAAGTTAGTAGTTTGCTCGAAGGCCACGAAGCACGGACTTAGAAAACTTGCAGTAGACTTGTCACCGCGTGGAAATAATGGCGTTTCTTACATCCATTATGCAGCGGTTGACTGATTTACGATATCAGTATAACTAGCTGATATCATGGGAGTTATGCTGCCACCAAAATAGTGTAGATCAACTAGCCGGCAAAAGTTTAGTATATTAATATAACTTTGTTCTCAATGCCAGTTAAACAACTGAAGGGACTTGAACTGACTGCCTATAAACAACATTGCCAAATAACACGGAGCAAATTAATTGTTTTGCCATATGGTGTATACCCTACCATTTTTTGTTCAATAACTCTCTGCTTATTGCATTGTTGTCAGTGAATGTTTAGGAAATACTGAAAATTATCTTATAAAGCTCCGTAGCAACCCCACCATGGCTACAAGTGCGCAAGGTGGGTAGGAGGAGGTCTAAAAGTGCTTATGTTATATTGCATCTCATGTTAACACCCAAATTAAAAGTAGCCTAAATAACTGGACTGTTCCATTGTGCTCCATAGTCGTAACCATTATAAAGGAACATTTTAAAACAGGTTTGATTTTCTTCTGAAGTGCACTACTATCGTGTTTTAGTATCATATGGTACATTAAAGATTTTTTTGTGCAACCAAGATTGAGTTTAGTTGGACTTAAATTTGAAATAGCAGTGGCGAAAAAAATGAAAAGTGTACGCCAATCAGGCCTGTAACCAGCTTGGGAAACTAGGAGGGGCGAAGAGTTTGCTGAGTACCCAAATTTTTTCAACTATGTCCGATGGTTTTCAACTATGTTCAACAGTTTTCCAGGGGGGGTCGAAAAATTTTTCAGGGGAGTCTTCGTCTCCCATGGTTACGGGCCTGGTACCATTGTGCCCCACCTTCCCGTACAGTTTCAGCTTGCACCAAATAACGGAGTTGCGCCTGAACTAAAACAAAACTGAAGCTGGTGCAAACTAAGCTTGTCATTGATCTGGGGCCCCGTGCTTGAGTGCAGCCTAGGTTGACTGTGTTTGCATCTGGGAATCTAATGTAGAATTTTGCAAACATGATATAAGTTATGGTTTATATGGAATGAGAGTCCATTTCATGAATATGCCAATATTTTCATTTAGGGTCTCAGTAACAAATCCTTTTATTTTTACCTGTCTTCGTCGCTTGTGTGTTCGATGAAAAGGAATAATGAACAGCGTCAAGGTCGTTTGTGTATTTCAGTGACAACATAATAAAACACTGAAAACGATTGCCACCGTCACAACTATCTCACACTAAAGATATACGTTTGAACTGGTTTCAGCATCAGAAACAATTCATTGCTAAGTTCGATGAATTTAGTTTCAGCAAAACCGTACTTTTATGACTAATATCTTGCTGTCTTTCTATTTTCGTGTCAAACTTCTTCAGTAGCTTTCCACTGCACAGTAAAAGAGAAGATGCATTTAGTGCAACGGGCGTTTACATGTGCATCACTATTTGTTTCCGTTCCTTTATGTGCAGCAGTACCTTCTAAACGTCTGTCGTCCACCTCCAGCTCCAAACCTGACTAACTAATGCTGTACATCTCGTATGACGTTATTATGCTTGTGGGACTTCATACGAGTCGCTTCTCGGTTTGTTGACATTCGCCTGACTACAACTGTCTCGGTTCGTTGACATTCGCCTGACTACAACTGTCAGTTACGAGGGCTCACCACTAGGAGGTTGTCTACACGAGCTCCTCGTGTGCAACAAATAATTAATGGGCATTTTTTCAGCGTAGTTTTAATGGAAATGCGTCTATGTAAACCATTTGCTTATATTTGTCAGATGCCATTCTTTGAACCCCGAGCATTGTCAGAAATATTCTTTGTTTGAATGTACAACAAACGAGAAATTAACGATAGTACAACTAGCGCGTAACGAATTAATACAGATTGTGTGTTTCACGTTGTTCTGGGAAGAAACCTATTCATCAGAAAATTTTAGCAGTGATAAATGAATATTTAGTATGTTATGCGCTACTTCCTTATTTTACATTTCAGCTCTATCAAGATGACAACTGCAAAATGTGTTAGATTCTTTCGATCAAATGCCACTGTGACGATTTCAAATGAATTTGATTTTAACCAAAATACAATTCCTGCTCAGTTCTGTTTCGCCTAATGTGTAACCTGAAATTTTCAGGGAAGGGCTCCGTCGCTGAAATTTCAAACCAAGAAAAAAGCGGTCGTTACTTCGTGAGGGAAACAACAATCCGAGCAGGTTAACCGCTGTGCAATATTTTGCAATAAAAGAATTATTGAAATCAATATAATGCCAACCGCAATTTCAAAAGGCAATGATATCTTTGATTGCAAACAATTCAACGATTCTGATGTGAGTACAAAGTTTCAACAAGAATATATACTGGCTTCTGCCGCAATTCTTCGACTTGTTGTGAACCATCAACTGTAAAACCATCGAAAATATAACGTACACTGTGACTGTGAGGTTAGAGGTTACCCGCTATTTCAGCACAATGATATACAGGGTGTCCATAAAGTCCTGCACACATTAAAAATTTTTATATCGCAAAAACCACATAAGGTAGAAACTTTACATTTTCGACAGTGAAT
>JGI24158J21664_10014889_pt1 | contig 10169 bp, 5 predicted proteins | sample Ectturendosymbi3_FD_21664 | JGI IMG/M metagenome (IMG submission 21664) | reverse complement strand
CAAAACGTTGGTTTGGAAACAGGACTATGACGTCATTTTGTGACGTCACAAACAGCGCACACCAAATACAAATGACTACCCTATGCCACTGAATGAAACCCGCCCCATGAAAAGTTTCTGCGTACGCCACTGGGCGCATCAATGACATTTAGATTGAGATACTCCTGCGGAATTGTATGCTTGGTGTATAAGTTGAAACTTGGAAAGCTGGGGCGTCGGGATGCACTTCATGCAACGAATCTGATATAAGGGTAAGGTGAGATGGTGTCAGAACGTTAGCAGGTGAGCCTTGAAATTACGCAAAGCATCTTGTGTTTTATACGGTGCGGTAGTTCGTCACAGGAATGGAAAAGACAAAGGGAAGGTGTACTTTTCATTGCCCTTGTACACAGGTGCAGTACGTCGTATTGTATTTTGTTGAATTTTTAGAAGGAAGATGCAGACTAAAAAATTGCTTCCATACCATACTCTAACACTGAGCGAACAAGGGCTCGGTAAATGTGAAGAAGCGGCTTTTTGGCGGCACTCCAAGTCGTGCCAGTCAGCGACCGTAGAAGATTCAGCCGCTTCAAGCATTCAGAGTGCACTCTTTGGATGTGACTGTGGTAGGTGCCATTTCTCTGGAAGGTAATGCCTACAAACTTGCCTAGAAACTATTCGTTTCGTACGGGTATGGAGCGTTGCTGAAGTTTTTGGCTGATAGATGGGGGGATTCATTTACTGGTGAAGAGAACTGCTGCTGACTTTGATTGTGAAATCTGAAAGCCCCATTTATCATATCATTTTTCTACTTTCTTCAAAGATTGCTGGCATAAGTCATTTAGTTATTTGATACACGGACCACTCTCCCAAAAGGAGAAATCATCAGCAAAAAGTGCAGTTCGTGATCCAATGCCATCTGGAAAATTGTTTATGAGGTTGGAAAACAGTTAAAATACTTCCGTAGGGAATGCTATTGGTAGGATATTTGACCTGTGAGAGAGTAGAACCAGCCCGGACCTGAAAACTCCGGTTGGAGAGAAAGGAACGGATGAAGGAGAATATGTTTCTATGTATGCCGATTTTGAAGAGTTCGAGGAGTAGAGCGTCTTTAGAAACCATATCATAGGCTTTCTCAATGTCAATGAATACTGCCAGAACGTGATGTTTATTTGCTAGTGACTTGGTTACAATGTCATGGAGGCGCATGATGTGGCCGGTTGTTTTCTTCTGTGACGAAAACCAGATTCAACATTATTGATGAGGCTGTAAAATTCCAAATACCATTTTAGACGACTGACCACCATTTTTTCAGTATTTTGCAGGCGTTGCTTGTTAGTGAAATAGGTCTATACGAGGAAGGGAGGTTGGAAGGTTTGCCAGGTTTGTAAATTGGAATGACGATGGAGTGCAGCCAAGATTGTGGGACTACGCCGGTGGAGCAGATATTGTTGAAAAAAAAAAGAAAACGGTTTCAAGACAGTCGTTGGACAGATGCTAAGCATTTCATGACAAAGTTGTTCATGGCCTGGTGCAGTATTTTTGGTTTCAGAGATGGCTGTTTTCAGTTCATCCATTGAGAGAAAAGCATTGGTTCGTGGGTCGTGCGGCCTAGTCGCAAGGGTGGCTTTGCGAAGGTCTCCATGCAAGGTGTGAAAATTTGGGGGTAGTCGGATGAGGAGCTCACAGCCTGGAAATGATTGCCCAGAACGTTTGCTTTGTGTTGGTTGTTGTTTGCCCTTACGGCGTTCTGCTCAAGCTGTGGAATACGAGTGAAGGTGAGAGAACCAGATCATTTTTTTATTGTGCGCCAAATCATAGGCAGTTTCTCTCAGCAAAGTGATTCAATGAACTGCTCTACAGACAAACGATGAGGCGCGCACCTAATCAGAATACCACGTGAAACACTGCGGGCAAGCAACAGCGCCGGAATATCAAGTATCAAAATCACACTAAATCAGATCAGAGCCGAGATCAGCTGCAATCCAAAGTTTGTTAAAATGTGTGGCATGGATTCAGGACTTCATATGAGCGTACCAGAAGAGTAATTGGAAGTAGTCGCAGTTCAGAAATTATTTGTGAAAATTCGGAGACAACGGAGGCGATACTTTAAATACAAATGTACTGCTGCAGATTCATAGTATTCCGGTTTGGAAAATTTTAAATTTCACCCGATTCACATCCACTCAGCACGAAAAGGTTGGTCACAGCCGTCAACAGAAATCAGGGCAGTGACAAAGTTTTCAGAGAAAATGGGTTCCTTGAAAATGTCTGTGCATGTGTTCTTGACTTTTTTTTATATGATGGTATCGTCATACTTCAATGGTGAGTCAGTATGCTGCTGTTTCCGAACACTTCATGGGCTTAGCTTCTTCATGTTGTTCAATACATGATAAACAACGTGTGGTCTTTTCGTTGCAACTGGATAGGGCTGTATTAAATCCGTCGGATTGCTGCACATAGCTAACACAGCCGCGTCGCCAGGTGTTGGTTGATGGGAGGACACTATGATTGAAAGGCTGGAAAAAAAGTCATTCTGGAAAAGATTATCACCCATTTTCACCAGGGGATATCAATTGCATATACGGCCCTGTGTCCCCCACTAGTGACTGCCTTGAACTCACACCTCAATTAGGTAAAGTTCGTTGCAAGGGCGTACGCAAGTGGGGGTTGAGGTTAACCCCCCTTGAGCTTGATATTTTACAAAAAATTCATTTCTTGCGCAAAGGAGATTGATTGTTTTTGCAGAACCTACTTTTTGCTTGTTAATTTGTCGTCTTAATGCAAATACCACGGAAGAAATTTGCATGCACATTTCAAGGAACATTGTAAATGGGCCAAAAAGTAATAATTAGGTTTTGGTAGAAAACTGGGTAATCGTCTGCGTCCAGCAACCATTTCGCCACATTTTGCAGACCTTTCGTCCACTACGCATGTTTAAGATTGTGTTCCGCGATAGTTCACTTTATCTGAAACATTTGTCTTTATTTTGTCTGCTGTGGCTGATCAGCAAAAGCGCTGACCGCACTGGCTACATTACCAATTTCTGTAGTATGATAGACTTGTTACAAGAGCTAAAAACAACAGTTTTTAACATAGAAGCATCCATTTGGTAATGTCTCAGCAGCGAAAAAGTAAACTAAAAGTTTGCTGGACTTCTATACATAACAAAAAATTTGAAGTTTTCTTGCGTGCGTTATGCGCATTCTCAATTCTTGTGTAGTTTAGCAAGATTCGATCTTGCAAACCGGTGTCACGCGAAATTTCTGACCTATTACTATTTTAGCTTCTCAGAGTAAAAGAATAAAGCTTAGCGATTACTTTATTAATGTGTGTTGTCTAAATCAAAACTTTTTGGTTGGATGTCAGATACCCACAACAAGCTACAGTACAGGAATAATTATAACCAATGAAAAATATTGAACTTAGTGTTAGACCTCAATTATATTTCTTTTTCTAACCCGAACCCCACACACACACCTAAACCTTAAACCCTAATCATCAGTTTTCACAGCGTGTTTGATATGTAGAATATTACTCTTTGCATGCACACATGGCGTGAAGTCAGAAATTTCCCAGTCAAAATTTTCGCTTGACCCCGGGGTGTCGCACGCTTTCTATGCTTGACTGCTCGTGTTGGACAAGACATTAGCGCAGCCTCATTTTGCAGTTGTAAATTGCTCTGACGCAGTGATGAGTGTGATTTACTCCCCTGTTTTGACGCGCAGCCCGATATTTTTGCAGTTATGAACCGCTCTGTCGTAGCGTTGAGTACATTTTCCTCCGATATCCTAACTTGGAGCGCTGTAAGTTTATACTCAGTGCAATGACCCATAAAATAAGGGGAGTGCCTGTAGATGAATATGCATATTATGTCAACAAACTTGGCCAAAACGTTGTTTTGGAAACATGAATATGATGTCAAATTGTGACATCACAAACAGCGCACACCAAATACAAATGACCACCATATGCCATTGAATGAACCGCCCCATTGAAAATTTTTTGCGCACGCCATTGGTTCGTGTTACGTGCCTGATTAAATCTATATTCTCCGAAAGACAAAGAAGTCAGTAAAGAGTCTTGTTGTTCTACGACAAATCGGTGAACAAACTCGATGTTGCAAACTGACTCGGCAAAACGGCGCACCTTATCACAGAGGCGCAGCCAGAATGAGGCCGAAGGGACCATGCCCCCCCCCTGAAAAAACTTGTTAAGATTTTTAGCTGGTGTTTTATATCAATCTCAACTGTTCGAAAACAAACGGAAGGAACAGTCGGGGTCATGTAGTGTCGTGTTCTCTCACTGACCAAGGTTCAACGTGACTTTTTGCGGCTGGATGCGAAACTATACGACTAAAGCATGCAACTTTGTTGGCAAAAAAGTTGCCAATTAATGCGGACAACACGAGCTGAGGTGTAGCCTGAATGAAATGCAAGGACGCAGCTCTCTTGCAAAGGAGTACAAACTCAGACGAGACGATTTTGAGAGGATTATTTGCATGAAGTATTGCCGAACCAAATAAAAACATACATAGTCAAGACATGATCAACCCGAAGCGCACCACACAATGGAGTGTTATGCAATAGCGCAATGTTTCTCAAAGCACGGTTGGCATTGTGGCTAGTGCGTATGCGATGCCAGGTAGAAGGGGCTCAATTTTGAAATGCACAGCAAGTCACTGTCAGCGCAGCACACAAACTTTGTTAATATCACATTTATCACAGTTTCAGAGAGCAAATATAAAAAATCACTCGCAGGCAAACCATTACTGGTCACCAAACAGCCATGGTGATTTTGTGTGAAATCTGTTGTTGCTCTTCTTCGATCGTTAGTCTTCAGAGCAGAATATGACAGATGTCTATTTACGTGGTGCAGTGAGCCAGCATAGGGCCTCCAAGATAAATTTTTTTAGGCCGAACAAAACCCATTTGGGGCCTCTAAGACTTGCAAAATTATTTGAAATAAATAAAAATTGAGGCTAATTGATGTGCATCATACTTCAACAAGAAGTACTCGTTTGTTGATCATATGAAACATTACGTTAAAACATAACGGTACTCAAGGAATGAGACCATTTTACCATTTTTTAAACATGACTTTTAAGTGTTCATAGTAAAATCTAATCAAAGAAAAAATTCGAAAAAAAATCATTTAACTATTATGTAAGCGATATTCTGGTATTCTTATTCGCAAAATTTCTAATAACACTATCAAAATCAACTTGTCTGACAATGCTGTGCTCAATGTTTAATCTTGCTAGGTCAACAAGTCGTGTTTGTGACATAGCAGACCGCAAATAATTTTTGACAAGTTTAAGCTTGCTGAAAAATCTTTCAGCAGATGCTATTGTAGCTGGAATTGTCAATAATATTCTCAAGCTAATACAATCATTTGGAAATAATTCACACGGGCCGCATGGCGGCGATCACTGCTTTAAAGCATTGTCGAAATGCTGTAAGTGGTTAGTTTCTCCTGTATGTTTCGAAATCTTCAGATTTCTAGGCATATCCGCTAATCCTAAACTCACAATCGATTCGACCTTGTATCAGCTTGCGGCGCAAGTTTAACAATCAGCAAAATACACAGCACACCTTCGCGGTGCGCTATGAGCACTTGCGTCCTGCACTGTAGTTACTAGTTAATTTTAAACTTTTCAGTTATTGTCTTACGCAAATGTCCAACATTCGAGAGCTACTGCTGTTAGATTAGATTGTATTGCGAACTGGCATGTTTCCAATCAAATTTCATTTGAAGTATCTCTTAGTTTAAAACTCTTGGTTTATTAGAGAGAGTTTTAAACGATTTGTTTGAAAATGTTTAAAAATGAAAGACGTAAAGGAATATTCAGTTAAACGTACACACTGGAACAGTAATCGTGAATGTCTTAAATTCCCAAAATAGGCAAACCTTCAAGTTCAACAATAATTACTGCTAATAATTATATCAACACATCGTATCAGGAAATGCACTGCCAGCAATTCACATCAAAATACATCACACTCTTTAGGCCAAACCAGTTTTATCACCGGGTGGGAGTAATTTCGCTACATTATTCCGAGTGTGTTATTAACAAACACTCAATCGTTCCTTCAGCAGGCCCGTAAATAGGGGGGTATCAGGGGGCGAAGGTCTCTAGAAAAATTTTTGTCCTCCGGGAAAAATGTGCTGGGCAAAGTTAAAAACTATTGGACATAGTTAAAAAAATTGTGCCCGTCTCAGAAAACTCATCGCCACCTTGGTATCTCAAACTGGTTACGAGCCTGTCTTTGTGTCTCACGCCCCTCCGTAGCTGTCGAGCCCCGGAACAATGTACCTGCTGGACCCCCTCTCATAGGCCCTGAGACAGTAACCCAAACTCTGAGCTGCGAGTTAAACCTTGTAGAGACACTCCAATTGTGTCTTTTTATCAAACATTCACACACTGTTGCACTTATTTGCAACGTTGCCAGTCACAACAGCAACAAATGAACGTTCATTTTCAACGCTTCAACGGTTGTTAGCCTATCTACGCAGCACTGTGGGGCAAAACCAGGTAGAACAATTTTCGCCCCCCCTGTAAAAATGTGTTGGATATACTTTAAAACTATTGGACACAGGCCCGTAACCAAGGGAGAAAGGGGAGCGAAGCCTCTCAACAAACCATTTCGCCCTCCTGGAAAAATCTGTTGGGCATAGTTGAAAACTATTGGACATAGTTTGAAAAATGTGGGCTCCTCTCAGAAAACTCTTCGCCACCCCTGATGTCCCAAGCTAGTTACGGACCTGATTGGACATAGCTTAAAAATTTGGGCCCCTCTCAGAAAACTCTTCACCCTACCTGGTATTCCAAGCTGATTACGGGCCTGGGCAAAACCGTCTGGTGGATTGGCTTTTTTGACTAATAATCGTGATGTGACATTGATCCTGAAATGGTTATATATGAGTTGTTCAAAAAAAAACGCAGACTGAATTTTATCTTTTAATTGTGCTTACAAGTATTTTGTAAAGTCAAAATTTGGCTATTGGCATCCTCTGATTTGTTCCTATGAATCCGCTTACATACTTTGGTTGATTTTGACTTATTCAATAGGCATAATCAGTGATATTCTCGAGGACAACATTACACGGCGCTTCGCTTTCTGCTACTTTAATGTTCATTGAAAGCTGTTTGGTTAATAACTGCTTGATAATGATCACTGCGAAAGCAAACGTTTTCTTGTCTTTGTTAAAATTTACTGATGCCGACTGGTAGAAGATATTTGACGTCATATCCTGTTGTAATAGACCAAAAATTGACCAGTGACACCAAAATGATCGTTGAAAATAAATCAAAATGATCTTTGAAAAAAAATAGCTAAAGTTTGAAATCTGACGACGTCAGTGACTGGCCCCTCCCGAACAAACTTCCTGGCTGCGTCCCTGCCTTATCATCAGGTACAGCGTGACCTTCGTTAACTATTTTCAATTGAAGCAGTTTGAAAGAAATGAACATGTTTTGATACTCTCAGCGCTGAAAAAGACATCAAGCTTGTTTAACTGAATTGGCGTTTAGGCAAATTGAAGATTATCGTACAAACATGGGCGTCCGCAGGGGGTATCGCAGGGTTGCCAGATGCTTGACAGAAAAGATGGCAACTGTTTGTCTAATTCGTGGCAAATTTTTGGCAAAAAATTTTTGAAAGTGGCAATATAGATTTTTCATTACAAAATGGCAATATTGATTTCATTTCATATTTTTTCCATACTTTTAAATTTTTTAAGTTTGACAAAGACAAGGTCTGTATTTTGGGTAAAAATGCGTTCTAACTAGGCGAAATATATTCTGTGTTTAGTTTAGATCAGTCTCAGTGATTCTTGAAGTGGGTGAAAGGGGCGATTTTAAGGGGCAGAGGTGAAAAAACCAAAGGGGGTGTTAGGGGGGCAAAACAACACAAAGAGGGTGAAAATGCTCAGCCACTAATCCAGTAGCGGACACAGGCTAATTTGGACCACATTGCGTAAATCAATCACTTTCGCATACGTACATTTACGAGGAAACAAGTCTAAGCGTGGTTTAGAAGAAGCTTGAGTGATAAAACTGGTCAAACTTTAATACTGCACCGCTACAGAACCAACAAGCAATGTGCCACATAACAACGATATGCAGGGCCAGCGCTAGGTGGTTGGGACCCCCCCGCACTTGGACGTTGGGGCCCCCAATATACAATACATTGCATTTAACGCATAGTATTTATGTAAACAAAAACATCGATTTATTTCAACCAATGCTTATAAAGCATTTTCTACAGCATCAGTACAACGTATCAAGCTGACAGACTTAAGCATTTGCTATGTTTCAAGCTAGGAAAACTACTTTTCCAAGTTTTTTAAATTACAAATATTTTTGTCAACTCAAACATGAGACATATTTTAGCAGTTTCACTTTCAATAGATATCATTGCCAGATTTGTTAGGTTTTCATCAGTCATAGTTGATCTGTGAAACGTGTTGATTAGCCTCAACTTGCTGAAGCTCCGTTCACCAGTATTGCGTATAGCAGTAATCGGCAAACTTTCATTAGAATGGCCCCAAGCCCCCTTTCTATGGGCATCCGTAGTAATTTTTCCTGGGGGGCAACGTCGACATTTTGCTTATACTTCTCAGGTTGCTGACGATGCAGTGCAAACGGACGTTTACAAAGCGCTTTATCCTTTCTTCACAAAAAGAAATTGCTCCATTTTACAGCAATAGTAACAAAAAATTCACTTCGTTGGCAGCAATAGCTAGGTATATTGTGATAAGTTACAAAATAGACTATCTGCAGATTTTAAGCAGGGTACTTTTTTTACAAAGAAACAAATAGCCATTGTCTTTAACAAAACCACAATTATGTATTTATTTTACCTAGCAAGACTTGCCAGCATCACTCAGAAACAGGAACTAGAAATATCTAAGATCTCGCCCAAAGCAATCAAACACCCTTCGAATAAATCCTTGCTTGTCTTTACTGACTTTTTCACGATGAACGCTCATCCATATAACCCGGACAAGCGTTCAGTCTCATATTAACAATGGATTTTTCATACTTATGATGCTTCGTTTTATACAGTAGGCTACAAAAGTATGGCTCAATGTGGCTATCCACTATTAGAACTCGCTGCCTCCCTGAATTGCATGCGGCAAAACGCAAAGTGAACACGTTCGTTGCCATAGTATTGTTACGCAATAAAACCCAACAGTAGAACAATCTGCACGCAAGTTTCGAAACTTGCCTCTGCAGACAGGCAAAGCAGCGGACATGAGTGAATCGCAAACTCATCACTGCATAACCCCAGGACAGCGACCTGGTTCTTGTGCGCTGTGAGTGTCCTACCTGCAAATAAACTGTCAATGCAAGAACTAAATCAATTTAATGGGAATTAAGCTCCTGACTTCAGGTTTACTAGTAATTATTGGTTCTTAGTCCCAAATTCCAAAAGGAGGGGCGAATGAGCGTTTTGACCCCTTGGGGACGCCCATGCCCTTTCAGTCGTAATTAAAGGCCCGTGCTTTGCTTGAAGGCCCAATTTCAAACTTATGCTTTATTCAGTTATCTGTAACGTACCAATGCCATGTTAGTGTAATAAACCCTGTAAGGGCAATTGACAACATCAGTGCCGTGTTAACGTCAAACAATTAACGTTCTATCGATATAGTTGTTGCAGTAGCCTATGCTTGAGCCCACGCAACCGGCGCAGCAAACACAGCCCACAACAAGTGTTGCGCGGCCCAATAAAAAGTGCTGAACAGCCCACAATAGGATCGAGGCCCACCACTGGGCACAGTGTTATTCGTTGAATAACTGGCTTTCTCATTATTGTATGGTTTCAAGTTTTCATTGGACGACTCTGAAACAAGATACACTGGATGTTTCAGGCGCGGCTACGAATGCGATTTTATATGATTGTATACCGGTTATTCTATTCTTGTATAAAGAAAGGGTACAACCCTGGCTGTGGAGTCGGAAGTCCCGTCATCCGTCTCCGACTCCGACTCCTGGCATTTTCGATTATCCGACTCCGACTCCAACTCCGACTCCGGACCGACTCCGACCTTCAGCTGTATTAGTTACTTAAAGTGACGCTTCTATTCAGATGAATTCATAAACCCTACTTGCACTTTCCAAGAATACGGAAACTTGTTTTAAATCGATGTAAATGCACGTTCATCTCTCACTTTTGCAAAATGCG
>JGI24158J21664_10014885_pt1 | contig 10171 bp, 8 predicted proteins | sample Ectturendosymbi3_FD_21664 | JGI IMG/M metagenome (IMG submission 21664) | reverse complement strand
AATGACACTTACAGAACACATTTACAGTCAGATGTTAAAGTTAGATTCAACACACAATTTAACAGTCTTAAATTAGTTCGCCTTTAACTCCAGCTTATCTGCATTTAACTACAACTTATCAAAATAGTCAACAAAATTGCACTTCTCAATGGACAGATCCATGCTCACTTGAGCAAACTGTCATAACTTAGATTCATAAATACATAGCTCAATTTTTTATACAAAGTAATTATCTTCTTGTGCAAACTAATTCAATGAAAAATTGCTTTTAAATACAGTTAAATTAAGTAGGACCACATGCATTATCAGATCAGAGTTATATAAGATTTGGCAAGGGTTTATCACATTGTCTGTGTGCATTCATCATATTTTCATTTCTGCTAAACATAGCTTCTTAATACAGTTTAAGCTTTGTTCCCCTTCAAAATATAGGCTCATTTTTTATATTTCTGCTTACAATTTCTTTTTATTAGAAAAAATCAATACATCCACACATTAATATTGTATTGCTGTATTGAGGTAAGAATTTTGTTGATGAGATATGGAGCCCCATATAGCAGTAGCTTCCCTGAACAAAAACTTACCTCCTCTGTAGAAATTTATATACAAATGTAGTTGAAATATTGATAAGTTTGCAGTAGAGTAAAGCCTAAATAATTTTTCAATTTACTTTTTTATCGCACACTTCAACCAAGTATTAATTTACCATATTTGTCAAGGTAGTTGACACTTATATTTTACATGTTTTACATTTCCTTATCTTTTCACCACACTTGCGTATGATAATGGGAGACCGCAGTGGTCACTAGTACAACTTCATGGTTTGTTCTTTTCCAGGACTGCCTGCATGCAATTATACCTCTGCTGTGACTACACATTTTCATATTTCTTATGTACGACTAACCCATGTGATGTGGACCTCAAGCCTGAGATTTTTCACAAAGTAATCTAAACGTTTGATGACATTTAACTGTTTTTTGTTGTATATGAACAATAAACTTTAAATAACACAAACAGTTTTATCTGATTCCTAGAGTATATGTTTCACTTTACTCCTTTCCCTAATTTCTACCTTGTCCTGGTGAAGGAGCTTGTATACCTGGGTGAACCGAGAGCTTTATAGCAGAAACGTACACTCCCATTGTCAGTGTCACTCATGGTATACACATCAAGAAGTCTGACATAAGTACTTCAAACTTATCTGTTCATCTGGCAGCAGGGTTGCCAGATACTACAAAGCTGCAAACTACCAGTTTGCTTGTTGGCGTAAATGTACAATACTACTCTTGTGGCAGCAACCTGGATCATTCCAACAGTTGTCGTTTCATCTGTTCCTTTGCTGGATATGATGTATCCAATCTTGGATATGTCATGGATAAGCATCATGGATAAGCATTGTTTTTTTATTTTAGCCTAGGTGCTCATGCTCATGTCCATTAGCAGTCATAAAAAGTCAGGCAACGATTTATGCAATGCACTATATTTGACTTTTGCAGCCGAGAATTAATTTCTTGAATGTATACAACAACCAATAATCGTATCTTTCCACTTGATGACTATGAGATAAAGTGTTCATGTTTGCCACTTGTTCATGCACAAAGAGATACAAGACCTGCAAGTCATATTTGCAACTGCTTGCTCCTAGTTCTGCATGTCAGTCATATAGAGAAAGAAAATGGTGTTCTATAATCTGGGTTCTTAAACTGGGGTGCCCCCCAATAGGGTGGCATGAAAGGTTCACAAGGGGGTGCGAGTAGCAACATACTGTTGAAACGCAGGATAATGGCACATAAATTCTTCTGCTTTTTGTTTGATTACAGGGTTAGGTGAGGAACAGGTATCAATGACTAATGCCAAAGGCAGCGCAACTGAAGAAGTTTAAAAACCTCTGCTCTATCAGAATATTTTTATCCCACCAGCAATCATGATTCACTGCAATGGTCACCTTGTCAAAATCCTTTTCACCAAAACCTAAAAAACTCACTTTTACAGATACAGTATTTACTAAAGACAAGGTTTGCAACATTAAAACAGTTCATATAAGAAAACTAGCAAACTTACACAATGTGGTCAACCCACTTACACAATGTATGTGGCAGATAGTTTCAAATACAGTTGTGAAACTTCAGAGTCTTATCTAAGCCAATATTCCCAATGCCAGCTAAACACTGACTGCCAGTTTGGGCTATACTTGTAAAGTAAAAAAATAATCAAACCCCTGAAGATGGGGAAAGTCTTGTAGTTTTCAATGAAAAAAAAATTTTGGATTTGGACGTCGTTTATTTTATTGATGTTTGCATGATGGGAGTATGTTTATGCATATTTTCTTTATATTAGGATAATGTGATGAGCCCTGGACGCCAACGCCAAGAGCCATTTTCTTGGCTCGAGTTTTTATTGGAAAGCTACAATACGAGTCTTTAGAGCAGTGGTTCTCAAACTTTTTTTAAAAAAATTACACAACGGTCCCCTAGCAATTTTTTAAATGGCTCATGGTTCCTTTAAAAAATTAACACAAATAAACACGAAACAACACATTGGTTTTTTATTGTATCAATGTGACGGTTGCACTTGCTGCTGTGCTATCAGTTGGGCTATGTTTGGTTCCGTTTTGGACAACGCAACCCTCATATCGTGAATAGCATCCAACTGGTTTCAAGCTGTGGGTTTGATGGAAAGTAGTGCCGAAAATGCAGATTCACAGCATGGAAGGCGATCTGACGCATGCTTACTTCGGTTCCACGTGGTCACCGCATTTGCCTCAGGTATGTGGTACCCGCGATAGTAATTCAGGGTTAAATTTAACTCGGACTAGGATTCTGAAAATTTGTTGGTACTTTCGAAACTTTGATTCTGATTTGTGACTTACTCAAATATCTTTTATCCTTGACTCCTGAATTTTTTGAACTCTGACTCCAAATTCTGAAAAAGTTTTGAGAACTCACCTCTTTATCTGCATCCTATATAATGCCCACTTTTGCAAACGCGACTGTTTGGTTCCGCAATAGAATTAGGCTACCATAGCTCCAAATTGTGTTTGTTAAGTTTGGTTTGAAAAAATACGTTGCCTGAAAATTTTATTTTACACAAAATTTTTTTCTTCAGGAGCGTCGTGTTGATTTTTTAGAAGGTGCTTCGCAGCCCCAGAAAATTGTCTTGCGGACCCCAGTTTGAGAACCACTGCTTTAGAGGGCTTAATGGACTTTCTAGCATTTCTGGTTCTAAAATTATGGCCAAAATACTGCAAATTAATTAGGGAAATCCCTGTTAATCCCCTAGGGAATTCTTGAAATATTTGGAATTTTTGGCCATAATCTTGGACTCAGAAATGCTACAAAGCCGATCAAAGGCTCTAAAGACTCGTATTATAGCCTAGAAGCCAATAAAGTTTTAAGTCACAAAATTGACTCGCTGGTTCAACCGATGACGTCATCCAAAAAAAAAACACAAAAACCTATTCCCATCATACCAAAAATCCCAAGGCCAAAACTAAAAAAAAATCTAAATTCTAAACTACAAGACTTTCCGAGTCTTTAGAGGGTTTGAACAACTCTCTAGCTCTGAAGGTTTTTTTGAAGGAAACTGTTAGGTACCTGGTATAGAACTGCAGGGACCCGATTTCTCTGATTCTAGGGACCTGGTTTTCTGATTCTAGGGATCCAATTTTCAATTCTAGGGACCCGGATCAGGTCCCTAAAACACCTTTAAAAAAACCTGCTCTAGCTAAATCAGCTGGCAAGTTGTGGCTTTAAGCCAAACTGACCAAGGTTACCTTCTGTGGGATTTGAATTTGTATCCAATTTTGGGTTTGTGAGCCATAATTTTGGCTCCAGATAAGCTAGAAAGCTGATCACAGGCTCTAAAGACTCAGATGATAGCCTAGTATCCAAAAAAGCACTTGAGCCACAAAAATGAGTCATTGGTTTGGCTCCCAAGGACATGAAACCAGGATTTTTGTTAAGAACGTATACATATGTCGCCCAGTACCCTGTGCACGTTTTCTACTCACAATGTATACGTGGGCTGGTACAGAAAGTGTTAATAGGTAATCGACTTCATGTAATACTACACATTCTCATTCCTAAAAGCTTATTCAAATAACAAACTGCAGAACTAATCTTGACAGTTTTAACATATATAAATCTACCTTTTTTGCATCATGCTAATGCATCATCTGTGAATATATTTCAATCAATCACTTTTGCATGAAACCAAAAAATCTAATAAAACTCCTCACCTTTTAGCAACTTTTTTTGCCTTGAACTCCTTGTCTAAAATCAAGGAGTTAGCGAGAACGTGAGCCATTTCTGTGTCATCAGTATAATACAACAGCCATGAGCCATCTGAGAATATAAATGCTGTTAAGCAATACAAAGCAGGTAAGTGTGTCAAATGCTGCTACAGCACCTCATAAAAAGCAATTGTAACTAACATGTCGTATTTTTCTGAAGTTTTACATGTGGCATTCTCAAACCTAGAAACAAGTTCTATATCTTTTGTTAAGCTATTTAACTAACCTAGAAAGTATGCAACATCTTAACATATTCATTGCTTTGCATCTATTATGAAAGGTTACAACAAAGCACAAACTAGACGTGTCACAAATTGCAACATGTCACAAGTTTGCTGACTGTTGAGGACTTCTCAATCTATGGAACTCTTTGCATCGTTCTCACCTAAAAGATCTTTCATTTTGATCTCTGCAGCCAATCAGGGTAGCTTGATGGAGATTCATTCTATGCATTTGGTGGCAATACATTTTGAAATTCTACATCACCACTATCACCAACTAGTACCACTTCACCTTGTACATAAAATGTGGTCTAATTTTCCACAACACCATTCATCACATAACTTGTCCATGCAAAAAGTTAGCCAATCTTACACAATGCCTGTGTTTCAATCATGCACCAGTAGGGTGATTTATTGGAGTCTGTTTATATAACAACTCATATCACATATAGAAATGTGCCAACAAATTTCGTGGACTTTGTCATGTTCGGAGGCGTTCAGCATGTTGTTATGTGAATTACGTGGAACACTGCACTTGTGGGCATAATTATTCGAAGTGTTTGGTGCGTGCATTTCATTGAGTAATGATGTCTTTATCTGAATCCTGGTTCGTGAGTGTATCTCATTCAATGCAAGTGCAAGCCACACGAAACATGGTGTTAAAAGTTAAAAGGCGTGATCCTTGATTAGAAGACAAATCAAGGAAATGGCAAGTCCTCCAGCAAATATTGCAACTCCAGCAGCGATGAATATGAAAGGTAATGTGGCTGAAGAGTTGGCAGATTTTCTTGGAACAATGACAGAACTATGAGATTGCTACGGCCTTGAATACTGCTGATAGCAAAGTCTGCATTGCCAGCTTTTTATCGGCCTTAGGAGATGATGCAATTTGCATATACCAACACTTGCCACTTATGGCAGCTGATGAAAAGCATTTGTCTAAAATTCAAAGAGCACTGGCAGCACATTTCAAACCAGTTTTAAACGTCTCATATGAACGCTACGTGTTTGGCATGTACAAACAAGAGCCTCACGAGAGTATTGAAGAATGTGTAACAAAGTTGCAAAAACTCAGCGAAACGTGTAGTTTTGGTGACTTAAGAAATGATTTTATCAAAGATTGACTTGTGCTGGGCATCAATAATAATAGCATGGTGCTTTATGACTACAGCGGTCTTGTAGCGCCACGACTATGTACCATTTCAGGTTTATTTTAACTCGGTGTTTTTTATGTTCTGGATGTTCCCTGCAGCTTGTCCGCACACCGTGTGCCTGGTAAGAAGGCTACAGTACCAATTTACAAGGTCTTGATAAGACCCAGCCGAGAGTCGAACTCTCAACCTACCAACACTGGAGCGGATGCACTTACCACTAGACCATGGGCTGGTCCACAGATCACAAGCCTCTAGAGACTATATCCAAAAAGCCTTTGTGTTCGGCCCCGAAAAGAATGTAACAAATGTTGCTATGATTGCAGAAGTTCACACTGGTTGTTAAACACAAGAGTGGCAAAGAAATGTATGTATCTGGTTTTGTCTCGAGCCCCTCTACCTTGCTGTGATTCGTCAGTTGAACTTCCTAACTAACCCATTTTTGTCGTGCATCAGCAAGACGCCTTGTTCAAAGAATTTGAAAATGTTGATCTGCTTTGCGATTTGAGTGTTACAGACCGTTGCTTGAAACAGATAAAAACTGAAACTGCTGCAGATGAATCTCTACAATGTCTTTTGAATGTTGTTCGAGATTGATGGCCTGATCAGAAGTTGGGGCTGCCGTTCAGCATTCATTAATATTGGCCTTGCAGGAATGAAACAACAATGCAAGATGGTGTTGTATTTAAGCACACAGGGATATCATTCCCAAGTCCATGCGAAAAGAAGTGCTCAATAGCATCCATTCATCGCATCAAGGAGCTGAAGCATGTCTGCAAAAAGCTAAGGAGGTTTTGTTTTGGACAAGAAACATGAGGTGATAGATGCGATTTAAATGTGCAGTGTTTGCAATGAATATCTGGCTGCTCAACAAAAAACAAAAAATTGATTCCAGTTGAGATTCCTACGCGACCTCGGAGTAAGTTGGCTATTGATTTATTTGTCTTAAATGACAAGAACTATGTCATCTTGGTTGATTATTACTCCGATAAGTGAGAGCTAACTGAACTGCATCATACATCAGCGGCAGATGTCATTAATTTCTGTAAAGAGCAATTCAGTCGACTTGGGATTAGTGACGTTTTAATTTCAGGTAATGCTTCTCAGTTTTCGTCTGCAGAATTTTCCAGATTAGCCGTTGAGTAGAAATTCTAGTCAACGGCTAATCAGATTCAACCATCCTACGTTTTTCCCATATCATAGTCATTCCAATGGGCAAGGCTGAATCTGCCATCAAAATTGCAAAACGTTTACTAATGAAAGCTTTTCATGACGGATCGGATCCATTCATTGCAATTTTGGAATGGAGAAATATGCTAACGGAAGGCCTAAACAACACTCCAGTTCAATGTCTGATGTCGAAGCGCATGAAAACGCTACTTCCTACGTCAGCGCGCCTTCTACTTCTGCAAGTTGTGCGGGACGTGGTCGAAGATAAGAAGAGGAAACAGACAATATACAAAGGTACGATAAATCATGCAGAACAATGAGCGAACTGCAACCTGGAGATGTAGTTCGTGTGCAGCTGAACAAACAAAAAGGACAATGGTCTCTTGCAACTGTGATAAAACGTGTGAAGCTATGCTCCTATTTGGTTAAAGGTAATGGCAAAGTCTGTCGCTATTATAATAAATTTTTGCGTTTAACTAAAAAGCGTTATATCAGTGATTTTGATTATGGTTTTAACAGCATTATTGGTAGAAATTTGCGTAACGATGTTAATGGTGATTAGCCACAATGTTCCGTTGAACATGATTTGAATTGCGACATTTCTATGCTGTGTGAATCAAGCACCAATGCCAAACGTACACGNACCAGAGTAATATGGCCTCCGCAAGGATATAGTGATTATGTAATGTGAGCGTATAACTGGTTGAGTTTGTCTATTACAAATAAGGAAGATGTTATATGAATTACGTGCAAAAATTGCGAAGAATGTCCTTCATCCTGTGTTGTTTGTATCAATCTACGAATGGATGATCAGTGTAGAAATTGCCGTGTGCATCCATCCCATTTGCTGTGCTCAGAGCTGTGGAGCAGTAACTCAAATTTCAGACTCCAGCTCCAAGCATCTCGATTTTATAGCTCCAGCTCTAACATCTACAAGTTTTTGGCTCCCGCTCCAAAACGATTTGGTCCACTGAAGACTAAAACCCATTGCATTATTTGTGCAACTCACTTGCCCCACAAACTATTTCTGTGGAAGCAGAACCCAAATTTCGGGCTCTGGCTCCAAAAATGTCAAATTTCCAATTGCATGGGGGGAAGCCTCCCCAGTCCCCCTTCCGATCCCTTGTACTTGTTTATTGGTATCATTAACAACTAGGCTATCCATCAAGGGACTGCATAAAGATTCATTGCAAGTTTTTAGTGCAAAACAATTAGTACTCACCTGGAGGAGGATCCGCATTACATAAAAATTGATGTAATCTTTTCAACTCTTCAAATGCCACTGGTGCCCACAAAGCTTCATACTTTGCTCCAACGCAATCACCAACCAAAGCTCCCAACATACTTCCCTTAAACTTTGATAGCAAACCAGCCATTTTAGGCAACTTCACTCCTTGAAGCAACGCTTACGATGCATACACACAAATACCAAACCACTACTTAATTTTCTCTGTTTGCAGATGTACAGCAGTAGAACTCAGAAATGAGTACTGGACTTGGTTGGTGGAAACACTGTTGAACAACACCAATGCGGTAAGCAAGCCATTGCAGGCTGACAAACTGAACATGGTGCCTTTTGCCCAACAAATAAAAATTCCTGCCGAATTCACTGCCAAATTACAGATAATATATTGCAAATAATATTGACAAAATACTGCCAAAATTCTGCAGCATGTTTTTCATTGAACAATTTGCTTTAACAATCGACCCAATTGTGTTAACTTAAACTCATTTAGGCAAAATTCAACATTTAAAGTTGAGGGGCCAGGCCAGGACCCCCAAAATAATAAAAGGGGTGGGACCCAAGCCCATGCGTCCTCAGTTCCGCCGCCTATGATGAGCAGTGCAGTGAAGAAAATTGCAAAAAGGGTGGGAGCAAGGACGCACTCCTGCGTGACACCATGTTTGATTAGAAAATGATGAGATCTTGAGCCATTGACCTGAACATTAGGATGCATGTCATCATGGAGCTTCAGGATCATGTTGAGCAATGTGCCAGGGCAGCCAAAGCGCCTGAGTATAGCGAATAACCCATATCTACTAACAAGGTTGAAAGCCTTGGTCAAGTCTGTGAACGCCACGTACAGAGGACACTGTTGCTCGATGCATTTTGCCTGAAGTGGTCTTAACCCTGCTAAGGTAACCTCTAAACACAAACACCATTGTTGCCCTTGCCCCAAATGGGCAGATTTTGTTTATTCACTTATACTGGACTAACTATCAGGTTTAGACGCGTGTGCAGATTATTGCACAACTTAGCAAGTCTTCTCAAACTCATCCGATCAGAAAAAACAACGTGTTGATTTGGGAAAATTTTTTATGTCATGAAGAACAAAAGCAATTTTCCAAACAAAAATGTGGGAAGTGCTCTTAACAAATGAATAAGTAAAGAAAAATCCAAAAATTCCACCAGTAGACATCATTGGTGGTCAGTTTAAGGTTTAAACAGAACCTCATTTCAAGCTTGTGGTTCTATCTAAAAAAAAGTAAGTTACGTTGAGACATGAAATTTTTATATCTTCATTGCAATTTTCAGCCACATTAATCAAGTTTGCCCAAAATGAGCAAATTTTTATAAAATCAGGCACATAAGATAAGCTTGCCCAAAATGGACAAATGCTTTATGACAATTGTTGGGTAATCAGAATGATCATGGCACTGCTGCTGACTTTCATGTCTCAAATACGGCCAGTCCTGTCGCTACAGGGGGGATTTGGTGGGCTAAGCTAATCCAAACAATGCACTAAGCCCCCCCAAATTGAAATATGAAAACTATAAATTCGTGGAGTTTTGTCAATTTGTACAATGTCATGACATTAACAGGGAAACCAAAAACACACTTTAACCGTAATGTTGGGTGATTTTCAGCCCAAACTCACACTAACCACAATGTGGGGTGATTTTCACCCGAACCCACACTAACCATAATGTGGGTGATTTTCATCTGAACTCACACTAACCATAACGTGGGATGATTTTCACGCGAACTCATACTCACCATGACGTGGGATGATTTTCACCCGAACTCACAATCAACCACGTTGGGTGATCTTCTTCTAGGGACCACTTGGCCACCACTTCTGTCTGGGTGGAAATCACCTAAGGTTGGTATTCTAGGGTTGTGAGTAATCTTTGCAGTAAACTTGAAAGTGATCAAATCAATGCAGAAAAGTACCCCCCATTGTTGGCAGTTTGAGTTGGCACACGACGAACCTCGTTTTGTTGTGTTTTGATGGTGGACAGGTTTCACAGTGTTGTTGTCTGGTCTCAAAGTTCATGTCCTCAATAAAATGCTTTGGCTTTTTACCACAAGTGCACGCACAACAGAGCAAGCCTTT
>JGI24158J21664_10014883_pt1 | contig 10172 bp, 5 predicted proteins | sample Ectturendosymbi3_FD_21664 | JGI IMG/M metagenome (IMG submission 21664) | reverse complement strand
TAAAGTCGCCAAGGTGAGAGCTGAACTGAAAACCATTGGCAAAGCAGACATAAACGCTACCAGGATGATGCCGCTTGAGTGACAGAGTCAGTATTTTATTCGAGGGACATACATACAAGAATTGGTCAGATACTTTGCAGAGATCAGCAATTTCGCTTGGTATCTATATACAGTTTTTTAGTCCTTCCAAAGTAAAAACTAGATGCACTTGTTTTTAGACACTGCCATGTGTTTATCACATATGAATATTTATAATTAATGCAAAAACTTTCATTTGGGCATTATGGACATCATTTTGTGGTTAGTAGTGCTTTTCTCATTCATGGATCTTTTGCATCACTTTGTCTTTGATATTGTTTAAAAATATTGTGTTAATTACCTGACCATTGTATTATTTCATGAAATTGTTCTTCTACTACATCTTAATCAATTTGAAACAAATATTCACACATGGAAAATCCCACATTTGTTGCATTAAGCTGTGTATTTAAAATCGCACAGCCCAAGCACAAAATGTAGCAAAATAACTTCAAGAACAATATTTTTCAAGATTGGTTTGAATTTTGAAGGTCTGTGAGTGGGAAATGGTTGCACTACTGTATTGTCAATATTATTCATAGTTCTGAACTTGTTTATTGAACATGGAAATAAAGCAATGACAACTATATTACAATTTTATTATCCGATTCCAAGCTGTGGCTCTGTTCAACTCATACTATTGCACAACAGCACATGTAGTCTATGTATTTTTTCAGAAAATTAGCTGCTCAATTTTTTTGTTTCAGTGCAAGCAGATTTCTATTCATCTATTTGCAATGAAATGGGAATTCGGCGTTACCTTTCAACAGTGCTGCCTATAATGATTGCTGGCATAGGTGCTTTCTATTATGTAAGCAGAGAGTCAACTCAGAGTAAAATTCGCAGTGAAGTAACAAAGTCAGCTGGCATCAATACAAAAAGCTTGGAAGAAAGACAGAAATACGTGTCTGATCTTACTGCAACCTTACAAGCAGCTTCACAAAAAAAGGTAAATTTTATTTGGGAACACGAACAGCGGATAATCGACAAGAAAAAGCACTAAACTTTTACTCTTGAAAGCAGTTGGATTGTTACACACCATTTTTAGTGCAGAACAGATTATGAATGCCACAGAGTGCCCTGTATGTTGCAAAACATTTTCTAAAACATACATTCAGAGCCATGTTAACACTTGCCTGGGAACAGCTGCTGAAGAGTTGCCAGCAAAGCGTCACAAACCAAGTCACACCAACAATGTTTTAACAATGGAACCTGCACCAGAAACAGCCTCCCAACCTGTAAGTAAGTGCTTATTACAAGCTAGTGACTCTGTTTTGAAATCTGCCCGCCAAGTGAAATCTATTATTGATCAGATGAATGACGTTTTTGGATCAAAACCACTAGCTGATATTGCTAGACCTAGCTGCATGACTGATTACATTGGTCAACACCATGTCCTGCAAGAAGGAAAAATGCTTCACAAAGTAGCAAAACATACTGCATTACCTTCGCTGATTTTTCACGGACCACCGGGGTGTGGAAAAACAACACTGATTAACATTCTAGCAACTAAGAGCAAAGAAGCTGGTTCAGGACAAAGATTTGTGAAAATGTCTGCAACCAATTCAGGCAAAGCAGATGTGCAGTCAGTCATCAAAATTGCCAAAAATGAGCAGAAAATGTTCAAAAGGAGAACTCTGTTATTTATTGATGAAATTCATCGCTTCAACAAGCTGCAACAAGACACATTTTTGCCTCATGTTGAAGATGGTACAATCGCGTTGCTTGGAGCAACTACTGAAAACCCATCATTTGCCTTAAACTCTGCTTTGCTCAGTCGTTGCCATGTGGTTGAACTTCAAAAACTTACATCAAAGGATATTGAAGACTTGCTTTTGAAGGTAATTGCAAAGCATTTAAAATTTTGCTGCATTGTTGATGATGGCGACAATGTTGTTGTGCCAAATGGTAATACTACTGCCAAAGCAGCCGCTGAAGAGACATTACATGTACATTTATCTGCTTTGCGAGCTCTTGGTAACATGTGTGATGGAGATGCCCGTGTAGCCTTGAATGCTTTGCAAAGTGCTGTGCAACATGCAGCTGCTGACCAAAGCACCGGAAAGCATGCTTTGACGTTGGACCATGTGAACGCTAGTTTGCAACGGACTCACATACTGTACGACAAAATGGGTATGTTGTATTTAATTTCGTTCAACTGCAGCTTGTTGGTTAGTTGTCATTACATTTAGTTTCGCTCATGGAACAAAAAATGTCGGTTTTAATAGCTTTACCAGTTCCATATTGCACATGTTTTCACCGCCACTGTTACGTGCATGTGCAGGTGATCAGCATTACCATATGCTGTCGGCTTTGCAAAAATCCGTGCGGGGCAGTGATCACAATGCATCGTTGTATTGGCTGACAAGGATGTTGATGGGAGGTGAGGATCCGAAGGTCATTGCTCGGAGGCTGATAATAATGGCTAGTGAAGATATAGGTAAGTATGTCTATTACAGTGCATTGCGTTTCTGGCTTATTTCGAGCGTTTACTTCATCATTATAGGTTCGTGCTGTGTCTTCAGTGTCAGCGTTGCAAAGAGCTGAGAGTGCTTCTTGTTTTGTTAGTGTTTTCAGTGCTTGCTTGCTATATGTGCTTATTGTTAGGATTCGAATAGTAATGTTTATATTTTGCCGAGGAAGATTTATGTGGATCCAAAAGCATTTCATGCACTTGTGCTATCTTTATTTCTTTACCATGGCCGGGTGCGTAGCCAGAGAGAAAGCAGTTGAGGTAATTGTCGCCCAGTTTGCAAAATAGCACAGATTTTCGAAATAATTATTGTTATACTGTTTTCCAGCACTTAAGATAGTCAACAAAATTTTGTGAAAATGTTCAACGCATGAAACACACTGCATCTATTGCAGGTCAGCATTTGCTTTTTCGGAAATCTTTTGCTGTACTGTCGATCATAAATCTTTACATGTTTGTCGCGGACTTGCGGCTTTGAGATTGCACAAATCCACATTTTAATCAAAGGGCAGTATACGTACCAGAGTCACTTTGCGCCGAAATCGTTCTCCATTTTGGGAGGCAGAACCAAAAAACTGTACGTACACAGCGACAGGCTGCGCCTGCTTTTTTTCACTGAGATATTTCGGTCATTTATCCCGTAATAGTATTAAAGGCCGGCGTAACAGTAGCCACTGGCCTACCTTTCCAGACATTATGACCGAAATGACTCAAGTTTTTTTCGGTCATGTAAAAAAAATTCGGTCTTTAATCGAAAAGAAAACAGGGCTGCACTTGCAAATGTCTTACAGAAACTGATGAGGTAGCACACTACGGGCCTTATCCAGTCTTGATTTACAGCATGATAGCACACAACTTGCCCTGTGTGTTCGCAAAGCCACACATAATACTGTAGTTGTGTAATTGAAAAGGACTTTTAAGGCTTTGCTCGTTTTACCAAAACGGTTTATTTCAAAGCGCTGTTAGTCTGATACAATCCCTTTTATAAGAGGGACAACAGGGTGAAGACTGCCTGGGACCTACAACGTATGATACAGTATGCAACGGTCTTCGATATTTTACAAGGAGTTAAAGCGAATTCCCAAATATTTTTAAAAAACCGAATGAATGAAATGTTTTTAAAACTTTGCTAAAGATTAGCGTATATGACCTGTGTAGCATAGACCTTTGGTCCCCAATCCCTGGATCAATTGGTACCGGGCCGCGAAATTATAAATGTGTACTAGGATGACACCACTCGCTTTCTGGGCATGTGGTTGTTCAATTCTTCCCATGGAACCACTGGCCTGGGCCGCGGTAAAATTGTCAAGCGTTGACCGGTCTGTGGTTACAAAAAGGAAGGGGACCACAGGCATAGATCAAACATCAAATATAAGGAGCTTCAAATCAATCCCTTGCTGTACTGCGGTTTTTGCCACCCTCCAGTTCGCGCCGCTGACCGCCATTGTTGCGAACGTTGCACTTTGCTAAAAACTCATCCCACGGCGAGCATCATACACATATTCAAAAGCTGTTCCCTTTTCATTAGTGTTTATTCGAATTGTGATAATGTTTTTTTATCATTTTGAAGCGGCTTGCGAAAGTGCAGAAAGTTGTTACCCGTTCATTTCTAATTGTTCTGCGCAGCTTGCATGCATGTGAGGTATGCTTGTAACACCAGAGCTAAATACCCATCTGTTATCAATCGGAAGTGAGTTTGTTTTGTAGCTAGGCGGTGGCAGAACGAGTTTAAATCGGTGGTCCGATCGCGGCGTACTACCTAGATCAGGCCTACACAACCGGAAAGCTCGAAGGGCCAAATTGACCAAGATAAATTTTCCGCGGGCCGCAAATTCTATTTCATTTTGTTGTAGTTTAAAAGAAATTCTGCAACAGCAGAGGTCGGGCTGTTGCGACATTTTTTGCAACTGCGAGCGGGCCGCATGTTGTACAGGCCTGGCTTAAATAATGGTTGATTTTGATTGTGCGACGTCATCAGTAACCATTCAACCTTGGAATGTCCTTTTGGCACAATTTCTGAAGTGCGAAAACGCACCTGCAATCGCAGATACCTTCTTCATATAAACAAGATCGGTACCAATTTTCGAGTACTGCCAAGTTATAAATCAAAAAATGTTCTCGTATATCCGTTTGTAAGATTGTGCATCATTAAATTCTCGACTTCAACCTCTTGTTAGGTACTATCGACACATTTTGAATTTTTACTGCGCACACGACCATCTCGAATTGCCTCACTGCAAACAGACGGTTATTTAATTTGGCTCAGAGATGCTTTGTGCTCAAAACCTTCTTAACCCGGAGTCGCAAGGAGTCCGAGGTTTTTGGGTGGAGTCGGATTTTTTGTCCGACTCCGACAGTCCAATTGGATCATATTTTACATCACACTTCTAAGTTTGGAATTNCTGTTGAAATGGTACAATTTCATATGAAACTTTTATTGAAACAGAGAATTCTTGCTGTGCACCACAATTTCNGTTGTGTGCTAGTTGCTACAAAATTCTTGACAGGCAAACTTCATTCACTTTATGTTAAGGAGTCGGAAATTTTGAAAGGTCANACATTTTACCTTCGACTCCGCAATTCTGGGTNTAGCAAATGTCTCGTGTTGTTTGGTTGTACACTGATGGAAGTTTAGGTAGTTGGACGTAGGGATGTGCATTATGGAACATTTAGAGATTCTGGAATCTTTAATTTCGAATCCGGAGTAACTTGTTACATACGAATACCAGCATATCGAATTTTCATTTACGGATATTTTATGTTCAAATTTGAACAGCACTGGTAAAACAGAAAAACACATATCCACAGCAACTTCTTAAGCAAATTTTTGAGGTGGTTTTGCAAATTTCCTGTGCTATGGTGATAGCTAAATTCCGAATGGCAATGGCGGCACACAACCTGTTTCTATCTGCTCACTTTCTTAACAATTAGTCACGCCCTGCACAAACTCAATAGCACACCACGTGCGTGAGCGGTTTCGATTCTGCAATCTAAAACAAGAAACAAAGGAGCAAAATGAGCTGATTGATTGCCCAGAGGTTCATTACGCCGATCAGCGATTACACAAAAGGCCAATCTTCACTGAGGAGTTGCCAGTAGACGCGCACGATTCTTTGTTCGTTTTGTTGCGTCGGGTAATTCTGCGCTCATGCACGGCAACTCCTGGGTGCAATAAAACAAACAAAGAATCGTGCGCGGCTACTCCTGTCAACTCATCACGCAGTGCCGTGAGCTTGTCAAGTGTTTCCTTCTTTCTCTCACTCAGGAGCAAAGAGTGCCACTGCAAAGCTTCTTGAAATCATTTGTTTTGCCGAAGTTGCAATTTTCACGTTTATTTTTAATCGAAATTTATTTCGAATCTAAATATTCGAAAAAACTTTACTTTTGGGTTCGAATACTTAAGGATTCGATATGCCATTATGTGAAGGACTAAAAAAGTAAGGAACACGACCGTTATTAATTGTAAACTTATTTATAGGTCTTGCAGATCCCAACGCTCTGAAGATAGCTGTGGCAGCTTTCCAGTCGTGCATGTTCGTGGGCATGCCCGAGTGCGAGGTGAGTTTTCTGTCTTCGATGTAAACTTTTGGTGAAAGTGACGTCACGCTACACGCGGCGAACCGTTAATTATCTGGTGCAATGCAATCTTGCAGCTTTGCTTGGCGCAATGTGTCACGTACCTCGCACGAGCTCCCAAGTCGAGGGAAATTTGCAACGCTCTCCAGAGGACGAAGGCTGAGATCCGCAAACACAAAGGACCAATGCCGTCGGTAGGGACAAGCTAGCCATCTTCTACGTGCGTCTGCCAAGTCAACTTCTTAATCACTATCGAAGCTGGCCCGTAACCAGCTTCGGACATCAAGGAGCGAAGAGCTTTCTGAGAGGGGCCAAAATTTTTAAACTATGTTCAACACATTTCTCGAGGGTGGGCAAAGCTACCACAAGTTACGGGCCTGTGAAACGCAGTAGTGTTTAAATGTGCGCACGGTTGATTTACTGTATATAAAATGAATATCACGCATATTGTTTTTTATTGTACGTAACTTGTTACGCACCTGCCTTGCTATGCCGCCAAATTATCCTCGATCCCACTGACTAACATCGTGTGTCGCTTCGCTGACAGGTCACGAACTTCCTTATACGCTTCTTGTGATAAAATGTCGCGAATTTTCCCCCAGTCCCCAATACAGCTTTCGAGCAACAATCAACGGTACTACTGCAGAAAAACTCTTAAGCAAATCGCTTCAATTTCACAGGTTCCTTTGCATTTGCGGAGCTGTTACAACTACGACAAGAGCGACGATGCAACAAAGCAAATGTACCTTCCGGACGGCATGCACGACATCAGTTTTTTCGACCCGTGATCATGCAAGCATAACATTTCCCGTTTACTTTTTTTCTTGAATAAAATTCGTTTCATTGAGCAACGCCGGGTTGATCATATTCGTTTGTTCTCAGGTGGTGCGCCTCCTTTACAATCCTCACTTTCTGACCCATAAGTAGCCCGAAAGCAAGGTTGTGCTTACACGAATTTTCCGGTTAGTGCTATAACTTTTGACATCGACACCTGATGCCGAGTCCTTTGCTTGTATCCGCGTAGCCAGGACGGGAGCGGCGCCGTAATTCGCGTGCCCACCGGGTTAAGGTCGTCGTCCAGCAAAATCGCATTGTTCGTATCCATTCGCGCTTTCATGACGCCCATTCCGAGCTTTTGACCGACGATCAATGCTTTGTGCATTTCGCCGTTGATTGTCACTTTGCACACGTCGCCAACTTGACCTTTCTGTGTCGGGCTGTAGACTTGAATTACCTTCGCGCCTTTGCGTTTGTTGGCCATGGCGTATTTGCTGTTGTCCACAATGCGCAGCCGGGTAAGAAGTTGTACGGCTCGCCTTGAAAGTCCAACCGGGTCGCGGTCCATGTTGCGGATGTTGTTCCTGCCGTGCTTGTATCCGAAGTTGACGTTGTCATAGAATGTCTGGTTGTCGTAAAACTTCCGGTGCGGATATCTGTTCAAGCTTGTGCAGAAGTTGGACCTGTGGGAAAGATAAATTCACGCAGTAGCAATATGTCGAAAAGCAAATAGGTTTTCTCGGAGAACAGACCCCGTCCGGTTTTGCTAAGGGCGTTTGTAGCGCTTTCAAAAAAATGTTTTAGTGAAAAAATGCACTTATCTTAGACTCAGTGGTAACACCATCATCACGCATGAGCTCTTCCGAAAGTGCGTCGTGTTTTTGCGAAATCATAAAGATCCGTGCTGGCAATGAATGGCCTTCTGCGGGCAAGGACGGATTTAGGGAGCGCAGGGCCCGAGGCCATCTTAGTTTTTGAGGCCCATGCTGGTGTGACCAATTTGGTCGCTTGTCTTAAAAACGTTAAAGTTTGCCCCTCTTCCATGTATTACCCCCTCAAAATTTAATCTTTTGTGGTGCCGACTTTGGTTCTACGATTGCCTTAGATCTTCAGCAGAAATTCTGTGGGACCATACTGCAGCCCTCGAAAACATCATCTAGTTGTTGATCTGATTAGCTGCACGTAAACTCCATTTTTTATAGTAACCACATAGCCTATTTTATCGAACAAACGAGCACAATCCATTCAGTGGACATAGGCTTTCCAAACAGTACAAAATATAGTTTTTTAATTCTCTATGTTATAGGCCAGGGGTGGGCAATTAGCAGCCTGCGGGCCACATGTGGCCTGCCACATCGTTTTCAGTGGCCCGCAAGAGCATTGAGAAAAAATATTAAATTTCCTTTAGCTTGGTGTTGAGGCTAAGTCCAGTGCCGCAAGACGAATACAATCCCTATGTCAAAAGTTGTATGCTGTTCCATAGAAATTCATTTGTTTTTTTTTACTTCTTTGGTCAGTGACGGAAAACAGCTTCTGAAAGATAAAATAAACTTACAGGTGNGCAGATATGTTGTCGTCGAATAAATATGTTGCTGGTAATAGTTATTTTTCAGCAATAATAGCAAATGCCAACTTACTTTATTGAGTTCAGGAGAAACCACAGGTGCTGACACAATTTCTGAATACAAGGCAAAATGCACATCAAACGAATTTTTCATTTATGCATTGACAGTTTGACTTATCTCCTACAGCACGAGTTAAATGAAAATATATTGCAATGTTTTCCCAAAAAATTTTTCGTGCGAACACGATGACTTGAAGAAATTTTGTTAATGCATTGATATACAAACTGGTAAAGCATGGGCAGGTTATCCCAAATGCTTCTCCCTGTGGAGCTTGTCACATGCAATAATGCTTTGAAATGTTGTAACTTATAGTTCTTGCATTTTAAGATTCAGCAGGTGAAAATCTAACCCAGCTACTATAGGTACAACTGAAATGCCTTTCATGGACAAATATAATGACACCATCTTAGTGAGGCCTGCACATTGAATGACTTATTGAGGGCTCCACAATAGATGACTTACTTTGTTCTCAGCAAACCATAGTTTGGCGTAACCTACCGAAAGCAGTGCAAATCAAGATTCAACTGCAATGGTTAGGACTGTTTGGAACCTCTTAATGACGTCCTAACTGTTATGTCATAGGCAAGTTTAGTGCCAATGGAACAACAGGGGTAGAAGTTAGAAAACCACAAATCAGCTTTAGACTGAAGTGTCAGTGGACATATGTCAGTCTGCCAATACACAGTGCTGACATGATAAACTGGCACTGAGAGTCAACTCTGCATCAAAAAATGACCAGCTTGTAATTTTAGTGTTTATACACAACAAAAACCTTCAGCTGGGCCACACAAAACCTTGACTAGGCTGCATATAAACTATGGGTTGGGCATAGCTGACCTCACTCAGTTAAACTACCAAAATGAGAGTGTGAAATCAAATGTGCACTTGGAAATGCCTACTTTTGCTGGATAGAGCCCATAATTAGAAAACATGAAAGAAATGTGCAAATACTTGGAACATGCTCACATGTTGCTGCAATGCAAAGTAACAAGGGCCCTTCGCCCTTGCATGATCATTTTACAACAAAATTCTGATAAAATATTAGAGAGCAATGAGAACCCATGCTCCCAGTTATAGCAAGGTGTACAACCAAAAATACAGCTATTGCAGAGATTTGGAAAATTCTCTTTTGAACCATTACTGATCTGTCAAAAACAGCAATAGGACTTCTCAAGCACAGCAAAAGCATGAAATGTTTACAAACACTACTAGTTTCATGAATGCTGGCAAAAAAATACACCACCAATACATAAAATTGCTTTGAATCACACTGCTAGTAAGACAGACCTAAAATACATGGTTTTGCTTTGCAACGCTGAAGATTACAGATGAGTGTTTGTTTAGCATTTTTGTATTGCCAATTGCATGAGACTACAGCCTACAAATCAATCACCTGATTTTAAGACTTCTTCACACTGGAATGTCTACATTTCATCATGCAAACAATACAAACGTTTTTGTTTACATCTTCAGCAATGTTTTTCTTTTTTATGGGTGCATATTTTGCTTATCACACTGTTCCATTAGATTTCAGGTCACTACACAAATGGCCCTTTTGTTTTTTGAGTTCGAGGTCTATTGTGTATTTCACAATTATAACAAACTCAATTTGAAAAAATCACAGTTACAACGCGTTTTTTTCG